>Ga0137308_100236_pt1 | contig 102329 bp, 81 predicted proteins | sample Inofrocosms_June_FD_97181 | JGI IMG/M metagenome (GOLD analysis project Ga0137308, IMG submission 97181) | Mouse cecal microbial communities from Vienna, Austria - N-Acetylneuraminic and N-Acetylglucosamine D2O microcosms_June | ecosystem: Host-associated > Mammals > Digestive system > Large... | reverse complement strand
GCCGAAGGTGCATTTACCCTTGTTCTTTTTACATTACTGTGGGCACCTATGTATTCTCTCTTCTCTTCCCTTGCCTTTTCAATACGTTCCCGTTGTTTCTCACTCATCTTCTCTAAATCAGCAAAGTATGTTATTGTACCATTTTTATCAATGGAAACCCCAAGACGTTTTACATCATCTTTCTTGTCACCAAGGTTTTCTTTCATATCAGAAAGTTTTTCCCTTGCTTCTTCAATTATACCCAGGTTTTTCTTCTTAACATTATCATCAGAAGCCATCTTTTCAAGCTCTTCTGGGTCAATAAGCACACTAAACTCCTTTGTACCATTAGCTAAATATGAATCTGCTTCTTCATCTGAATTATAACTAGCAACTATAAAATCAATATCGCCATATGTTTTCTTAAGTTCCTTTAACAGCTCTTTTGCCCTGTCACTTAAGTTTACTTCCTTATCCTTTGACTGTGTTTTCTTTGTACTATTTGTCTTTTTATTCTGGACCTGGCTGTCATAATAATTTTTCTCATATACTCCTAAACCACTTATACCATTCATAATTTACCCTCCTTAATCTTAAATACATGTGGATATCCACAATCCACCATATTTATATACCTTAGCCTTTTAATTTATCACACTTAACAGCTGCTTAATTATTTTATCGGCTTTATTACTGTAAATAATTAGGAGAAAAATATCTGCCTGGACTTTTATTTCATTGTTTTAAAATTAATATAGTGGATAACCAGCTTTGGCCACATTGGAGCAGACTGGTTATTCATATACAAAGCATAGAAATAAACTATAATTACAGCTATAACAGATTAAAACAACTCCATAAAAGAACAACCAGATAAGCCAACGCATTAGTTAATTATTCTATTGATTATATGAAAATATCAAACAAGACGTGCAGTTTCCCTTGCTATAGCAAGCTCCTCATTGGTTGGGACAATCCACACTGGAACTTTACTGTCTGGTGTAGAAAGAAGAACTTCCTCTCCACGCTTTTTATTTGCTTCTTCATCCATTTTAATACCTATTGCACTAAGTCCCTCCATAATGCCCTTACGTACTTCACTGTTATTTTCACCTGCACCAGCTGTAAGCGCAATGGCATCTGCACCACCAAGAACCATATAGTAGGCACCAATATATTTTATTATTCTGTAAACAAGTACATCAAGTGCATTACGTGCATCTTCATTTCCGCTTTCAGATGCATCAACAAGGTCCCTAAAATCATTTGATACTCCTGATAAACCAAGTACACCTGACTTTTTATTTAATATCATTGTCATATCACTTACACTTATATTCTCTTTCTGGCAGATAAACTCAATAATTGCAGGGTCTATATCCCCTGAACGTGTACCCATTGCAAGCCCCTCAAGTGGTGTCATCCCCATACTTGTATCAACTGATTTACCATTTTTAATTGCAGAAATACTTGCCCCGCTTCCAATATGGCATATAATCATCTTTGAATTTTCATAATCAAGCCCTGCCAGTTCTGCAAGCCTCTTTGAAACAAAACTATGGCTTGTACCATGGAAACCATAACGGCGTACACCATACTTACTGTAATATTCCTTTGGAAGGGCATATAAATAAGCTTTAGCTGGCATTGTCTGGTGGAATGCTGTATCAAATACTACAACATGTTTAACACCTGGCATTGCTTCCTGGCATGCACGTACTCCAAGGATATTTGCAGGATTATGAAGCGGTGCAAGTTCATTACATGTTTCTATTTCCTTTATTACATCCTCAGTTACTACTACAGAGGAAGAGAATTTTTCACCCCCATGCACCATACGGTGTCCAACAGCATGTATTTCATCAAGTGAACTAATAACACCATCCTCAGGGCTTGCAAGCATATCAAGCACCTTCTTAATGGCAACTCCATGGTTCTTAAGCTCCACATCAAGACTGGTCTTTTTATCACCAGTTTTATATATAATATTTCCATCAAGACCAATGCGTTCACAATTACCTGATGCCTTAACCTGCTCTGTTTCAGAATTAATAAGCTGGAACTTAAGCGAAGAACTTCCACAATTTACAACTAAAATATTCATTTTTATTACCTCCATAATTCAAGCGGATTCTATAATACATATACCTTTTTCACATAGATTTAGTATACTTTATATGCTTTTTTTTGTCCAGAATATGTTTAAAAATTCCATATGCTATATAATAAAGCTACACAATAATTTATTTAAAACATTAATAATGTTATATATTATTATATTTATATATAAAGTATATCATAATTTAAGTAACAGACTGTCTTTTCTAAAACTAATAGATTTTATATTTTGTATATGGTAATATTTATGCATATGGTATAATGGAGTGTGGTAAAATGGCAAATAATGAATTATTGTTTGCCATATCTGGCATGATATACTAAAAACCTATTGAAACAAGTACCAGGCCGGTGAAAAATGGCATAACAATATTAAAAACTGATGTAACTAAATTGAATATATAAAAGCAATATGGAGGACTTTTATGAAAACAACAGGCATTATTGCAGAATACAATCCATTCCACAATGGCCATGCATACCAGATTGAAACTATACGCAGGCAGACTGGTGCAGATAACATTGTTATTGTAATGAGCGGAAATTTTGTACAGCGTGGGATGCCTGCATTTACAGATAAATACCTACGTACTGCAATGGCTCTTGAAAATGGAGCCAGTTTTGTTTTTGAACTTCCTGTTATATATGCCTCTGCAAGTGCAGGCCTTTTTGCACTTGGTGGTGCTGCATTGCTTGAAAGCCTGGGTTTTGTTGATAATATCTGTTTTGGCAGTGAATGTGGCAATATAAATATACTAAACCAGACTGCTAATATACTTACAAACAATACTATATCTGGTTCTGTTATAAATAAATTTATAAAATCTGGAATTTCCTATCCAGCAGCACAAGCTATGGCAATAACACAGCAGGTTCCAGGACACACAGAAGAAACCAGCCAGGTTCTTAGCCAGCCCAATAATATTCTTGCAATAGAATACCTGAAAGCATTAAAATTATTAAAAAGCAAAATAACCCCATTTACTATAAAAAGATGTGACAGTGGTTACAATAATAAAGATTATACCAGTTGTATAGATAATTTTTCTTCTGCCACTGCCATAAGAACTGCATTTGCCAATGAAAAAGAACCATTACACGCCATATCTTCTTTTGTTCCTGGCAATATACTTAAAATACTTTCCCAGAACACAGAACGTATAAATACCAACGAAAACATATTCTCTAATATACTTTACTATAAACTAAGGAGTATTGTAGATAAAAACAATATTCCTGGAACAGTTTCAAAACTTACAGAGTTTCTTGATGTTTCTAGTGCACTTGCTAACCGCATTATTAAAAACATTGGAAACTATAACTCTTTTACTGGATTTATCAATACCCTTAAAACAAAACAATACACATACAGCAGGATATGCCGCTCCCTGCTTCATATAATACTAGACATACGTAAAGACAGTTTTAATATAACATTTCCTTTATCTGCACAAGACAGCTTAAATGCCTGCCAGATTACACCATATGCAAGACTTCTAGGCATGGACAAATCTAAAAGCAGCATACTTAAAAATATTAAAAATAATATACTAATAACTAAGACTGCTGATGCAATAAAATCTATAAGGAATAATACTTTTTATTCCCAAAGCCTTATAAAATTTGCAGAAAAAACATTTGAAAAAGATATATTTGCCGCTGATTTATATAGAAATATAACACATAATAATACCTGTCCTGATGAATACAGGGCAGGCGTTATTATAAAAAAATAAACGCCCATGTGTCCAGTTTCTGCTGCCACATTTCAGGATTACAACAATTTCTTCTTAAAAATTATAATCTTATACATAGATTATAATTTTTTTATTTTATAATGTATTATTTCTAAATTTCTGCCAATAATATTAATAACCATTATACAAAAACATTACAGCAATTTACTAGTCAAGCGGATATCCGCAAGTAGCAATGCCTGCAAGCAGGCATTGCTACTTGCCCAATAACAAAGCAACCTCATAGCTGCTACCGCAGCTTTTCAGGTTAAAAAAGCTGCCATGTAAAACATGGCAGCCCCCTCTGTAAACCGAAGGTTTACAAAATACTATATTTACTTTTATTAAGATATACTAAATCTTATTTATAAAGCTCTACTAACCTCTGTAAGTGCTCATAACGTGCTTTTGCAGCTTCTTCTGACTCCTTAAAGAGTTTATCAGCACGCTCAGGGAATGGCTTAATAAGACGTGTATAACGTGCTTCATTATTAAGGAATTCCTGGTATGAACCATCACCCTCTTTAGATGTAAGGGTAAATGGATTCTTGCCTTCTGCCTTAAGTGCAGGATTGAATGAGAATAAGTTCCAGTATCCAGCTTTAACAGCTTTCTTCATTTCATCCTGGCAGTGGTTCATTCCACCCTTAGCAATACCATGGAGTTCACAAGGAGCATAACCAATAATAAGTGAAGGACCATTATAAGCTTCTGCTTCTGCTATAACCTTAACTGCCTGTGCAGGGTTTGCACCAAGGGCAATCTGTGCTACATATACGTAGCCATAGCTCATTGCAATTTCAGCAAGGCTCTTCTTGCCAATCTCTTTACCTGCTGCTGCAAACTGGCAAACCTCACCAATATTAGAAGCTTTTGAAGCCTGTCCGCCTGTATTAGAATACATTTCTGTATCAAATACCATTACATTTACATTCTCACCTGATGCAAGTACATGGTCAAGTCCACCGAAACCGATATCATATGCCCATCCATCACCACCGAAAATCCATACAGACTTCTTAGCAAGGTAATCCTTCTTGTCAAGAGCAGCCTTTGCATCAGGACATCCAGCTGCTGCTGCCTTTTCAAGTTCAGGGATAAGTGCCTCTGTTGCAGGTGTATTAGCTTTTGTATCATCCTTTGTTTCAACAAACTTGTCTGCTGCTGCCTTTAATTCAGCAGAAGCCTTGTCAGAAGCAGCACAAGCCTTTACAGACTCAATAGCCTGGTCACGGAGATATTTCTGTCCTATATGCATACCAAGACCATGCTCTGCATTATCCTCAAACAGTGAGTTAGACCATGCTGGACCCTTCTTAGAATCCTTATTTACTGTATAAGGTGATGTTGCAGCTGGGTTACCCCAGATTGATGAACATCCTGTTGCATTTGAAATATACATCTGCTCACCAAAAAGCTGTGTAACAAGACGTGCATAAGATGTTTCTGCACAGCCTGCGCAGCTTCCTGAGAACTCAAGGAGTGGCTGGTTATACTGGCTTCCCTTTGGTGTAGTATCAGCAAAACCGCTGTCTTTCTTGCCAACATTAGCAACAAGGTAATCAAATACTGGCTGCTCATCAGCTTCTTCTGCCTGTGGAACCATCTTAATAGCACCTTCAGCAGGACATACAGTTATACATTCACCACATCCCATACAGTCAAGAGGTGATACACTCATTGCAAACTTGTAACTTGTCTTCTTAGACTTGTCATCTGCAACCTTAATATTAGAAGGAGCAGCACTAACTTCATCCTCTGTAAGGAGGAATGGACGTATTGTAGCATGTGAGCATACAAATGCACAGTTATTACACTGTACACACTTCTCAGGGTCCCATGTAGGAACTGTTACAGCTGTACCACGTTTCTCATATGCAGAAGCGCCTGTCTCAAACTGTCCGTCTGGATTATCAATAAATGCAGATACAGGGAGGCTGTCACCATCCATCTTTGAGATTGGCTCCATAAGGTCTCTAACCATCTTAACAACTTCTGGACGTCCTGAAAGTTCTTTAGCAGGAGCATCTGGAGCTGGGTTCTTCCATGAATCTGGAACCTTAACCTCATGTACAGCATCTACACCAGCATCAATTGCCTTGTAGTTCATCTCAACTACTGCATCACCCTTTTTGCTGTATGACTTCTTAGCAGCCTGTTTCATATAATCAACAGCTTCATCAATAGGCATAACATCAGCAAGTTTAAAGAATGCAGACTGGAGAATTGTATTAGTACGCTTGCCCATTCCGATTTCAATAGCTTTGTCAATAGCGTTAATTGTGTAAAGCTGTATATTATTGTCAGCAATATATTTCTTAGCTGCTGCATCTAACTTAGTTTCAAGCTCTTCATCAGACCACTGGCAGTTAATCATAAATACACCGCCTGGCTTAACATCCTGTACCATCTTAAAACCATTTACTACATAAGAAGGGTTATGGCATGCAACAAAGTCAGCCTGGTTAATATAGTATGGGCTCTTAATAGGGTTGTCACCAAAACGGAGATGTGAAATAGTTACACCACCTGTTTTCTTTGAGTCATACTGGAAATATGCCTGGATATATTTATCTGTATGGTCACCAATAATCTTTGTAGAGTTCTTATTAGCACCTACAGTACCATCACCACCAAGTCCCCAGAACTTGCACTCTTTTGTTCCTGGAGCTGATGTAATAGGAGCTGGCTTAACCTCTGGAAGGCTTAAGTTAGTAACATCATCTACAATACCAATTGTAAAGCGTGCCTTAGGTGCATCCTTCTCTAATTCTTTGTATACTGCGAATACAGATGAAGGAGGTGTATCCTTTGAACCAAGACCATAACGTCCACCTGTAAGCACAATATCATTAAGACCTGCTTCACGCAGTGTAGCTGCTACATCAAGGAAAAGAGGATCCCCTAATGAGCCAGGCTCTTTTGTACGGTCAAGCACAGCAATCTTCTTAGCTGTCTTAGGAAGTACCTTAAGAATAGCTTCTGAAGACCAAGGACGGTATAAACGTACCTTGATAAGGCCAACTTTCTCACCTGCTGCTGTAAGATAATCAATAACTTCTTCTGCAACATCACATATAGAACCCATTGCAATAATTACACGGTCTGCATCAGGTGCACCATAATAGTTAAATAAGCCATAATCTGTACCTAACTTCTGGTTTACCTTATCCATATACTTCTCAACAACTGCTGGAAGTGCATCATATGCCTTATTGCATGCTTCACGGTGCTGGAAGAATACATCACCATTCTCATGTGAACCACGTGAAGCTGGATGCTCAGGGTTAAGTGCATGTTTACGGAATTCATCAACCGCATCCATTGGGCACATTTCCTTAAGGTCTTCATAATCCCACTTCTCAATCTTCTGGATTTCATGGGATGTACGGAAACCATCAAAGAAGTTAATGAAAGGAACCTTGCCCTCTAAAGCTGCAAGATGTGCAACAGGGCTTAAATCCATAACTTCCTGTGGATTAGTTTCAGCAAGCATAGCAAAACCTGTCTGGCGGCATGCATATACGTCACTGTGGTCTCCAAAGATGTTTAATGAATGTGTTGATACTGTACGTGCTGATACATGGAATACACTAGGTAACTGCTCACCAGCTATCTTATACATATTAGGTATCATAAGAAGAAGACCCTGTGATGCTGTAAATGTAGTGGTAAGTGCACCTGCTGCAAGAGAACCATGTACAGTTCCTGCTGCACCTGCCTCAGATTCCATCTCTACTACCTTAACTGTGTTTTCAAAAATGTTCTTCTGTCCTGCTGCTGACCACATATCTACTGAATCAGCCATAGGGCTTGAAGGTGTGATTGGATAGATACCTGCAACCTCTGTGTAAGCGTATGCTACATGTGCTGCTGCTGTATTTCCATCCATTGATTGTTTAGCTCTAGCCATGTTAATAATTTCCTCCTTATTATATTTCTTCTTAATATTTTATCACTTAGTGTCTAAAAAGTAAAGAAAACTATATGCATTTTTACCATATTTAATTTAAAATTCTGGGAATAATAGTGTAAAATTATTAAAATTTTATAAATTGATAAGTGACCTTGACTTTGTTAATAATATTGAATAGAATAAATATTTGTTGTTATCCAGTTATATATAAGCATTATCTTTATGCCGTACCGGAAACTCTGTTAATATAATAATACTTTTTTGGATAATTTCAAGTAGAAATATTAACCATATATAAAGACATACAGATTGGAGGAAACAATGGGAATAAATTATATAACACGTGTAAAGACACCTGATGAACTTAAATCAGAATATTCTTTAAGAGAAGACTTAACTGCATTAAAAGCTAAGAGGGATGCAGAAATTGCAGATGTAATTACAGGCAAATCAGACAAGTTCCTGGTTATTATAGGACCATGTTCAGCAGACAATGAAGATGCTGTATGTGACTATACCAGCAGGCTCGCCAAAGTACAGGAAAAAGTTTCAGACAAAATTATACTGGTACCAAGGATATATACCAATAAACCACGTACAACAGGTGAAGGCTATAAAGGCATTGTACACCAGCCTGACCCTGAAAAAGCTCCAGACCTGCTTGAAGGCATTATTGCTATGCGTAAAATGCATATACATTCAATAGAAGAAACACATCTTTTTGCTGCTGATGAAATGCTTTATCCTGAAAACTGGCCTTATATATCAGATATTCTCTCATATGTTGCAATAGGTGCACGTTCTGTTGAGAACCAGCAGCACAGGCTTGTTGTAAGTGGTCTTGATATACCATGTGGAATGAAAAACCCTACAAGTGGCACATTAAGCATAATGCTTAATTCATGTATTGCTGCACAGTCAGGCCATACATTTATGTACCATGGATGGGAAGTAAAGACCGACGGCAACCCCCTGGCACACACAATACTGCGTGGTGCTGTCAATAAACATGGCCAGGCACTTCCTAATTACCATTATGAAGACCTTATGCTTTTAAATGAAATGTACCATAAACTTGATTTAGCAAACCCAGCATGCATAATAGATGCCAACCATGCTAATTCCAATAAATGCTACTATGAACAGCCACGTATAATCTACGAAGTTATTCATAGCCGCAATTTATCAAGTGATATAAAGAAACTTGTCAAAGGCGTTATGGTTGAAAGCTATATAGAACCAGGAAACCAGTCAATACATGAACACACATATGGCAAATCAATTACAGATGCATGTCTTGGATGGGATGAATCAGAAAAACTTATATACGAAATTGCAGAAAAACTATAATTTATACAAAACAGATACCTGGATATGCAAAGATAGAGCTGCTGCATTAAGAAAACCATAACAATATATAGTATCTTTTTAACAAATACTATATATTGTATGCTTCCTACTTAGTGCGGCAGCCCCTTTTTTATTATATTATGGCATACTGCATACTTGGAATATATAAAACTTAAGATAATAAGACTCCCCTGCTTCCCATAATATAGGATGGTCTGGAGCCTGGGTACGGAACTCTACCTGCCTAAGCACTTTATGTACATTAGCAGCTGCCTGTCCTATTGTCTTTGTAAAAAGTTCATAATCCATAAAATGCGAACATGAACACGTAGCAAGAAATCCGCCATCTTTTACAATCTTCATTGCCCGCAGGTTAATTTCACGATAGCCCTTTACCGCATTTTTCACAGAATTCCTTGATTTTGTAAATGCTGGCGGGTCAAGTATTACAACATCAAACTTTTCTCCTGCTTCTTCTAATTCTGGAAGCTTGTCAAACACATCTGCACATTCAAATTCCGCAACTCCTTGCAGACCGTTTAATTCTGCATTTCTTACTGCCTGTGCAATGCCACTTCCAGAAGAATCAATTCCCAGTACACTTTTTGCCCCTGCCTGTGCTGCATTTAATGCAAATGAACCTGTATGTGTAAAACAGTCAAGCACTTTTGCATCTTTACAAAGTTTACGTATTGCATTTCTATTATATTTCTGGTCAAGGAAAAATCCTGTCTTCTGTCCTTCCTTTACATCTACATAATATTTTACACCATTTTCTACAATCTGGACTTCTGTATCAAACTCTCCGCCAATAAAACCTTTTACACGTTCCATCCCCTCCTGGAGACGTACCTTTGCATCACTTCTTTCGTATACCCCTCTTATATTAATGCCATCTCTTGCCAGAATTTCCTTTAATCCCTGCACTATTAAATCTTTATACCTGTCCATTCCAAGTGCAAGGGACTGTACCACAAGTATATCAGCAAACTTATCAATTACAATGCCTGGGAGGTAATCAGCCTCACCAAACACAATACGGCAGCTGTCCGTATCAACTGTTTTCTTACGGTATTCCCATGCATTTTCAAGACGTTTTATAAAAAATGTATTATCAATATCCTGTCCAATATCTCTTGTCAGCATCCTTATCCTTATTTTAGATATCTGGTTTATAAAACCTTTGCCTAAAGGATAACCGTCAAAATCATGTACAATTACTATATCACCATTTTTAAAACTTCCAGCAACTGATGCAATTTCATTATCATAAATCCACATTCCGCCCTTTTTTATAGTAATTCCCTTGCCCTTTTTTAATGTTACAACTGCACCCATAATCCAATCCTCCATAAATATATCCATAAACATACTTTAATACGGGTCTGGCTTATATTTATAACCTATACATTTTATTATAAGAAATATTTATAAGTTTTCCATAATTAACTCTGGGCTAATTCTAATATCATCCCCTAATCCCGGTTTTACACATATAAAAGTAATATTTACAACATCTTTTTCATATACCCACAGGTAAAAGGAAAGAAATCATATTTTTCTGTCCCAATATGTTCTGCTCCATCCGCTTCATACCATTTCCGCAGTTTCACATTTTCCTCCACAATTCCAATATTCACCTGTGAACATCCCATATTTCCCGCTTTCAGAAAGGCATGCACTGTGATCCATCCAGGCAGAAGCAGGCAAATCCATGTTGCAAACATGGCTTACAGGTGGTAAAATTTTAGAATTGCCAGAGCCAAATAACTTGTGAAATATTTAATTTACAAGCACGTCCACATAATATCCATAAAGCGAGGTTATACTTGTACCATTTCACATATTAAATATTATGGCAGTTTATATTTTTTGCGGTATTCTTTATACTCCCTGTTAAACCTTATTGCATCATTTTCCTTAAGGTTATCTATATATTCATGTGTCTCAAGTGTATCCACCTTAGTTTGTATAAGACAAGCAGCAATATTAGAACAATGGTCTGCAACCCTCTCATAATTAGTAGTCAGGTCAGATAAAATAAACCCAAGGCCTATTGTGCACTTTCCTTTTCTAAGACGTTTAACATGCTTTTTCTTTACTTCATCATTTAAGTTATCAATTACTTCTTCCAATGGCTCTACATGTGTAGCAAGTTCTGCATCATCCCTGGCAAAGACATTATAAGTCATTGTCACAATTTCACGCAGTGCTGCCTCATATACATCCAGCTCCGCCCTTGCCTTATCTGAGAAGCTCTCTTCTTTTTTGCTTACTTCCTTTGCTGTCTCCATAATATTTACAGCATGGTCTGAAATCCTTTCAAAATCACCAATACAATGGAGAATCATTGTAACAACCTGTGAATCGTTCTGTGCAAGCTCTGCATTATTAATCTTCATAAGATATGTCCCAAGTTCATCTTCATATCTGTCAACAAGGTTTTCCAGCTCAATTACCTTCTCTGCATCTGCCTCATCATATTTATGGCATAAATTTATAGCTTTAAAAAGTGCATCTTGTGATGCCCCTGCCATCTGCACGGCTGTCTTTTTAGCCTGCGCAACTGCAAATGCTGGCTGTTCAAGGAAACGCTCATCTAACAGTGCAAGCACATTTTCTTCTGCCTGGATATCATCATCACGTATTGTAAACATAGCAAGGTTTACAAGTAGTTTCCTAAATGGAAGCAGGCACAAAGTAGCTGCAACATTAAATATTGAATGTACAACAGCAATTCCTGCTGCACTTGCCGCATCATCAAGAAAATTAAAATTAATAAATACATTTAATAAATAAAATACTGTCATAAATATAATAGTGCCAATCAGGTTAAAGTAAAAATGCACAAGTGCTGCCCTTTTTGCATTTTTACTTGCACCAATTCCAGAAATAAGTGCGGTCACACATGTACCTATATTTTGTCCCATAATAATAGGAATAGCAGAAGCATAGCTTACTGAACCTGTAAGGCACAATGCCTGCAATATACCTACTGACGCAGACGAACTTTGTATAACTGCAGTAAGCAGTGCACCTACAATTACACCAAGCACTGGGTTTTTAAACATAATAAAAATATTAGTAAAACCTGGCATATCAGCAAGCGGCTTAAGTGCATTGCTCATAGTATCCATGCCTGTCATCAGTATTGCAAAACCTGCAAGTATAGTTCCTACATCCTTTTTCTTTGTACTTTTAGCAAAAAGCATAAGGCTGACACCAACAATAGCGAAAATTGGCGCAAATGATGATGGTTTTAACATCTTCATAAACACATTGTCGCTTTCAATACCTGCAAGGCTCAGAATCCATGAAGTTATAGTAGTACCTATATTAGCACCCATAATAATGCCAACAGCCTGGTTTAGCTTCATAATTCCTGAATTAACAAACCCCACAACCATTACAGTTGTAGCAGAAGAAGACTGTATAACAGCTGTAACTACAGCACCAAGCAATACTGCAAGAGATGTCTTGGATGTAAACTTCTCAAGTATCCCTTCCAGTTTCCCTCCTGATGTCTTAGCCAGGCCATCCCCCATTATGTGCATACCATAAAGGAATAATGCAAGCCCTCCTATCATTGTCAATAAACCAAATATGTCCATTATTAATTCCTTTCCATTCTACAGGCAAAGCCTTAAGAATTGTAAACAAATTATACATGTAGATTATTTTAACATTTTATCACTATTCATGGCAAGATATTTATTTCCAAAGTTTAACATCTATGTTGCTATTCATTGCTGTACCACCCATAATACCAGCCAGTACTTCTAGCACTGTAATAACACACTTTGCAAAAAATATGCAAAATCACATTATTTATCTTATACTTTTAACATAATATATGTCTATAATACCTGGTTTTAACCGCCGCAGTACTACATCTATACATTGCTGGACTTGTTGCACGGTTGTTCCATATCATTAACAACATGCATACTGTCTGAAATATCATTATTTATATTTTGCATCTCCTCTGCAAGCACTGATGTTTCATTAGCAGCATTTTCAATTCCCCTGGCACTGTCCTCTATCACAGTAGAAATATTACTTACAGCCTGTGTAAGTTTATTAATAACAATTTTTAAATTATCTGTCTTGTCTGCAAATCCCTTACCTGCTTCACCTGCACATGTCTGCATTCCGCCAGAATAGTCAAGTACATTAGCACTTTCCTGCATAAATGCCTCAATACTTTCATCAACATCTTGTATATCCCTGTCTATACCACTTATAGTAGCCACCACTTCTTTCATGGATACTGAAAGCTACTGCATTGCTGCTGACACATCACATGAACTGCTGTTGACACTACTTAATAAATTATAATTTTCTTTAAACTGGACATATTCTTCCCTTTCTTTTTCAGTTGAAACTAAGGCTTCATATGAGTTTACTGCTTCATCCACCTTATTGGTTATGTCTTCAATTCTTTCTACAACCTTAATTTTTGCTTCATCGTTACCAGTCACAAAATATGTATACAAAAGTTTCTGCATCTCCTGGAATTCTTTGGACAATATATCAAGCTTATGTATAGCATAAATATTTTGCTGTGCCCTGGTGGTACTTTCATCTTTCAATTTTGAAGCAGACGCAATTCCCAATGCAGAATTAGCAATACATATTATAGCAAGCACTATAACTAGAACTAAAATTTTGGTTCTTAAAGTATTCATAATCCACCTCATTTCCATGCCGGACCAGATATATTATGTAAATAATATAATAGATACAATATTTATACATAAGCGCTCAATATTGTATCTATATATTATCTACTGGCAGCATTTTTAGTATTTAATATTTTAATTATATACTTTCTATGGCAAATAGTCCATCTATATTTATAACGCTTTTTCTATTTATCAAGATTTATACTATTTATTACATTGTCCAGTGCTTTAACTGATTTCTTTAAAAGTTCTGCTTCCTGTCCATCAAGGTCAATACATACTACCTGCTCAACACCATCACTTCCAACAACTGATGGCATACCTATACATACACCATCTGCTTCATAATAATGGTGCTGCATGCTGCTTACAGTAAGTATGCTTTTTTCGTTATTTACTATACTTTCACATATTCTTCTTACTGCCATCGCTATACCATAATAAGTTGCACCCTTACGGTCTATTATTTCATAAGCACTGTTCTTTACCATATCAGACAGCTTGCTTCTGTTTTCACTATGTGTTTCATACCCACGCATTTCACAAAACTGGTTCACTGGTATACCACTTACATTGACACCGCTCCATGCAGTAACTTCACTGTCCCCATGTTCTCCTATAATAAATGCATGGACACTTCTTGGGTCAACTGAAAGGTGTTCCCCTATAACATACTTAAGTCTTCCTGAATCAAGCACTGTACCACTTCCAAGAACATGGTTCTCCTTAAAACCTGAAAGTTTAAGGGTAACCCATGTAAGTATATCTACAGGATTGCTTACTACTAAAAGTATCGCATCATCAACATGTTCTGTTATACCTGGTATCATTTGTTTAAAAATCCCTACATTTTTATTTACAAGGTCAAGCCTTGTTTCTCCTGGCTTCTGTCCTGCACCTGCTGTAATAATTATTACCCCAGCATCCTTAAGGCTGCTGTAATCTCCCGCATATATTTTCACTGGGCGTGCAAAAGGAATACCATGGTTCAAATCCATAGCCTCACCTTCTGCTTTATCCTTGTCAATATCCACAAGTACAATTTCACGGAATAGTGAATTCTGCATAAGTGTATATGCAATAGTAGCCCCTACAAGACCACAGCCTATTATGCCTGCTTTTGATAAATTCATACTGCACCTCATTTCTGTATTTAACCAATAAAATTACGGATACAATACATGTATGCCAGTCTTAGTATGCCTTGTTTTTATTAATTAATACATTTGAAATGCAAAAAGGGAACACATATGGTTCCCTTTATCTGGAATTAATTATATAAATATTACAATATCTGCATTATTTTATATGCAGTCCAGTGCCTGTTGTAAATCTGCAATTATATCCTCTGGGTCTTCAAGCCCTACAGAAAACCTTATAAGGTCTGGTGCAACACCAGCCTCTGCAAGCTGTTCTTCTGTCATCTGCCTGTGTGTATGGCTTGCAGGATGAAGCAGGCATGTCCTGCTGTCTGCAACATGTGTTTCTATACTTGCAAGTTTAAGTTTATCCATAAATCCTACAGATACATCCCTGCCACCTTTTAAACCAAAACAAAGCACACCACATGAGCCTTCTGGCATATATTTTTTATATAAATTATAAGATTCATCTGACTCAAGTGCAGGATATTTAACCCATGCAACCTTTTCGTTACTTTCAAGATACTTTGCAACCGCAAGAGCACTGTTACAATGCTGTTTCATCCTTAAATAAAGTGACTCAAGCCCAAGGTTTAAGTAAAATGCATTCTGTGGTGACTGTATACATCCCAGGTCTCTCATAAGCTGTGCTGTTGCCTTTGTTATATAAGCACCTTTTCCAAAACGTTCTGCATATGTTATTCCATGGTAAGACTCATCAGGAGTTGTAAGTCCAGGGAATTTATCTGCATATGCCATCCAGTCAAAGTTGCCGCTGTCTACAATACATCCCCCTACACCTGCTGCATGCCCGTCCATATACTTTGTTGTAGAATGTGTAACTATATCAGCTCCCCACTCAAAAGGACGGCAGTTTACAGGTGTTGCAAATGTATTATCTACAATAAGTGGCACACCATGTTTATGTGCTATGACAGCAAATTTTTCAATATCAAATATATTAACTGTAGGATTTGTAATAGTCTCCCCAAAAACAGCCTTTGTATTTGGTTTAAATAATTTGTCAATTTCCTCTTCTGGCATATCCTGGTCTATAACAGTACACTCAATCCCCATCTTTTTCATTGTAACAGTGAAAAGGTTAAATGTTCCTCCATATATTGATGATGAAGAAATAAAGTGGTCTCCTGCTTCACATATATTAAACACTGCCATAAAATTAGCTGCCTGTCCAGAAGATGTAAGCATTGCAGCAACACCACCTTCAAGTGCTGCAATCTTTGCAGCAACAGCATCATTAGTAGGATTCTGAAGCCTTGTATAAAAATACCCTTCTTTTTCAAGGTCAAACAGCTGCCCCATCTCATCACTTGTCTCATACTTAAATGTAGTGCTCTGGTAAACAGGAACCTGCCTTGGCTCACCATTTCCAGGTTTATAACCTTCATGTATGCATTTTGTTCCAATATGGTTTTCTTTCATAATATTATATCCTCCACTCCTGCACATGTCATATCTAAAAACTATTTTAATTTAACGAAATATCACCACAATCTGTATAAACATCCAGAACCGCTTTTCCGCTGCCCGTTTTCTTATACTGGTAACCTTCCCTAGTTCTTTTTTTACTTCCTTTATCTTTATATAACTTTTTAACAGACATATCACCATCTTTTGTAAAAATATTAATATTAAGGCTATCCAGACATCTGCTGTTAATAGTTATATCAACGTCACCACTATCTGCCTTTATTTTTGTTTCACCTGAAATACCAAGAGACCCTGCATCAACATCACCATTATGTGTATTAATTTCCAGTTTTCCCTTAATATTTGCTTTTGAAGTATATAAGTCACCATTATCTGTTATAACATTTAAAGTTCCTGCAACATCTGGTTTATAAATATATATATCACCATTTGTAGATTTTATATCCAAAATCCCATTTATATCTGTACCATGTCCATATATATCACCATTAGTTGTTTTTATACTTAAGTTATCTGATAATACAGAATTATTAAAATCTATATCACCATCTTTTGAAATTATATTTCCACCTTTTAAAGAAACTTTGCTAAAATCCAAATCACCATCTTTAATATCCAGGTCACAGTTATTTATGGATACACCTGATGGAACATATACATATATTATATTCTTATAATTCTTTAACTTTTTATTAATACCACTACCTGTCCCTTTCACATAAACAGCCAGCCATTCAAGCTCTGATTCCTTAATTTCCAGGACATTATTTTTTATATTATATGATACTGGATTGCTGTTATTGGCACAATACAAATTATATGAGATATAAAAATCTTTATCACCAGATGGTTTAACAACAATATCAAGGCTTTTAACATCTGCTTTAATACTACTAAATGGATTTACTTTCTTTTTATCTTGTTTATATTTGTACTTTTTCTGTTTTCTTTCTGTCTTTAAGCTATGGATTTGTTGTTCTTGTATATAACCTGCATTACTATATGAATAATTTATACCAGATGCTGCTATGATACAAATTCCGGATAATATACATGCTATTTTTAATTTCTTTAATTTGTACATCTTCGTACCCCTGTATAATTTATTTTCCTAATCCCCATACCATGCTTTTTGTAGCATAAATAGTATAGATGATGGTTCCATTTTGGAAAATACTGCTTTTGCATTTTTCCAAATACAAACTTTATTTATATTGTTGAAACCATAATAATTGCCTCACTATGTTTTTTGCAATCCTGTAATTATTTTTCAACCTATTATCTCTGAAAGACTGTTTATAATACCTGCTGCCACTTCCGGGTTATTCATTGTATAAATATGTATATGGTTTATCCCATTAGCAACCAGGTCAATAATCTGCCCTGCTGCATAAGCAATCCCTGCCTGCTGCATTTTCAAAGGTTCACTTCCAAACCAGTCAACTATTGCCTTAAACCTTGCTGGCACACAGCATCCTGACAGCTGTACACTTCTTTCCATCTGTATTTTCTTAGTAATTGGCATAATTCCTGCTATAACAGGCACCATAATTCCTGCTTCACGCAAACGGTATAAATAGTTATAGAATATTGCATTGTCAAAAAACATCTGTGTTGTAAGAAATTCACAACCTGCATCAACTTTCTCTTTAATGTGTTTTATATCTTCTGCTTTATTTTCTGCTTCTGGATGCCCTTCTGGATAACATGCACCACCAATACACATTCCAGGCGCTATCCGCTTAATTTCCTTTACAAGGTCTGCTGCATAGTGGAATTGTCCTGGAAGTGGAAATTCTGATTTATCAGGTATATCCCCTCTTAATGCAAGTATATTTTCTATACCAGCTTCTTTCATTTTAACCAGCTGCTTTTCTACTGTTTCTTGTGTAGAAGATACACATGTAAGATGTGCCATAGATGTTACATCATATGCATCTTTTATATCTTTTGCAATGCTTATTGTATGTTCACTTGTACCTCCTCCTGCTCCATATGTAACACTTATAAAATCAGGTTTTAATGCTGATATTCCTTTTACTGCTTTATTTACACTTTCAAAGCCAGTTGTTGTCTTTGGTGGAAATACCTCCATAGACAATGTAACCTTATTATCTTTTAATAATTCTGTAATCTTCATATATTTATCCTCCATATACAAATAAGTACACGCATGTATTAGTATAGACCATATTAAATGCCAGTGCAACAAGTTTTGCAATAAACCAGGTTATAAATTATCTTTTTATTTTATATAGTTATTCAATTATAAACCAGGCATCTTTACTTAATCATTTATATATGTTATCATTGTTATAATATTTTTTATTGAATGGAGTATAGATATGAAAGTAAATGAATCTTCTGAAAATTATCTTGAAACTATATTAATTTTAAGCAAAAAACTTCCAGTTGTACGCTCAGTTGATATATCAAACGAACTTGGTTATAAGAAATCAAGTGTAAGTGTAGCTATGAAAAACCTAAAAGAAAAAAAATATATTACTGTCACAGAGTCAGGCTTTATATACCTTACAGATGAAGGCAAAAGCATTGCTAATATGATATATGAGAGACATGAATTTATTTCAAAATGGCTTATCTCCCTTGGTGTTGACGAAAAGGTTGCTATAGAAGATGCATGCCGTATTGAACATGTTATAAGTGCTGAAAGTTTTGCTGCCATAAAAAAACATATTAAATATAATTAATATTGCTCCAAAGGTTAAATACAATAAAATAAATTTCTATAATATATTTTGTGTGGACATTTCTGGCACACCAGTATAACATTGTTACCTGGCTGTATATATATGAATTTTAGTAAATAATATTTTATTGTACAGATTGGGCAGTTAATTTATGGCATTGCCATCTTGTATTATACTATGGTCTGTCTGGCACATATTATTATAGAGCAAATAATAATTACTCTTCTGCAGCCTTCTGCAATATATCAACAGTATGTGCACTTGCACCAAGCAATTCCGGCCTTTCACATGTTGCAATATGGTAGTCCATAAAAATCTTAAAGGTTTCTTCATCCATTCCATTAAGAACTTGTCTCATATAATCTGCTGGTCCATCTGCTGATATTATTTTTATGCGCTTAAGGCCAGAAGCCTGGTCTATCTTATCTATATCCTCAATCCTTACATAGTCATACAAATCTTTTTCATTACATACACAATGGAAATTAATATCTATTTTCCCTTCTGCAATACATTGTTTTGCAAAATTTTTCTTAAATGCATGTGTAATTATACTGTATTCATTCATACAATATGCAACAAGAATATATCCTTTATTTTTCGTAATACGTTTTGCTTCATTTAAAACTTGTACCTTTTCATCAAATGTAAAAAGATGGTACATAGGTCCAAATATAAGTGCCATATCAAAACTGCCACTGCCAAACTTTGATAAATCCAGGGCATTTCCATGATAAGCCTTCACTTTGCTTTGTTTTGATTTAAGTATTCCTAAATTATACTTTACAAGCTCAACAGCTGTTACATCATATCCTTCATTAGCAAGGCTTACTGAATACCTTCCTGTACCTGCACCAATATCAATTATTTTTTTATCTTTATTTTCTCCAAGAAATTCATGGATATATTTCATGGATGTAATATATTCTACCTGCCCATGACGCCGCAGTAACCTTTTATCCTCACAAAATTTATTATAATACTCTTCTAAATCTGTCATATAAACCTCACTTCTATACTTCTTTTACAGCCAGAAAACCTAATTTTTATAACTTTTAATCTTAATATTACTTAAAGCACGTTTAAAATTTCCAGAACCAGTAATTTTATGTACTTTTTAATTTCCAAATATTATCCGGCTATTTTAAATAATATCATAAGTTTACAATTTTCTATAAAAAAATGTCAATACCATTTTATAATAAGCGCATTTTTCTTTTATAAAATTATATATTATTACAAAAATATGTATATCCAAACAATTAAGGAATTGACATCTCAGAAAAAGTAATTATACAGAACCAGGCTGGAAATATTATATCCTAATATATGTGCATTTATCTAAGAATAGTTGCATTTTTCCCTTATATTTTCATATATTATTACAAAAATAAGTGTCACTAAATATAAATAAGGAGAAAACAAAATGAAGCATTTTTCAAAATTCCTGAATGAAACTTACCATGCAAAAGATGGGAATGTTCCAAAACGGAAAGTACCACTGGTTAAGGTCAGCCAGGAAAAACAGAAATCTGATATACAAAAGGATACAAATTTTTCATCATTTATGAGAAGTGGTCTTGTTGTACTATCTGTAATACTCCTTGCAAGCATTGCTATTGCATATAGCAATAAAGCTATTGGCACAAACCCTGTTACAGCTGTATTCAGTAACAAGATATCTAACAAAGAACTGCCAATATATTGTGTAGATACTCCAGATAAAAAGGTTGCCTTAAGTTTTGATGCTGCATGGGGTAACGAGGATACACAAAAAATTCTTGATATATTGAAAAAGAATGATGTACATGTAACTTTCTTTATGACTGGCGGCTGGGTAGAATCATATCCTGATGATGTAAAAGCTATTGCCAAGGCTGGCCATGAATTAGGCAACCATAGTGAAAACCATAAACAAATGTCAACTTTGTCCGCTGAAGAATGTAAAGAAGAAATTATGAAAGTGCATGAAAAAGTAAAGGAACTTACAGGAACAGATATGCATGTTTTCAGGCCTCCTTATGGAGATTATAACGACAATCTTATAAAAGTCACAAGAGAGTGTAATTATAATGCAATCCAATGGGATGTTGACAGTCTCGACTGGAAAGATTATGGTGCAGACTCCATACTAAACACAGTCCTTAACCACAAACACCTTGGCAATGGTTCAATTATACTTTGCCACAATGGTGCTAAATATACCGCACAGGCACTTGACCAGCTTATTAAAGGACTTAAAGAAAAAGGATTTACACTTGTAACTATGTCAGAACTTATTTATGAAGATAATTATGAAATGGATGTAGAAGGACGCCAGCACCAGAAAAGCGCATCTGGTACAGATAGCAGCAATTAAAAATATGCACAAAACTTCTTAAAATACATAAACAAATCCCCCTGTTTCTATGTCCTTTAACATAAAAACAGGGGTTTTAACATAAAGTACAAAATACATATATTTAATCTACAATAACAGCACCTTTGCCACTTTCCTGGTTATCTGTATCTATATATGTATACATTCCATCTGGAAGATATTTTGTAATAAGCCTTTCCAGTTCCTCATAATAAACTGGTTTTGATATATAATCTGTAAATCCTGCATCTAAATACATTTCCCTGGAACCAAGCACAGCATTTGCAGTCATTACAATTATTGGTACATATGAATTAGGATTATCTTTAAACTCCCTTATTCTCTTTAATAATTCAATCCCATCCATTTCTGGCATCATATGGTCAAGAAAAATAATCTGGTAACTCTTTTTTTCTATCATTTTCAGACAGTCAGCACCTCTCTTTGCCATATCTACTTTAATCTGGGTACGTTTTAGCAGTTCATTGGCAACAAGCAGGTTAGCAGGCATATCATCAACTACAAGTACCCTCGCATCTGGCGCAATAAAAGTTCTGCCTTGGTTTTTCTGCTCTGGACCTTCCTCCTTTATACCATCTTCTTCCCATCTTACAACTTTCTGTAAAATATTTATAATAAATTTAGACCCCTTCCCATACTGGCTTTTTACTTCAATATTTCCACCCATAAGCTTCACAAGGTCATTTGCAATAGGAAGCCCAAGTCCAGTCCCCTCAATAGTCTGGTTTTCATTTTCATCAAAATGCTCATATGGCACAAAAAGTTTATCAATATCCTCTTTATGTATACCTCTTCCTGTATCCTCTATCTCTATAGATAACTTTACATTATTCTCATCCACTTTCTTATAATTAACACTAAATTTAACCATGCCAGCCTGGGTATATTTCATTGCATTACTAGAAACATTCAACACTATCTGTCTTATACGCAGCCTGTCACCATATAAAACAACAGGCAGGTTATCTGCAATAGATACTTTAACTTCAATACCCTTTTCATTACCAAACAAATAAAGCATATCTATGCTGTCATTTAAAATATCCATAATGTTATATTCATCTTCTATCAGCTTAAGCTTGCCCTTTTCAAGCTTTGATATATCCAGAATATCCTTAATAATTGCCAGCAGCACTTCTCCAGCCTTCTTTATATGCTTTCCATACTCTGCTACCTTTTTATTATTTGTTTCTCTTAAAACCATTTCATCCATTCCAATAATAGTATTTAGAGGAGTACGGATTTCATGGCTCATCCTTGTAAGAAAATCACTTTTTGCCTTATTAGCTATATCTGCTTTTCTTTTAGCCTCTTCAAGTTCCTCAAAAACCTTTACTTTGTCAGTAAAATCATCCACAATAACAATATAACCTTTTATATCCTTATATTTATCAAGCACCCTGTTTATACATAGCCGGCAATGTGAAGGTTTCATTATACAATCTGCATCAATTTTAATTATACCTTCTACTGTCTGTAATATATTTTTATCCACATAAAACAACTGGTCTAACGTAATATCTTCATATTCCGGATGAATTCCAAAATATTCCATTGCAGCTTTATTTATAACTTTAAGTTTCTCATTTTCATTATAAATAAGCAATGGCTCTTCAAATGAATAATAGACAAACTCTGTCATATTATCTATACTTATATTGTTGCTTTTATAAAAAAGAAAAGCAAAATAAATCATTAATACACCAAATGACTGTGTAAGGCTGCTGCCTGGAAAAGCACTTACTCCCAAAAGTGGCAATATTGTATCTAATATAGTTCCAATAAAAATTACAATTTCACAATATATAAAGCGCCTGCCCATTACCTGTATCCATTTGCGTTTTTTATTAAAACACATATTCATTTCAAAATAAAACAATGCGGCTGCAACTATAAAACAATAAGAAATATACAAAGTATTAATTATTTTATCTTCAAATATATAACTCATTCCAAATGAAGAATTAATAAAATTTACATTTTTCCTCTGTATTGAAAATGGGTATAAAAACACACAAGACAATGAAAACAGCTTAACTGCCCTGGCAATTACATTATCTATACCACTCATGCTTGCAAGAAAAAATGTTACAAATACCAGATATGCAAACATGCCTGCCAGTCCTATACTCCTTAATATATATGCAATATCTGCGGATTTCTGTACTGGTATAAAACCAAAACAAACACCCCATAATGAACTTGATAAAGCAAGTCCTATAAAAAGAAAATTACCTTTATGGTTTTTCCCACTACTGCGTAACACATTTATAGCAAGGACTAATGTTACTACAGAAAAGCCAAACATTGCATATGAAAGAATTTTATCCATTATTTTTATCCTCTTTAAAATGCTTGTCAATATCATTTACTATGTTTCCATCTATCTTTCCATCTTCTGACATAGATTTTAAAATAGAAATAGCTTCATTATGGGTTTTACCCTTTTTATATGGTCTTTCCTCTAAAAGTGCCTGGTAAATATCAAGACAGGCAATAAGACGTTCTTCATGTCCAAGTTCATCCGCTTTTTTACCAAATGGATAACCACTTCCATCAAGTTTCTCATGGTGCATACATGCCCATGGCATAATTTCCTCCATGCCCCTTATTGATTTTAACATAATATAGCTTGCTTCTGCATGGTCCTTAATATTCAAATACTCCTGGTCTGTCAGCTTTCCAGGTTTTTCAAGTATCTCATTATTAATTATAAGCTTTCCTATATCATGTAGCGCACCCGCTACATACAGTTTTGTCTGTTTATCTTCATTATATCCATAATACCTGCCCATCTCCATCGCTTTCCTTGCAATACCATCAGAATGTCTGCTTGTAAATTCAGACTTATAATCTACAATTTTTGAAAAAATTCCTGATATATCAATAAGAAGGCTGTTATCACATTCCAGGTACACTTCAGGCAAATAATTAAGTATATTTCTTTTCATGGATTGTTCCATAATATCCATGCTTTGTGCATTATTAAATGCTTTTAAAAATATACTAACTATACTGTTGTCAAAAAGAACACCTTCATTCTCTTTTACAAACTTATACATTTCGATATATTTTTTACTGTCCATGCTCCGTAAATCAAAAGAAGTGTCCAGAACATCAGCGATATGCACTATTCTTGCAAAAACAGGTACCTCTTTATAATTTTTCCCAAATGGTCCTCTCCCGTCAGCCCTTTCATGGTGGTATAATATAGCTCCCTTACCTCTTTTGTAGAAAGGCATCCTTCTTATATTTTCTTCACCTGCTATACAATGTTCTTTCATTGAAACTGCACACTTTTCCTTGTCTATGTTATTTACTATTGCATATTCAGACTGTATGCACTCTGCCAGTGCATTATCATGCAGCAGTGCCACTGCCGCCAGGTCCATAAGCATATATCTGTCAAACCCTAGAAGCCTCCCTGTTTCTATTGAAACAACTGCTACACGTTTAGAATGGAAACTGCTTACTCCCATAAGCTCAGCTTCAACACAGTCAATAGCATATGAAAGCTGGTTAAGCAGGTCATTCAAACATATTTTCATCAATATTATATTCCTCCCAGATACATATCATTTATTCCACTACTACCATACCTAAGGCGTATTTGAAAATTACTTTTTGCAGGGTGTACACCACAAAGTGGGAAGTGCAGCCCGTAAGAATGGATTTTCAAACACGCCCTATTACAACAAATAATAATTAACTGGCACATTGGCTTGCTGGCTCTCTGCCTGCACGTCTGTGGCATTGCTTCAATCACCGCAGCCACCACTACGGCTTATTCCCTGGTCTTGCATATAAACAAGAATTATTTGCCGATGTATTAGAAATTTATTATTTGTTGTACTAAATATATCTTAGTTAATTATACAGATTTTTGCAAGGTTTTGTGCAGATATTTTACAAATGTTAAGTATCCTGTCCAGATTACAACTACATAATTGACACTACACCTGCCAAATGTTATATTATATATAGTCTATGTTTGTCCAGACTTATAAAATGGCAGAGCTGTTTAGAAAGGAAAATGTATGAATAACAAAAATAAAAACCTATTTTTTAATGAATCAGAAGATGAAGCAGTTATTGTAACTATTGCACCTGGAACAGATGATGAATTTGATGTTGAAATAATTGCCGCTTTAGAAATTGAAGAACTTTCACAGGAATATGTTGCTGTGCTTCCTATTGACCCTGTTGAAGATGTTGGTGAAGATGAATTAATCCTTTTCAAATATTCAGAAGATGAAGAAGGTAATCCTGAATTTGAAGGAATTGAAGATGATGAAGAACTGCAGTCTGTTGCAACAGCATTTGAGCAATACTTTAGTGAAGCTACTAATGAACTGTACAACGATGAAGATTATTTAAAAAGTATTGGAAGCTATGTCCCTGGTATAAATATTAAACCATGATTTTGCAGCAGTACTTCTGCTTTGCCAAAAATAGCCTGTACTTCTGAGATGCTGCCACACCAGGCAGGAATATACAATATATAGTATCTGGAATTTATCCTGAACTATATGACGTATTATCCATTACTGGTATGGCAGTATTTTATTTTTCTTTTTTCCATAAATACCCAAATTATCTCCTGGATGATATATTTATAATTGTGACTATAAACACTTCTTCAAGCACATAGAAACCAGGACGCCTGTTATAGTTACATACGTTTTACCAAATTATATTAATTTACATTAGGAGGGAATTTACATGGATCTATCAAGACTTACTGAAATCTTTATTGAATTTCTTGATGACAAAGACTCAAGTCCACACACAATAAGAAACTACAAGGGAACTCTGAATGATTTTACACGTTATATTGAAGAGGAGATTTTTAATGGTATAGCTATGCTTGATAATATTACTATTGAGCATCTCCAGGAATATATGTCTTACCGCAAAAGAAAAGGAAATTCTGGCAAAACCCGTGCTAATGTGCTTGTTACACTGCGTTCATTCTGGAATTTCCTGGTTAAACGTGGATTTACGCAGATTAACCTTGCAGACCAGCTTGACAATATCCATATCCAGAAAAAAGAACGCATTTATCTTACTATAGAGGAGATGAAAGACTTTCTTTCTGTAATAGATAAACCTGTTATACATGCCGCATGTGCTACTATATGTTTTACAGGACTGCGCATATCCGAGTTATGTAACCTTAAACTTGATGATGTAAATTTTGAAAGAAATGAAATAACTGTAGTATGTGGTAAAGGCAAAAAGGATAGAATTATTCCTATGAATAATGAAATAAGACAAATATTAATGAAATATAAGAAGAAATTCAGGAATAATAAATCAGACAACTTTTTTTCAACAATGAATTCTGGCAAACTTACCCACCAGTACCTAAATTCATGTATACATGCTTATTCTGAAAAAGCTGGTCTTAACCCAAAGTTGTCAGCCCATTGCCTCAGGCACAGTTTCGCCTCAGCACTTGTTGCAAAAAACTGTCCTATATCTGTATTGCAGCGCCTGTTAGGACATGCAGATTTAAAAAGCAGCAGCATTTACCTTCATACAGTGCAGTCACAGTTAATTGAATCAGTAAATACATTATCATTAAAAAAAAGGAGCTAAGATATGTCATATATTAATACAACAGCAAAAAATTTTGATGAACAGGAAACCAATATATTAAAAGACCTGGATAATGGAAACAAGCGTGAAGATATCTATAAAAAATATGGTTATTCCAGTATACGCACTATGGATGCCTTTTTTAGAAGACGTGGATTTATTGTTAAAAATGGCCAGTATATTAAAAGGGATGCATACCGTGACCAGATGCTTAACCAGATTAGTGACCAGGTTCCTTTTAAGGCACAAATGATAGCAGAAAAATTTAAAAAAGATGGCATGCTTGCCAATCCTGCTGAAATAGCATCAACATTTGGATTTGAAAATTATACTGAAATGAATAACTATATGCGTAAAAGCAATATGTTCTACAACAGCAGCACAAGAACTTACGAACCACGCACTAATAAAAGAACAAATGCTTTATCTGAGTTTGCGGATAGGGATGCTAAAATTGAAGAAGTTAAACAACTGGTTGCAAAAGATGATTCTAAGGATGATGAAAGCAAATATTATTCATTTTTAAATTACTTATATGAAAACAGGGAACAGCTGATAGAATTATGCACACCATCTCTTACAGAAAATACACCACAACGTTATCTTATACCAGGCAGTAAAAAGGTTAAAAGCATTTATCTTTCAAAAGGTCTTTCTACTATTATAGATGACTTTTCACGCTCTAAAAATATAACAATACGTGAAATGGTAGAAGGAGCAATGATTGAATACCTGATAAAATATGGTTACCGTTCAGAAGTAGAGATACTTTTATCTAAAAAATAATTATTGTTAAATTATAAAAAACAATTTTGTTTTCCAGGGTATGTAAGAAATATCTGCAAATTTTTTTACAGCTCTTCATACCCTGGCTGGAACACTAATACTATTTTTTACCATACAAAATTTAACAAATTCTTCCATTTTATTACCTTTTTTCTCCAAATTATATATTAAATGCTACTTTAATTCTTAAATATACCCATAATGTTTTATATTAAAATTAATAATAGTCATTTTTAATTCTTTGTATTTTCCTAGAAAAACAGCAATTTCCATAAAATACCTGTTTTGGGTTCGACAGTGGGAGCTATCACAAGTCTTGAAGCTAAGACAGCTAAGACAATTGTGGCAACTTTTGAAACAATGGTTCCAGATTCCGCTGTTTTTACATTAACAAGAGAAGATGGTACAGATGCAGGTGCTAAAGCAACTGTTGATGTTTCTAAAACTTCAGTAACATTTACATCTGAGGCTAACTATACACCAGGTGTATATACATTTACAGCTACTTTAGGCGATAATAAAGTAAGTAAAACTGTAGAAGTTAAAAAGCAAAGTGTACAGGAAATTGTTATAAACAGTAAAACAGCCCTTACAAGCAAGGACAGAAAGAAAGTATATGTATACTATGATGTACTTGACCAGTATGGTGTAAGTATGAGAGCTTCTACTTCTGTTACATGGACTTCTGGTGGTGGAAAAGTACAGGCAAACAAATCAACAGGATGTCTTACTATACAGAAGAGCACTAACGAAGAATTTAAGTATGGTGACAATGTTTATATAATTGGTGTTGATGTAAAGAGTGCAAAAAATGTACAGGCAACTCTTCCTGTTGGCATGGAAAGGGCTCTGAATTCAGTTAAATTTGAAGGTTTTATAAGCAAAATAGAAAAGAATGAAATCCTTAAAACTCTGCCTGTAGACTTTGCAAAAGACAGATATCTTATGTTATATACTGCATATGACCAGGATGGTAATGAAATGGATGCTAGTGAATTTGCAGATGCTAAAAGTCCAAAAGTAACATTTATAGGTGATAATCCTATGCTTGTAAGGACAGATTTCAAAGAGGGTGGAGTTCTTACATTTGATGGCAAGGAATATTCCTCTGTACAGGTTAATCCTGGTATGTATGTTGATGCAGGTGGTGAAATAAATATCACAGCTATTTCAAATACAACAGGTAATAAAACTGAACAGAACTATGCGATTAATGCAGGTGCGAGACTTCAGAGCCTGGAACTTGAAGCACCATCACATGAAGTAGCAGATGGTGATATAGATGTAGTAATTCCTTATACTGCTAAAGATACTAATGGTAATAAAGTTGAAAATTATGAAACAATTGCACGTTCTACACAGACATTAAAACTTACGGCTACAGAAGGTACTCTTAAAGTAGAAGAAGATGCAAGTGGCAAGGCAGTAATTAAATGGAGTGATGGTGATAACCATAAGGCAGATAATTTTACAGACCCTTCATCATATGATGAGGTTGACCGTAATGTATCTTTAGTAACAGTTGTAGTAGGAGGCGAAAGCAATAATACTATGCTGTATGTATCTGATACAAGACGTCCTGTAGCAGTAGCATCTGTAAAACTTAATGCTGATAATAATGATACAATCGCAGAAAATAATAAAGCTGATATTAACTTATTTGATACTTCAAATATAATTGAAGAACTGGATGTAACATATGTCGACCAGTATGGCAGGCAGTTCCATCCTAAATGGGACAAATGGAAAGTTAATGCTTTCTTCAAACAGGCACAGACTGGAAATGGATTTAATGGCCATGCATATGGTGTAAAGGTTGATTATACAACAGTAAAGAACCTGAAAGTTGATGGCGGAAAGTTAGAATTCCTTGATAATAACAAATTCAGGGTTTTCAGTAACAGTTCAAAACTTACTATAGAGTCTGTAACAACACCATTAGAAACAGCTGCACCAACAGCTACAACAGCACCACAGGCAGCAGATGCAACATCTAAAGAAGTATTAGAACAGGCAGCCAATGACAGCATTAAATATTCTGTTGTAAGGTTAGATGGCGAAGATAATGATAAATACTGGAACATGGTTGATGCTGAAAAGAATATTAACTATACTATAGTTCCTGTTAAGAAACTTTCTAACCTTAGAATTAATGACATAAAGAAAGTAAGGATTATAACAGAGTATAGTGAAAAAGTAAATGGTGAGGATATAAAAGCAGCTTCTTCTTCTGCAATAGCAGTTGCAAAGAAAGGTAATATGCCTGATGTTGATACTAATGACCGCAAAGTAGTGGTTGCTGGTACTTATGACGGAAAGACTGTTACAATTCCTTCAAAATATTATGATACAACTGATAATACAAACAAAACATTTGAAGTTAAGAATGGTGTTATTAGTGGTATTTATGCAAATCCTACATCAGCAAGTGCTATAACATATGGTGATTTATATGATTTCAATTCAGCTAAGAATATCAGGAAAGACGTTAAGAGAGATGTATCAGCATTAGTATATTTAACATCAAATAAAGATAACTGGAATAAGAATTCTTTACTTGGAACAGTAAAAACTTCTGTTGCTGTATCTGACTCACCACAGTATGTTGCTAAGATTACATTCTCAAAACCTCTTACTTTAAGAGCAGTAAATACAGGATATGATTTTAGAACAATGATACCAGATCCAGATATGGTAATACTTGACCAGTATGGTGACAGCATTAAAAATGAAAAAGGTATTGAAGTAGAATATTCTATATCAAACATTTCAGAAAATAACGGAGAATTATCACACTTACCTAAGAGTTTTGCAGTAGGCAAGAATAATTCAGTTGAGGCTGAGCTTACAGGAGTAGAAATTAAAGATACATTTGATTTAACTGCAACTGTTAAGGGAACATATGTAAGTGATACAGTTAAGGTAACAATGGGTGCAGATTCTAGAGCGTATATTGACAGCACAGGTTTTGATGAGTACCAGGAAAATAGTTTTAATGGTTCAGGCAAGAGACCAACATTACGTGACATATTAGGTTATGACAGATAATTATATAATATATTTTTAAATATTAATTTAAAAATATATTAAAACAATTTATATAGAGGAGGTTCTTAATGTTTAAACATATAGAATTTCCTCTATATTTTTTATAATACTGATATAGAAAGCGTGGAATTGTTCTATGGAAAAAAAGATTCATTTAATTCCAGTAATATTAATTTTAACAATTTTATTTTCTTCATGTGGAAAAATTGATTCAGATGGTAATTCATCTAAAGCCAATATAGTTACTTCTGGTACAGAAATACAAGAAGAACCAAAGGAACCAGTAGAAGCAACTATTAGTGCCAAAGCAGGTTATGGAGATGCTAAACGCCAGATAAATGTAATAGGCTTTAAAACTTATAAAAAACTGGAAAGTGAAATGTATACAGATAAGGCAGCAAAAGATAAAAGTTATCTTGTATTATTTTTAGAAATCTATAATAAACAAAATGAAAAAGATTATATAAATGTGAATTATTTATCAACTAAAGTTGATGATACTGAAATAACAAATACTGTTTTATTTAATGAACCCGAAGGTTTCCAGACTGTCTTCCAGAATATTGAACCAGAAAATACTTTAAGTGGGTTTATTGTATGGGAAGTTCCAAAAGACTGGAAAAAAATTGAAATAGTATATAATGGCTGGAAAGATAGTGACAATCTAAGTATAAATTGTACATTTACCCCTGATGACTATTTTAATCCTCCAAAATATGTTTAATTGTAATATTTAAGTTTCTTTAATTATAAACCAAATGACATACGCAATGTGTTCCACTGCCTGCTTATAACTTCATTATTACTTTACAAGATTCTGGCAGAAGTTTAAACTGCCATACAATGTAAATTTAATATAATGTGTAACATGCAAATAAACAAATATACATTATATTTTTTATTACTTGTATGGCAATTTAGTTATAATTTGTATAAAATAAAAATATATTGTTTGGATATTTATTAAAATATATTTAATTAAAATCATTTGCATTATAAATTATTGGGTCTTTCAAATCATCTGGAGTAAATTTTGCTGTTAAAACCAGACCATCAATATTTTTCCATGCACTATATTCCATCTGGAATTTTTTCCAGTTATTAGGTACTTCCCATACTATAAAACCACCTATTGTTTTACCAGCTTCTATGTTGGTAAATAATGTAGGATAACTTTTAGGGTCATTAACTAGAAAAGTGTGTTCTATGTTTTTACCATCAACTTTTGCAGAAATATAATTTGGATTAATATAATCATTATCAGCACTTGTATTTTTTATAGATAAAAATAAAACAAGAAACTTTTTATTTTTATCTGCTTTATCAGTATAATTATCCCCTTTTAAAGTTTTGTATTCTTTAAGCCCTAGAAACTTTACAACTCTGTATGCATCTGAATATTGTTCATTAGTTGATAGTTTACCTGATTTAGGCTCTGGGGTTTCTGCTGGTACATTATCTCCAGGAGTATCTGAAATATCAGGACTGTCTGTAATATCTGGCTTATTTGTTTCTTTATCTTGTATATTATTATCTGGTTCTTTTGAAACATCTGTAGATGGAGCTGTACTGGTCTGTGTTTCATTATTTGCGTTATCAGCATTATTTTGATTACTAATTTTTCCACATCCTTGTGCACTTATACAAAATGAAATAATTAAAACAGCAATAAACACTCTTTTTCTCATAATAAACTTCCTTTCATGTATGGTATAATTAATGTTATATATATATCATGCCATAAATTTCAAAAAATAAACATATTTTATATAAAATAGGGATTAAAATTTATATCTGGACCATAAAAAAGAGTCAAGACCAGCAGCTTGATGACAGAGCAATATAATTTTTATGTAATCTGACATTCTAAAAGTAATTTTCAAACACACCCTAACCTTGCTGGCATCACCAATGGATAGTTATATATACATAACCTGGTATAAAAATACAATATAAACAACAGATATAACGGAGTTTAATAAACAATAATACCAAAAAAGCCTTGCATTTTTCTATAATGCAGAATATACTATTTACAATTACATAAATACTAAGGAGGTAAATAATGGCAGGTAAGGATTTGTCAGAAAAGAAACTTGAAGATTACAATGATGTATTTGCAGATATTTTAAATACACTACTTTTTAAAAAAGATTTAATACTGCCATCCCTTCTTGAAGATGGTCCGTCAGAATCAGTATACAAAGCAGCTGAAAAAAATTTGCGTGGACAGTACAGGGATACATTTAAATATTATAAAAAGGCAGGCATTATGCTTGCTGGTTTTGGAATGGAAAATGAAACTGAAGAAGAAGATAACATGCCAGTAAGGGTAATGGGATATGATTATAGTGCATACCGTGCACAAATTGATAAGGGTGGTGTAAGGTATCCAATAATAACAATAGTTCTTAATTTTTCAGATAAAAAATGGAATAAACCAATACATCTTAAAGATATGCTGGAAATACCAGAAGGAATGGGAAAATTTGTACAGGATTATAAAATTATTGTATTTGATATAGCGTTCCTGCCAGATAAAACAATTTCTCAGTTTAAAAGCACTTTTAAACATGTGGCACATTTTTTTAAAAATAAGCGTATGCTTGATAAATACCAGCCACTTAATGAAGAAATAGAACATCTGGAAGCTTTTTTAGATTTGCTTAAAGTATTTACTGGTGATAAAAAATATGAAGAAATAAAATATAGTCTCCTTGAAAGACAGAAGAAAGGTGAGGTGGTTACAATGTGCACTGTTGTTGAAAAGTTTACAAATGATGGTATACAACAAGGAATACAACAAGGAATACAACAAGGAATACAACAAGGTGGAAAACAAATTATATTAAATATGTATAACAAAGGATGTGATGTAGAAACTATTTCTGATTTATCAGGTATTTCTTTGGACATAGTTAAAAAGGTGGTTCAAGAAAAAAATTAATTTATATACTATATTTTTGTTTCTATATAAGTTTCAAAATTAAGTAAGCTCTTTAAAATGCACACTTCTTAAGCTTACTTAGTCTGGCAGGAGTTCAAGCTTCTGCCATAATCCGGTAAGGGAGTTGTTTTGCCAGTGGATAATCTGCTTGGTTTTAGATATTTTCTATATAGGAATTTTTAATTATTTTGCAAATTAAAATTTATTGTTTTATTATATTCTTTAGAAATAATATAATAAAACAATAAATTATTTAATATTAATCTTAATATATATAAATATAACAAGATTAAGTTTATTCAATCCAACAAAAATTTAAGATAAGATTATATCAATAAATTAATTTAATTTTGTATTTTAGAAAATATATATTTTTTATAATTCTTCTATATTGCTTATTATTTATTTAAAATCATTAGCATTATAAATAACTGGGTCAGATAAATCATCTTGGGTAAATTTAGCTTCGAGACGTATGTTATTTATATCTTTCCATCCGTTATACTCAAATTCTAATGTTTTCCATACAGAAGGTACTTCCCAAACAATAAACCCTCCTATTCCTTCATTAGCTGGTACATGTGAAAAAATAGTTGGATATCCCTTTGGGTCATTTAACAAAAATGTATGTTCAATTTTTTTACCATCAACTTTTGCAGAAATATAATTATAATTTATATAATCTTCTTCATTAGTATCATTTTTAACAGATAGAAATAATACTAAAAATTTTTTTCCTTTTTTTGCCTTGTCAATATATTTTTCACTTTTAATTTTTTTATATTCTTTTAAACCAAGAACCTTTACAGCCCTGTATATATCTGAATACTGCTGGCTGGCAGATAATTTATGTATTTCAGGTTCTGAAGCCTGTGTAGGTACAACTTGTTCTGGAAGTTCTGAAAATTTGGGAGCTATAGTTTCTTCTAGGATTGTACTATTATCTGTACCAGGTGTTTCTTTGGTATTTATATTCTGGCTACTGTTATTATTTTCTGTTACATTAGAAGAAATGTCAGAACTATTTTTATTTGAATTATTTATATTTTCTGTTTTGCCACATCCAGATATATTTATGCATAATAATAAGACTAATAAAGTAATATACAATTTTTTCTTCATAATATAAAATCCTTTCCAATGAAAAAATAATCCATCCCCCATAAAGAGGAAGGATTATTTCTTTTTAATTAATATTACTAATTACTTTTCATATTTAGAAAAGACAAATTAATATAACTAAACTAATTATCTGTCATAATCTAATATTTCACGGAGTGCATGGTCAGCTGTTTCGCTTGTTGATTTGCCTGATGCAACATTTGCAGAATTATCAGCACCTACAGTAACTTTAAGTGTGTCAGTAATATTAGTGTTTTCAACTGTAGCTGTAATTGTAAATGTATCACCAAGTTCAGCACCTGTAATTCTTGTATCCTTAGAACCATTATTTTTAACTGTAAAGTTATCAGCCTTATGTGCAAATGCACCAGTATTTTCTTTTACAGCAGATACAGTATAAAGGATATCACGTCCAGTATAATTCTGTCCATACTGGTCTTTTACATTAGCAAATAACATATCAGGTGCATTCCACTGTGCATACTTATGGCTTCCACATCCAGCAACTGTATATTCTTTTGCTTCTTCAGTAGCAAATCCTAATGTAATATCAGTCAAATAAGGATTAAATACATCTGATTCTAATACATTATAATTCTTTGTAAATGTAATGCTTGCAGGCATAGACTCTGCATCAGAAACTTTGATACTCTTGCTTATTGTTGATAATTTTACTCCCTTAGAGTCAGTAACTTCAATTTCTAATTTCTTAATAGCATCTTTTCTTATATTCTTAGCTGAGTTGATGTCATATAACTCTCTCCAAAGAAGTTTGTTTGCTTTTATAGCAGAAATATTAAACTTATAGCATCCATCATTGCTTATAAGGAAATCTGAACCTGGCTTTGGATTTGGTTCTGCATAAACATCATTTGTTACACTTAAATAAGTGTTTGGCACAGTAAGTGTAAGACCTTTGTATGTTGCTTTTACAGAAGCTTTGTTTACATCATTCCTGTTAGTTGTTACAGATAAATCACCTGCTGTATCATTTATTGCTGCACCTGTTGTAATATTTTCAATACCATTACCATTGTCTTCAAGTGAGTAACTTGTTGTTACACCCAGCTTTGATACATCAGTAATATAAAAGTCTGAAATCTCACTAATAGGAACTATATTATAAGATACAGATTTTACTTTACTTATATCGTTAGCCTGGAGCTCACCTTTCTTTAATGCAGAAATAGAATATTTAACTGTATTTGGAATTACTTTACCTGTTGTATCACTTCCTGTTGTTGCTGTATATTTGATTGTTCCATCATATATTACACCATTATAAGCTCCGCCTAACAGATTATCTTTAATTGTTTCTACATGTATACCATATTTGTAATCACCAATATAACCATTTTCTTTTGCTGCCTTCCAGAAAGCTTTTGATGTAATTAATGGAAGCTCTTTGCCATACTGGTCAAGATATGTGATATTTTCATAGAAGTTAATTGTTGCTTCACCACCAACAATAATTGTATCATTATTATCATCAGGAAGCCTTACTTCTTTTATAGCAGAAGGGCGTCTCATATCAGATACTGGAAGGATAATATTATCACTTTCACCACCTATTACTACTGAAGTTAATGATACATTACGGTCTACATCATCATTTATGCTAATCTTGTTGCCATTCTTGTCAAGTCCATTAAATGGGTTATATGTTATATGTCTGCCACCCATTCCGTAATCCCGGTTGCCATTAACAACACCATCATGGTATCCAACAACATATTTATCAGCATCTGTCCATCTAAGACCTGCTGTACCATCGTTCTTCTCATAAAGAACTAATGTACCTTCTGTTGCTGTTAAATTAACAGAATTAGAAGAACGTGCAATTGTTTCATAGTTTGTTATGTCTTTTCCATCAGCATCTTTTGCTGTAAATGGAATTTCTACATTGGTATCACCATCTGCAATAGTACTGCTAGGTGTCCCAAGTGTCATGCTCTTAAGTAATCCATTAGTACCAACTACAAAGTTTTTAATTGATTTACCGCCTGTTTTATTTGAAATAGCTGTGATATTTACTTCACCGCCCTTATCTACATACATACCAGGCTCAACTTTTACAGATGAATATTCAATACCATCAATAACATAGATGTCCCCATCTTTAAACTCACTCTTTATAAGTAAAACATTATCAGAAATAAATGTAAGTCTTGCACTGTCATTAGCAGGTGCTATGTTATCAGCAGATGCCTCAATTAAGTTATGGTTCTGGTCATATGTCCTGTAAAGAAGTGAATAAGTATCTTTTGAAAAATCATTTGGCAGAGTATCTAACTTCTTTGTCTTGTCAGCTTTGCTTACAAAACCTGCAAATTCAACAGTATCAATAGCTTGTGCCATTCCAACTGTTACACTTGCACTTACTGCAACACCACTCTTTACATTTACACCCATAATATAAATTACTGTACCATAAGAGAAAGCTTCATTTTTCTTCTGTGCTACAATTAATCCAGCAGATTTATCCTCTGCTTTTGCATCACATGAGCTTACTGTCCAGTTAATTGATGTTGAATTCCTTATACTTTCTCCATACTGGTTATATACGTCATAATAAATACAAGCTTCATTATCTTTTATAGCACTTGAAGTAGCAATATGTGAATTAGTACGTGTAAGAGCTACTTCATTTAAAATCTTAATTTCTGATACCTTTTCAGCTTCAACAGTAGTTTTTGCTGTTACTGATGAAGTACCATTTGTTACAGTTACTGTATATTCACCATATGCAAAATTACCTGTTGACTCAAATGTAGCAACTGTTCTTTCTTCATTCCATGTGAGTTTTCCATCAACTTTATCTGTACCTTTTGTAATAACTAATTCTGCTGAAACAGGTACTGCACTTTCAAAATTCACAGCAAACTTTGAAGCACTCGTTGCCTTGAAACTTGTGATAGCTCCCAGTATATGAAGACATTATAGCACATTACAAATGCCGGTTTTATAGGAATTTGGAGTGAAATACCCCACACCCCTGCCATTAAGGTATGCTTTGTATAAGGTTTATTATTTTTTTCTATAATAATAAATGGTATATTTTCAAGATAATCTGGTGAAAACCGGTTAAAAATAGTGTAAATGGATAGTTTTATCCTATAAATGTGTAAAAAATCTAATTCTGGATAAATTTTAAAACATATTGCCAGATAATTAGATAAAAGTTATAATGTTTTAAATAATATAAATACTAAATAAGGAGAAGATATATGGGAATGTATCTAAACCCTGGAAATAACCTGTTTAAAAGAGCATTAAATTCCAAAATATATGTAGATAAATCTGGACTAATTTCTTATATTAATGAAGTTATAGACACAGAACAAGAATTTGTATGTGTAAGCCGTCCACGCCGTTTTGGAAAATCTATGGCAGCAAATATGTTAGCTGCTTATTATAGTTATGGATGCAATTCAAAAGAACTTTTTGACAGGCTTAAAATCAAAAAATACCATACATATGAAGAACACTTAAATAAATATGATACAATTTTTTTAAACATACCTAAGTTTATAAATAAAGTAAATAATATAAATGAATTAGGAAGCTACATTGAAAAAATATTAGTAAAAGAATTAAAAGAATATTTTCAAACTTATGATATACCAGTAACAACAGATTTAAGCACTATAATTTCATATATATCAAACCACGTTAATTATAAAAACAAAGGATTTATTTTTATAATTGATGAATGGGACTGTGTATTCCGTGAAGCAATAGAAAATATAGATGCGCAGAAGAATTATTTAAATTTTTTAAGAAGTATTTTTAAAGATAATGGAGATATAAAACTTGTCTATATGACAGGAATACTGCCTATTAAAAAATATGGTTCACATTCAGCTATAAATATTTTTGATGAGTTTTCAATGACAGACCCTGCAATGCTGGCAGAATATACCGGTTTTACAGAAAATGAAGTTATAAACTTATGTGAAAAGTTTAATATAGACTCTGATGAAATGCAGTATTGGTATGATGGATATTTATTTGATGAAAACATACACATATACAGCCCTGAATCTGTAGTTAATGCTATAACACGTAAAAAATTCCGAAGTTACTGGACAAGGACAGAAACATATGAAGCCTTAAAAATTTATATAGATATGAATTTTAATGGACTTAAAGACAATATTATACAGATGCTTGGCGGCAGTAAAATAAAAGTTTCTGTTGACACATTCCAAAATGATATGACAACATTTGCTTCAAAAGATGATGTACTTACATTACTTATACATCTTGGATATCTGGCTTATAATTATAATAGCAGGGAAGTTTTTATTCCAAACCACGAAATACAGGAAGAATTTACTATGGCTGTGGAAAGTTCACATTGGGATGAAGTTATAAAATCAATTTCTATATCTGATGCGCTTCTTGAAGCAACTCTTGCATCTGACTATGAAGCAGTTGCTAGAGGAATTGATGAAGTACACATGAATACTATTTCTGTTTTACAATACAATAATGAAAATTCACTTAGTTGTGTTATTTCCCTTGCATATTATAGTGCACGGAAAGATTATATAATGTACAGGGAACTGCCAGCTGGAAAAGGGTTTGCAGATATAGTTTTTATACCAAGGAGATATTCAGATAATCCAGCTATAATAGTTGAGCTTAAATGGGACAAAACAGCAGAAGGTGCCATTAAGCAAATAAAAGAAAAAAATTATAGTGCCTCAGTAGAACAATATAATGGTGAAATAATTCTTGTAGGAATTAACTATAATAAAAAAAGTAAAAAACATGAATGTATTATTGAGCATATTAATAAATAACCCATTCTAAAAACATAAATCCAGAATGGGTTATTCATTCTGTTTAAGTATTATTATTTTATATTATGTAAATAAAATATTTAATTAAAATCATTTGCATTATATATAACTGGGTCTGATAAATCATCTGGAGTAAAACTTGCCTTCATTTTCACATTGTTTATATCTTTCCAGCCATTATATGTAAATTCCAGCTCTTTCCATTCTTCTGGAACTTCCCATACAATAAAACCTCCTGCACTTTTTCCAGCAGGAATATGTGAGAAAATTGTCGGATAACCTTTTGGTTCATTTAATAAAAATGTATGTTCAATTTTTTTACCATCAACTTTTGCAGAAATATAATTATAGTTTATATAGTCTTCTTCGCTAGTATCATTTCTTATTGAAAGAAATAATACTAAAAATTTCTTACCTTTTTTTGCTTTGTCATTGTATTTGTCACTGTCAAGTTTTTTATACTCTTTTAATCCAAGTACTTTAACAAGCCTGTATGCATCTGAATAATCCTGGGATGCAGATAATTTTTCTGTTTTAGTTTCTGCAGCTGGGGTCTGCTCTGGAGTTACAGATTCATCAACCTGTGGTGGTTCCTGGACAGGAGTTTCTGTTGTATCAGCAGGAGGGGCAGTTTCTTCTGGGACATCTGTAGCAACAGGTTCTGTTGTGTTACTGCTGTTACTGCTTTCAGAAACTGGAGTAGCAGATGGTGTGCTGCTACTTGTATCATTTTCAATTTTTCCACATCCTGGAAGGGAAATACATAACGCTGCTGCTGTTATTATTCCTAAATATACTTTTCTTTTCATCACAATTCACAATTTCCTTTCTAAAGATATCATTAATTAAAGATAATTAATTCTTCATATGGATTTTTTATAAAAACAAATAATCCTCCCTCATAAAGAGGAAGGATTATTATTAATTTATATATGATAATTAATTATGAAACAAGTAATTATCTGTTCATTCCTAAACCAGGTTTTGCGTTACCTGTAGCAGGGAATTTTCCTGTACGGAACTCTTTATCATGATCCCCATTAGTTGTTGAAACATATGCTTCTGTATCAGCACCAACAGTTACAGGAATATCCTTAGAAACTGCTGTACCTTCAATTGTTGCTGTAAGTTTGAACTTATCACCAATCTCAGCACCTGTAATCTTTAACTTGCTATCTGCAAGAACTCCTGCAGCAGAACCATTATTTGAAACAGTAAAGCTGTTTGTTAAGTGTGTAAGTTCTGTTGTGCTTTCTGTAAGGTCAGCTACCTTAAGTGCTACTGATATACGTGGGTCATCCATAATATTACCATACTGGTCTTTTACAATTATACCAAAGTGTCCATTAGTCTTGCTAAAGTCATTTTTATCTTCATCAGACCATCCTGTACCATTGTATACCTTTGGTCCAGTAATCTCTGTATATGATGGGTTAAGAGTAACTGCTGTCTGTGCTGCCCAGTCTTTCCAGAATTCAATGCTAGCAGGTGCTGATGCAGAATCAGAGATAGTAATATTCTTAGATACTGTAGTACCACCATCAATATCTTTATATACAGTTAATACAATAGGTTTTGTTGCATTAATTCTTGTATATTTTGCTGAGTTTGCATCATATAACTCATACCATGCAATTGCACCAGATGAAGCTGCTGTAACTACACCATTAGCAACATTGATTGCTGACTTAGCAGCTACTTCGTATGCAGAAGCAGGAAGTGTAAGAGTTAAATTGTTTCTTGTTTTACCCTTAACTACTATCTTGTTGTCACCAGCTGAAATAGTAAGAGGTCCTGTTACATCATCCCTGATACTGCTTCCAGATGGAATTGTTGTACCATTAATATTGTCAGAGTTATCTGTATCAAGTTTATATAATGATGAATTAGTAACAATTGTAAGGTCATTTGCTACAGCTGTTCTTGGAACTATTGTATAAGCTACAGATTTAACCTTGCTTACATCTGTTAAGTTACCAGCAGAATTCTGGGTAGCAATTGAATACCTTACTGTAACTGATTCTTCTGTTGTTACCTCTTTAGCACTAAACTCAATCTTTCTTGATGCATCCTCAAAAACTTCTGATTCTTTAGGCAGTAATAAATCATAATTCTTACTTGCCTTTACACTGATTACATATTTGTCATTGCTTGTTCCAAAACCAGTAGCTGCCTGTTTAAAGAATGCTTCTGCAATATCATCTGCTAAATCAGCATTATACTGGTCTATATACTTAATCTGTGCATCATTACCTTTAGTAATCTCAACTGTTGCTGTGTTTCCTGAAACAATAGCATCATTATTATCATCGTTTAATTTAACTGATTTAATAGCAACTGGACGTCTTGCATCTGAAACGTTAAGGATTAAGTTATTGCTTTCTCCACCAACTACAATTGTAGATAATGAAATACTTCTATCTATATCATTGTATGCTGATGTATTCTTAAAACGTATATCTTTTCCATAAGTCTTAACATCATCTGTCCAGTAAATACCTGCTGTACCATCATTTTCTTCTTTAACTTTAAGTTCTGAACCTTCAGAAGCTGTTAATGTTAAAGAGTTTGAAGAACGTACAATTGTTTCATAGCTTGTTACAGCATTTCCGTTAACATCTGTAGCTACAAATGGAATCTTAACATCCTTATCACCATCTGCTACTACTGCATTAGGTGCTGATAATACAAGGCTCTTAAGAAGTGCAGTTTCACCAATTACAAATACCTGCTCTGTCTTCTTACCTGTCTTGTTAGCTACAACTGTAATTGTAACTTCGCCACCTTTGTCAACATACTGTCCAGGGTTGATGCTTACAGATGCATAATCTTCACCATCAATTGTATAAACATTGTCATTAAACGTGAATGCACTGTCAACAAGTAATGGGTTGTTTGAAATAAATGTAAGGTCTTCACCCTTTACATCACTTGCAGAATAAGGATTTCCATTCTGGTCATATGCTGTAAACAGTAATGAATAAGTGTCTTTTGTAAAGTTCTTAGGAAGGCTTTCAACTTTCTTTGTCTTTGCATCTTTACTTACAAAACCTGCAAATTTAACGCTGTCTACTGCCTGTTCCATACCAATCTTAATGCTTGTATTAACTGATACACCGCTCTTTACATTAACACCAACGATATATATGTCTGTTCCATATGTGAATACCTTTTCACCTTTATCATCAGCTTTAATTGTAATCTTACCTGTGGATGTATCAACTTTTGGTGTTCCATATGATGAGCTTATTGTCCAGTTGATGCTTGTTGATGTCCTCATGCTGTCACCATACTGGTTTACTACGTCATAATAAATATATGCTTCTGTACCTTTAGCACCTGTAAGTGCTGTAGGGCTTGTAATGTTGATTGCTGTTACCTTTTCATCTTCAACATTTGTCTTTGCTGTAACAGAAGCCTCGCCATTCTTAACAGTTACTGTGTACTCGCCAGTTGTAAGCTTTCCTGTTGATACTAATGTAACGGCTGTCCTTCCCTCGTTCCATGTTGCTTTTAAATCAACTTTGCTTGTTCCCTTTGTTACCTCTGCTGTAACTGCTGCTGGCTGTGCTTTATCAAATTCTACTACAAAAGTATCAGCCTTTGTTGCTTTAAAGCTTGTGATAGCTCCCACTGTATCAGCTGGCACATCTGTTGGAGCTGCTGTTGGCTCTGTACTAGGTGCTGTTGTTGGAGCTGTTGTAGGTGCTACTGTTGGCTTAACTGTTGGTTTTACTGTTGGCTTTGGTGCTGGAGCTTTCTTTACAGTAATCTTACATTTAAATGTCTTTTTATTGTACTTAGCTGTAATTGTTGCTGTACCTTTCTTCTTACCAGTTACCTTACCAGTTTTCTTACCAACCTTAGCTATCTTTGGCTTATTTGAAGTGAAAGTTGCTTTTACTTTCTTTCCACCTTTAGTTACCTTAAGTGTTACAGACTTACCAACTTTAATTGTTGCTTTAGTCTTATTAATTTTCACTTTTTTAGTTGCTGCTGCAGCGTCTGTAGGAATACTTACGCTTGTCATTGTGACAGCTAAAGATAAAACTGCTGCTGCAATCTTAGTTGCATTTCTTCTCATTTAATATGCCTCCTTATATTTTTATTCTACAATGATACATCAGATGTTGTATTTTGTCAATCCTGAATTTTTACATTTTTCACTCTTTTTGTTTTTTGTACTCCCTCTGCCACCTTCCTTTTGGCAAAAAAGATGAGTAAAACTACTACCGCAGCCTTACTCATCCTTTCCTAAAAATACAAAAAACCAATTGAGAAAAAATGTAAATACTAACAAAAGTGTATCCTTGATAATAGGATAATCTCCCATCTATTGTATTCAAGAATAATACCACACCTTTTGTATTTAGTCAACCATTTTTTTCTATTATCTAATCTATAAATCTGTTTTAGATTTTTAAAAAATGGTTTGGATGAGCTACAAGTATTTTATATAATTTTTATTTGTCATTTCAATGTCATAAAATTTTAAATTTCATGTCACATTCATACAATTTTCATGTCACAAATATCCGTTTTTCATGTCAAACTTGCCTATTCCGCATAAAATAAGGGCAAAACCGGCGGTTCTAACTTATCTTTTCCCAGTTATCATGTGCATTTTTTATAATACACTACGGCAATCCCCTTCTTTAATCTGCCTGTGTCTGGTATTCTGTGTCGCACAAAAACAACTTGTCATACAAACATATGTATCATAATATATAAAAATTATATTTATATATTGGAACAGTCTAATGATTTCCAAAGAAGTTCTACTGTTTTTCCAACGTCTTCAAGCTTTATTCCTGAATAGTTAATAATTATAATATGCTGTTTATCTTCATTATTAAATAAAGAAACAGGTTCATCTTCAAAATAATATTCCGACAGGCATGATACATTTATTTTGTTATTTCTGCATATTTCTACATATTCTTTATCAGACATATCTGTCTGTACTTTTAAAAGAAAGTGAAGCCCAGAACCTGCCTCTGATACAACACTTATATCTGCAAGCCTGCTCTTCTTTATTTCTTTCATCAGCTGTCCATGTACATTTCTATAGTAGTTTCTCATTCTGTTTATATGCTTTTCAAAATACCCATCTTTTATAAAACGGGCAAGTGTGTATTGCTCAAAATTTGAAACAGTACATGAATAAAACCCCAGTTTATTATAGAACACACCAATAAGGCTCTTTGGAAGTACCATATAACTTATTCTTATAGTAGGGGCAAGGCTTTTTGCAAATGTATTTATATATATTACCCTTTCCATTACATCAATGCTTTGAAGTGCAGGTATTGGACGGCCTGCAAGACGGAACTCTGAATCATAATCATCTTCTATAATATAGCGTCCTTCTTTGCGTGATGCCCAGCTTAATATTTCATAACGCCTGCTTACTGGCGTCACTACACCTGTAGGGTAATGGTGCGATGGTGATATATGTGCCACATCTGCTTTATGTTTCTCCAGTTCTTCCACAATTATCCCTGAATTGTCAACAGGTATATACTCACATAAAACATTATTGCTTTTATAAATTTGTGCTACTTTTTTATAGCCTGGGTTTTCTACTGCATAAACTTTATTATGTCCAAGAAGCTGTATAATCAGGTTATAGAGATATTCTGTCCCTGCACCTGTTATTATCTGTTCTGGTTCTGTTTCCATATTACGGAACTGTTTTAAATGAAAGCTTATTGTACGCCTTAGCTCCATTATCCCGCCACTAGGTGCTTTATCCATTAATGCGGTACTTTTTTCAACTATAACCTCTCTCATAAGCTTTGCCCATATAGAAAATGGAAAATTATCTGGATGTGTCCTGTTGCTTACCAGGTCAATTTCATATTGGCAGTCTGTCCCGTTATCTATATATGTATTATCTTTGATAATTTCTCCCTTTATATTATCTTTTTCTTCTTTTATATATATATTTCCTGGAAGTTCTGTCACATAAAAACCCTTTTTAGGAACTGAATATATAAATCCTTCTGCCTGCAGCTGTGCATAAGCATTTTCGACAGTAATACTGCTTATACCCAGATTTTCTGCAAAACTCCTTTTAGATGGAAGTTTTGTGCCAGGCTGCAGATTACTGTCAAGTATATCATTTTTAATACATTTATAAAGATGGATATAAAGTGGTTCTGGCCCTATATTTTCAAATGAATATGTCAGCATATATTTTTTCCTCCTAATCTGGCATTACTGGCTATATTTATTCTGGGTATTTTGATATAGCCAAATTTGATTATAATTTATTATGTCTTATTAGTAAATAGATGTATTTTTATTTTAAGGAGGTTTTGAAATGGATAAAGAACAATATAAACTTAACAGGGAACTTGCACAGATGCTTAAAGGTGGTGTAATTATGGATGTCACTACACCTGAGCAGGCAAAGATTGCAGAAGAAGCAGGTGCCTGTGCTGTTATGGCACTTGAACGTATACCTGCTGATATACGTGCTGCTGGTGGTGTTTCACGTATGAGTGACCCTGCAATGATTAATTGCATACAGGAAACTGTATCCATTCCAGTTATGGCAAAATGCAGGATTGGACACTTTGCTGAAGCACAGATACTTGAAGCTATAGAGATTGATTATATTGATGAAAGCGAAGTCCTGTCACCAGCTGATGATATTTACCACATTGACAAAACACAGTTCAGGGTTCCTTTTGTCTGTGGTGCCAAGAACCTTGGAGAAGCCCTGCGCCGTATAAATGAGGGTGCTGCCATGATTAGGACTAAAGGTGAACCAGGAACGGGGGATGTTGTGCAGGCTGTAAGCCATATGCGTATGATGAACAGTGCAATATCCAAGATTACTTCAATGCGTGATGATGAACTTTTTAATGAAGCTAAAGAACTACAGGTTCCTTATGAGCTTATAAAATATGTACATGATAATGGAAAGCTTCCTGTAGTGAATTTTGCTGCTGGCGGTATTGCTACTCCTGCTGATGCAGCACTTATGATGCAGCTTGGAGCTGATGGTGTATTTGTAGGTTCTGGAATATTTATGTCTGGAAACCCTGCAAAAAGGGCGGAAGCTATTGTTAAGTCTGTCACTAATTACAAAGATGCCAAAATGATTGCAGAACTTTCCAAAAATCTTGGTGAGGCAATGGTTGGCATTAATAAAGATGAAATTACACTGCTTATGGCTGAACGTGGAATTTAAATTTAGGATTTAAAATCCAGAAAGGATAGTAAAACTATGGCAACTGGCATACTTGCTGTCCAGGGGGCATTTATTGAACATGAACATATATTAAACAGACTAGGTGCAGATACTATACAGCTAAGACAGAAAAGTGACCTTTATAAAGATTTTGACAGGCTTATTCTCCCTGGAGGTGAAAGCACAGTACAAGGAAAACTATTAAAAGACCTTGGCATGTTTGATATATTAAAGGAAAAGATAGAAAATGGAATGCCTGTACTTGCTACTTGTGCAGGGCTTATCCTGCTTGCAGAAAATATTTCAAATGATACCAGGACATATTTCCAGACTCTTCCTGTAACTGTAAAAAGAAACGCATATGGAAGGCAGCTTGGCAGTTTCCATTATAACGGGGATATAAAGGGGCTTGGCACTTTCCCAATGGAATTTATACGTGCACCTTATATTGAAGCTGCTGGTGATAATGTAGAAATCCTGGCTTATGTCCATAATAAAGCTGTAGCTGCCAGATATAAAAAGCAGCTTGGATTTTCATTCCACCCTGAACTTTGTAGTGATAACAGGATACATAAAATGTTCTTAGAATTATAATTTTATAAAATGATGTAGTAATTGGAACGGCTTATATAACTAGACAGCATCAGTTCTTAGAATATAATATTATAAGGCAATGCATTTGCATTGCCTTTTTTACTATTTGCATGTATTAAGGTATTCTTCTACAGATGTAATACAGTTAGCACCATCTGATACCGCAGTAATAAGCTGCCTAAGCTGCTTTTTACGTATATCCCCAGCTACAAACAGACCATCAACATTAGTTCTTCCATCCTCACCTGCAATAATATACCCATATTCATCCATAGCAGCTATTCCCTTAACAATGCCTGTATCTGGTTTCATGCCAATGGCAACAAATATTCCATCTATTTTAAGCATACATTGTGCATCTGATACCTTATCATGGTATAAAAGTGCTGTCACATGGCTGTCACCTTTTATCTCATCAATCACTGCATTTCCAATAAATTCTATATTTTCCCTGGCTGATATTTCATCCTGGTAAGCTTTATTTCCCCTGAGTTCATCCCTTCTATGGACCAGGTATACTTTCCTGCATATTTTGGACAGATAAAGTGCTTCTGAAAGTGCTGTATCACCGCCACCTGCTACAACAACATCTTTGTCTTTATAAAATGCACCATCACATGTAGCACAATATGATACACCTTTACCAAGGAATTCTTCCTCTCCTTTAACACCAAGTTTATTATGGACTGCGCCTGTTGCAATTATAATAGTCTTTGATTCTATTTCACTTCCATCTGCAAGCGAAAGTGTAAACTGGCTTCCATCTTTTGTTATCTTTTTAACTTCACCTTCCATAAATTTAGTGTTATCCGAGGCATGCTCCCTGAATTTATTTACAAGCTCAAAACCTGAAACAGAAGGAATTCCAAGATAATTATCAACTTCACTTGTATATATTATCTGGCTTCCTGTAATATTATATTTCTCAATTACAAGTGCCTTAAGTTTCGCCCTTCCCGCATATAATGCCGCTGAAAGACCTGCTGCTCCTCCTCCTGCAATTACTATATCATACATATAGCTGCCCTCCCGCAAATAATATCTGGTATTCCAGATATGATATATTATTTCTTTATAATTAAAATTTATGCTGCCAGTAAATCTGCTATTACTACTGCCTCTTCTTTAGTAAGCTGGTGTCTGGCATCTTTTATATTAACACCTGCCATTGCCCCTGACAAATATAAATATGCTATTTGCTTCTGTTCCTGTATATTAAAACTATCTACATTATCAATATTACTTGTTACTGCTATTTCCTCTTCTGTAAGTTTTTCTGCATCTGTGTCCCCTTTATCCTCTGCCTGTATATCTTCCATATTACTTTCTGCCTGTGTATTTATATAATTATAGTAAGACATTGCAAGGTCTGCTACTGTAAGTTCCGTCCCACTGCCTGATGCCATGCCTAGTCCTGATACATTATTTATAAGGTTAATAGTATAAGCCTGGTTTTTAATATTCTCTGGATTAAACTTTCCATTAGCTGTCATTGGTATTGTCCCAGATGTAGCATGTTTAGATATAACACTTCCACTATCCCGGAACCTTGTATCCCAGAAACCAGCCACAAGGCTGGTCTTGCCATTGGAATATTGCTTATAAGCATAGTCTAACAGTTTCTCTATGCCATTATACAAGTTATCAGAAGTATTTCCTCCAAAATAAGCACATATAAGTTCATTGCCACTTTCATCCCTTGCTGTTGCTATAAGCACACGTCCAGCAGCACGTGTTGTACCAGTTTTGGAACCAATTATACTATATTTCTTACCTTTTAATTTATACGTAGAATAAAAACCATTTGTATTTTTTATTTTAAATGAAGGCTTACCTTTTCTCGCAGGCACATTATATGTATTTTTGGATACTATATTCCTTATTGTCTCATATGACATTGCATGTCTTGCCAGTATTGCGAAATCATATGCTGTAGTATAAGTTTTTTTAAAACCATTGCCTGTATCAAGCCCAGATGGGTTATCAAAACTTGTCCTGTCCATACCATATCTTTTAGCAGTATCATTCATAAGCGTTATAAAATTTTCATATGTTCCTGCTGTTCCTGAGGCAAGTGCCGTTGCAGAATCTGCATCCGAGGCTATAAGCATCATATTAAGATACTGCCTTACACTATATGTAGTACCTGCCTTTAATCCCAGTTTTGACGCATCTGATGGAATCATTTTCCTTAATTTCTTTGTAAATGTAATCTTCTTGTCTAAATCTGCATTTTCCAAAGCCACTATAGCAGTCATAAGCTTAACTGTGCTTGCAGGATATATTTTCTTATTCATGCTTTTCTTATATATAACCCCGCCAGAATTTGCATCCATTACAACGTATGCTTTTGCCTGTACAGATGGCACTGCTGCACTTGCCGTTGGTACCTGGTTAAATATACTGCCAGGTACCAGCCCTGAAATAAACGCAGCTATAAGCAATACTATTACTAATTTTTTTATTTTTCTTCTCATTATATATCTATCCATATCTACTTTTCTCCTGTCATTATTTTACATAATTCTTCAAGCTGGCAATATGTTTCAATTCCATTTGCCATACGTCTTATTGCTGATGAATTTTTATAACCTGCTGTATACCATGCAATATGTTTGCGCATCTCACGCATACCCATTATTTCCCCTTTAAATTTTATAAGACCTCTTCCGTGGCGCAGCATCATATTTGCTACTTCATCTATACCTGGTCCTGGAAGTTCCTCACCTTTCTCCTGAAAAGACTTTATCTGCCTGAACAGCCATGGATTTCCTCTTGCACCACGTGCAAGCATTAGCGCATCACATCCTGTTTCTTCTCTGCACCTGGCAGCATCTTCTGCTGAAAATATATCACCACTTGCTATAACAGGCACTTTTACGGTCTCTTTTACTTTTCTTATGATATCCCAGTCCGCCTTGCCTCCATAATACTGCTGCCTGGTTCTGCCATGTACTGCTATTGCTGCTGCCCCATTTTCTTCTGCCATCTTTGCAAACTCTGTAGCATTAATGCTGTTATCATCAAATCCTTTGCGTATTTTTACTGTTACTGGCTTATTTACTGCCTGTGAAACTTCTTTTATTATTTTTGCCGCAAGTCCTGGGTTTTTCATAAGGGCTGAACCTTCACCATTATTTACCACTTTAGGCACAGGACATCCCATATTAATATCAAATATATCAAAATTCCGGTACTCAATCTTTGCTGCTATCTCTGCCATAAGCCCTGGTTCTGAACCAAAAAGCTGTAACGCCACAGGATGCTCAGCATCATCAATCTCCCAGAGCTTATAAGTATTCTTATTATTATAGTAAATACCCTTAGCACTTATCATCTCTGTATATACAAGGTCTGCACCCTGTTCCTTACACAATAAACGAAATGGCAGGTCTGTTACTCCTGCCATCGGTCCTAGTATTAAATTACCACTTATGTTTACATTTCCTATACTAAATCCATGCATCTTAAACCACCAGCACCTCCAGAATACCTTTACACTTATTTCTTTTGCCTGTTGTAAATAAACTGTAGCCCTTTTAGTGTAAGGTCTGCATCATATATATCTATTTCATCTGTACTTTCTGAAATTATCTTTCCAAGCCCTCCAGTTGCAACTACCCGTACATCTTTAATCCCGGATTCTTCTTTTATACGCCTTATAATATATTCAGTCTGTCCTAATGTACCATAAAACAGCCCTGCTTGCATAGAAGAAATTGTTTCCCTTGCAATTACTGCACCTGGACATTTTATCTCTATCTCAGGAAGGTTTGCTGTATTATTACAGAGTGCATCAGCTGATATTCTTATTCCCGGACTTATTACGCCTCCTTTAAATGCGCCATCTTCTGTTACAAAATCATATGTAGTTGCAGTTCCATAATCTACTACTATTACAGGGCCGCCATACTGCTCATATGCCCCTGCTGCATCTACAATACGGTCAGGGCCTATCTGTTTTGGGTCTGCTGTATCTATCCTTATACCCGTCTTTATTCCTGCACCCACTACTATAGGCTGGCATCCAAGATATTTTATTATCCCGCTTGTAAATGAATACATCATCTGCGGTACTACGGATGCTATTATAACCTTTGTAATATTTAAAGGCTGGTATCCTTTCTGCGCTAGTATATTGCAGATAAGCTCACCATATTCATCAGATGTCCTTGGTACTTTAACAGTACAACGGAACCTCGCTGCCAGCTCCCTGTCATTAAATACACCAAATGTAATATCAGTATTTCCAACGTCAACCGCTAATAACATATATTTTCCCTCATCTTTCCCCTGTTTTTCTCCTATTATATTACCCTGGATTATTTATATCCTCATCCAGGAACTTTATACGGTAGTATAACTCAAGTGCTTCTAATAATTCTCTCTTTTCAGACTGTATTTGCTTAATCTTAAGTACACTCCCAATTTCATCAAACAGGAAATCGTTCTCTTCTGAAGTTACATTTATAAAAAGATTTCCATTATTATCAAACTGCAGTGTAAGTATTCCGCCGACATCAGCTGTATAAAGCACACACATAACCTGCAGTTCTTCCTTTACAGCCCTTGGAAGCCCTGCAAATTCCTGGTTAAAATAGTATTTCTCTTCATAGGCACTTGATGCACAAAGCACTACTGCCTTATCATGGGTATTATTATACATAGCCATATAACCCCCTGACCGAAACCTCTCCTGATACAACACATTCAGTACCATGCCCTGTGTCTACCAGCAGTGCCCCATCCTTATTTATCCCTCTTGCTATTCCTGTTTCTGTCTTGTTTCTGTCTTCCTGCATACCATAGAGGATTTTAACTTCCTGGTCTTTATTGGCGAGCACTGAATTATATTCATCTACAAATGGTCCAAGGCTTCTGGCTCTGGTAAATTCTTTATAATACCTGCTAAAACATCCAGCTATACAAGCAGCAAGCCCTGCCCTGTCTGTCTTCTGGCCTGTCTGCAGGTAAATGGATGTTGCTGTTTCCTCTATTTCTTCCGGGAAATGTTCATTATTGGCATTTATTCCTATTCCAACAACAACATAGTTTATATAGTCCATCTCAGAACTCATTTCAGTAAGTATTCCACAGATTTTCTTTTTGTCAAGCACAATATCATTTGGCCATTTCACAAATGTTTCCACATTACAAAACTGCCTGGCAGCACTAACTACTGCAAGTGCTGCTACCAGTGTAATTCCTGGTACACTGGATGGTTCTATTACAGGCCTTAAAATCATTGACATATATATCCCTGTACCTGCACCTGAGTCCCACTGGCGTCCTCTTCTGCCCTTCCCTGATGTCTGCCTTTCAGCTATTATAAGTGTACCTTCTTCTTCACCAAGTTCAGCAAGCTGTTTCGCACGTGTATTTGTTGAATCTATAACATTATAGCAATCTGCTTTATGGAATAAACAGTCCCTTCCAAGCCTGCTTTCAATATCAGCAGGATAAAATATATCAGGGGATGAAACAAGCCTGTATCCCTTATTTTGCACAGATTCTATAACAAAACCATGTTCTTTCAACTGTGTAATATTCTTCCATACTGCCTGTCTTGTCACGCCTGCCTTTTCACATAAAGCCTGTCCTGACACAAAACCGTCCCCAGCTTCCCTTAATGCCCTTAATATTTCACTTTTCATAATAATACCAGACTATACCCCAAGAGTTGCCATCATAACTGCTTTAATTGTATGCATGCGGTTCTCTGCTTCATCAAATACTACAGACTGTCCTGATTCAAATACTTCATCTGTCACTTCTAGTTCTTTCATTCCAAACTTTTCATATACTTCTTTGCCAATTTTTGTTTCAAGGTTATGGAAAGCTGGAAGGCAGTGCATAAATATAGCATCTTTGGCAGCATTGTCCATCACTTTTTTATTAACCTGGTATGGAGAAAGCTTCTTTATACGTTCTTCCCATACTTCATCTGGCTCACCCATTGATACCCATACATCTGTATAGATTACATCTGCATCTTTTGTACCACTTTGTACATCTTCTGTTAATGTAACAGAACCACCAGATTCTTTTGCATATTCATTACACTGTTCTACAAGCTTTGCATCTGGAAAATATTCTTTTGATGTACATGCTGTAAAATGCAGGCCCATTTTAGAACAGGCAACCATAAGTGAATTACCCATATTGTAACGGGCATCTCCCATATAAACCATTTTCACACCCTTTATCCTGCCTAAATGCTCACGTATTGTAAGCAGGTCAGCAAGCATTTGTGTCGGATGATATTCATTAGTAAGACCATTCCATACTGGAACTCCTGCATATCTGGCAAGTTCTTCAACTATATCCTGTCCAAAACCACGGTATTCAATACCATCATACATACGTCCAAGAACCCTTGCTGTATCTGCAATGCTCTCTTTCTTGCCAATCTGTGAACTAAGCGGCTCAAGGTAAGTAACCCCCATACCCATATCATTTGCTGCTACTTCAAATGAACAACGTGTACGTGTACTTGTTTTTTCAAATATCAGGGCAATATTTCTGCCCTGGTATTTATTAACTGGTACTCCTTTTTTCTTTTTATCCTTTACATCTGCTGCTAGTTCTAACAAATATTCTATCTCTTCATGTGTAAAATCCTTTAATGTAAGGAAATTACGTCCTTTTAAATTTATAGCCATCTTTTACATCCTTCCTGTTCTTTATTCTTTAGCTACTTCTGTTACAGACTTTACAAGCCCTGCTATTCCCTGTATTTCAGAAGGAATAATAATCTTTGTAGACTTTCCATCTGCTGCTTTAGCAAATGCTTCAAGGCTTTTAAGTTTTATAACGTTTTCTGATGCTGTTGCACTTGCCTCATTAAGCATACGTATACCATCGGCATTTGCCTGCTGTATTGCAAGTATAGCCTGTGCCTGGCCTTCTGCCTCACGTATTGTAGCTTCCTTCTTTGCCTCTGCCCTAAGTATTGCTGCCTGCTTTTCTGCTTCCGCATCTAAAATTGCTGCTGCTTTCTTACCTTCTGCAACAAGTATAGCTGACTCTTTATCACCCTGCGAACGCAATATTGCCTCTCTCTTTTCACGTTCTGCCTTCATCTGTTTCTCCATAGCATCCTGTATTGCAGCAGGCGGGATAATATTCTTAAGCTCTACCCTGTTTACTTTAATGCCCCATGGGTCAGTTGCACTGTCAAGTGATGCCCTCATCTTTGCATTAATAATCTCACGTGATGTAAGTGTTTCATCAAGCTCAAGTTCACCTATTATATTACGTAGTGTTGTTGCTGTAAGGTTTTCTATTGCCATAATAGGGTTCTCTACACCATACGTATACAGCTTAGGGTCAGTAATCTGGTAAAAGATTACTGTATCAATACGCATTGTTACATTATCCTTTGTAATAACAGGCTGTGGCGGGAAATCAGCTACCTGCTCTTTTAAATCAACCTTTCTTGCAATCCTGTCTATAAATGGCACTTTAAAATGGATACCAACTCCCCATGTTGTCTGGTATCCTCCAAGCCTTTCAAGAACATATGCCTTTGCCTGTGGAACTACTTTTACACAGGATACAAGCACTACTGCTACAATAGCAAGTAAAATTAAAACTGGCATTTTGCCTCCTTCTGACATACAATGTCATAAATATATTATTGTTATAAATATTTTCTTACTTTAACTTTTATCTGCTACGCCTGTGCTGGATAAACTTACAAATACTTTTACTCCTTTAATTTCATTAATAACCACCTTGGAGCCTTCAGGTATAATTAAATCATCCCTGCTGCTGCGTGCAGTCCATTCAAGACCATTTATTATTACTATTCCCTTCTGGTTATAATTATCAATAGTTTCTGTAACCCTTCCTTCTTTTCCAATCATGCTGTTTACATTTGTCTTAACCCTGCTTTCATTAAGCCTTTTTTCCACAACTGGACGTGTAAATAACAGTAATAAAATTGACACTACAAGAAAAACTGTAATCTGTACCAGTAATGGGACATTAAACAGTGCCAGTACAAATGCTACTAATGCACCTCCCGCAAACCATATGGTCGTAAGTCCTAATGTAATAATTTCTATTACAAGCAGGACTGCTAATGCTATTAACCAATAAAAAGGCGTCATAATATTCCTCCTCTCTTATGCGGATTGCTCCGTTATTATGGTTTACATTATTTTATATCATTTATGGTAATTGTGCAACAAAATATTAACAACCTGCCCTTCTCTGTCTTGCCGCCTCATACATTACAACTGCTGCCGCTACTGCTGCATTAAGCGACTCAATACCTCCCTCCATAGGTATACTTATCCTGTCTGTTATATATCCCATAACCCTGTCTGATATTCCATTAGCTTCATTACCTATAACAATACCTGCACCTCTTGTATAATCTGCTTTGTCATAAAGAATACTTCCTTCTATAGCTGTCCCATATACATTATAACCGTTATTTTTAATATTTAATATAATATCTGTAATATCACTGGCATATATAAATGGCATGCGGAATATTGCCCCCATTGTAGAACGTACTGTCTTAGGGTTAAACAAATCTGCTGTCCCTTTGCCCATAATTACAGCAGACATGCCTGCACCTTCTGCAGTACGCAAGATTGTTCCTAAATTACCTGGGTCACGCACATCATCAAGCAGAAGCCACATATGCCTTTCATCATTAAGTATATCTTCTATATTATATACAGGCTGCTTTGCAATTCCAAGTATACCCTGGGTTGTAACTGTATCTGATATATGGGAGAATACTTTATCTGAAACAATTTCATATGGATATTCCTTAAGCAGCTTTTCTGGAATATCTTTTCTGCCCTCCATTATGGATTTTGAAATATATATTTTTACAAGGCTTCCACTGCATGCTGCCTCTGAAATCATCTTTATGCCTTCTGTTATAAAAAGTGACGTTTTATTTCTGTATTTTGCCTGCTTCTGCAGTTTTATTATATCTTTAACCTGCTGGTTTGTTTCACTGCTAATCATTTATATCTGCTTCCTAATATTAAACTTTTCTACGAGTTCCTTCATTATTGCTGCCTGCTGGCTAAGTTCTTCACTTGATGCAGCACTTTGCTGTACTGTTGCCGAGTTTGCCTGGGCAGCACTTGAAATATTTCCTATCTGCTGGTTAATATATCCAGATGATTCTGCCTGTTCTGCCGAATCCCTTGCAATCTCCATAACCAGGTTATGTATAGCCTTGTTCTCCTCTACAATAGCAAAAAGGCTTTTTTCCGTATCTGCTGCAATCTGTATTCCTTTTTTTACAGTCCTGATGCTGCTTTCTATTAACTCATGTGTAGTATTTGCAGAACTGATTGACTTCTGCGCAAGGCTGCTTACTTCATCTGCAACTACTGCAAAGCCCTTTCCTGCTTCCCCTGCACGTGCTGCTTCTACAGAGGCATTAAGTGCAAGCAGGTTAGTCTGGAAAGATATATCATCAATATTTTTAATAATCTTCCCAATATTGTCAGATGCTTCTGATATATCCTGTATAGCCTGTGAAAGTTTCCCCATCATTTCCACGCCTGTTTCTATCTGCTTCTCTGCCTGTATCACACAATCCTTTGCTTTCTCTGCATTCTGTGAATTATGTTCTGCCTGGACCAGGACTTCCTCCATGCGCACTGATACATTCTGCACACTTCCAGTCTGCTGCATTGTCGCCTGTGCAAGCTGTTGTGATATATTTGAAATCTGCTCTGAGCCAAAAGAAACCTGTACCGCTACATCATCAATCTGTGCCAGTGTATTATTCAGGGAATTTTTAATTGTCTTCATAGAATTATATATTTCTATAAATTCACCTTCATATTCTGCTTCTACCTCTACTTCAAAGTTTCCCTCTGCCATTTCATGGAGAATTCTGGATATATCATTTATATATGTCTTTAAGATTTCTTGTGCATTATTTAATGTCTGTGCTGTCTGTCCAAATTCATTTTTTGACTTAATACTAGCTGGTTGTGACAAGTCACACTTTGACAGGCGCACTGCAAGGTCACGTATTTTGCGCAACGGCTTTGTAAACTTCTGTGCATAAATAATGGAAATAAATATTGAAACTACTACCATAACAGCTACACATAGATTTGTCATTTGTATTTGTCTGCGTAGCTGTAAATCCATTTTACCTTTATGCGCATCATAAATTTTCTCTATATCATCAATATAATTCCCTGAACTTATAACCCACCCCCAAGGTTCAAAAAGCATTGAATATGCCCTTTTAGGTGCAACTGTAACCCCGTCAGCCTTTGTATAATAAAATTCATTAAAACCACCCTCTTTTGAAGACTGTACAGTTTTTAATATTTCCTGTATAATCATTACACCATTCTGGTCTTTTAAATCATAGCGGTTATCCCCTTCCTGTTCTTCAAGGATAGGATGGGCAATTAATATATAATCTGTATCATCAACCCAGAAATATCCCCCGTCATCTTTCCCATAGCGCAATGCTTTAACATATTTTATAGCTTCTTTCTTAGCAGCAGCCTCTGTAAGTTCACCTTTCTTCTGCCTGTCATAAATCCCTTGTAACAGAGTTACGACACTCTGCACCTGGTACTCAACAGCATTATCATAGCCCTCATATAATGTCTTCTTATATGCGTCAAGTGATATTGTTATCTGGTCCAGCATATTTCTTCTTGCTGTAAGCCCGATTACTGCGGCAACCACAATTACAATAAAAATATTTACACTTAATAATAATGCTTTTACACTTCTCATAAATAAACCTCCATTCTGCAGATTTTTATTATCTACAGATTATATACCTCCATAAAAAATAATACAGTATTTTATCACAAATACCAGAAAAATACAAATACCTTTGGTCTTTTTAACATGTCCGTTTCATAAATTCCAATAATTTCTATTATCCACTTTTGTTGGAACGGACGGTTTCCATGCCAGAGCCAGGGTATTCCACGCAGGGGTACGCTTCCGCTACGATAACCCACGCAACAGTGCATAGTATCCTGGTTTTATAAAAGAAATAGCAATTTCTTTTATAAAACCTAAAACAGGATACAAGCACTGGCGGGGTTAAAGTACCCCTTTTGTGGAATACCCTGGCTCTGGCACGGAAAGCCTGTGTACTGGCACATTCAAAGAATAAATGGAAATTATTATATGAAAATTTGTGAAACGTACGTCAGATTTGAGTTTCCTCATTTTTTTATGATACACAAAGACTATATTACTCTGGCAAAATATTTATGTACTAATAAAATAAAAATGAGATATTAATTCCTTGTAAAGAAAACCAATATCCCATTTAAACATATTTATTTAAGTTATATTATGTGTTTAATCCACTATACGCTGCTATATGCATATTATGAAAAACTAAATCTCCTGCCCCTAAAGCAGCCTAATATAAATTCTCCTGAATAGTACCTCCAAAACCAGTAAATTGAATATTTTTCTTTATTGGTTTTGCCCCTAAACCAGATACTAATATTTCCTCGTCATCTATCCATATAGGAAAATTTTGAGTTTACCCATTTTTTTATGATACACAAAGATTATATTACTCTGGCAAAATACCTGTATATTAAAAAAACGGGAAACTCAAAAGGAAAATTCCAATCATATAAACCTCCCTTGGACGTATAACTCCAGACAACTTTTCAGGCCTCTTCATTCATCTTTGCAAGCCTTGCTGCCTGGTCAGCTGCTATAATATTATCAAGAACCTCATTAATATCACCACTTAGTATTTCATTAAGCCTGTGGCTTGTATATTTTATACGGTGGTCTGTAACACGCCCTTGTGGGAAATTATAAGTCCTTATTTTTTCTGAGCGGTCTCCTGTGCCAACCTGGCTTCTTCTTTCTGCTGCCTGTTCACTATTTGCTTTCTCCTGTTCCAGGTCATAAATCCTTGAACGCAGTACTTTCATAGCTTTGTCTTTATTTTTAAGCTGTGATTTCTCATCCTGGCAGGTTACTACTATGCCTGTAGGAATATGTGTAATCCTTACAGCTGAATCCGTTGTATTAACACACTGGCCACCATTGCCAGATGCACGGTAAACATCTATTTTACAGTCATTAGGGTCTACATGCACATCTACTTCTTCCACTTCTGGCATTATTGCAACGGTAGCAGTTGATGTATGGATACGTCCTCCTGACTCTGTTGAAGGTATACGCTGGACACGGTGGACACCACTTTCATACTTAAGCTTTGAATATGCCCCCTGTCCTATTACCATAAATACAATTTCCTTAAAACCGCCTATGCCATTTTCATTAGCACTCATAACTTCTACTTTCCAGCGGTTATTTTCAGCAAATTTAGAATACATACGGAATAAGTCTGCTGCAAAAAGGGCAGCTTCATCCCCACCTGCACCACCACGTATTTCCACAATAACATTTTTATCATCATTTGGGTCTTTAGGAAGCATAAGTATCTTAAGTTCCTGTTCACATTCTGCCAGCTTTTCCTTACATGAATTAAGTTCTTCCTTGGCAAGCTCCTTCATTTCTTCGTCACTTTCCTCATCAAGGATTGTAAGGCTGTCCTCTATACCCTCTTTAGCTTCTGCATATTCTTTATATTTACTTACAATAGGAGCAAGTTCACTCTGCTCCCTCATAAGTTCTTTGTATTTATCCTGGTTATTTATAATATCAGGTTCTGTGAGCAGCATATTTATCTCTTCAAGCCTTCTGGCTAAATCTTCTAATTTATCAAACATAATTATCTTTCCTTTCAAATCATTAATTAAGTCAATATTTCCAGGGTTATGGCATTATAGCAGCTACAACCCTGTCATTGCCAGATAAATCCTTTTGCACACATACATTTTTATATCCACACTCCTTAAAAATATCCATAACCTGCCTGCCCTGGTCATATCCTGTTTCAACAGCAATAATACCATCTTGTCTTAAATAAGACCTTGCTTCACTGCCAATAATCTTGTAAAAACCAAGTCCATCCTCTCCTCCGTCAAGTGCCATAAGAGGCTCATGTTCCCTTACTTCTGGCATAAGTGTACCTATAACCTCTGTCCTTATATATGGAGGGTTTGAAACTATAATATCATAACTTCCTGTTATATTTTCAAACATATTACTATATACAAATTCTATATCCACACTATTAAGCACAGCATTTTCTTTGGCAATACTAAGAGCCTTTTTTGAATAATCAGAAGCTCTACATAAAGCAGCCCCGCCAAGTTTCATAATTGATATAGCAATACATCCGGAACCTGTACAAATGTCAAGGACATGTTTATTCTTTACATATGGGAGTAAATATTCCACAAGGGTTTCTGTATCCTGTCTTGGCACAAGGACATCTGATGAAACCAGGAAATTTAGTCCCATAAACTCCTGGCTTCCAGTAATATGCTGTAATGGGACATGTGATGCCCTTATATTAATAAGTTTATAATATTCATCTACAATATTTTCTGGAACCATCTCAAGTTCTCTTAAGAAATACTCTGCCCTTCCCATAGCAGTTATATGTCCAAGCAGATACCACGCATCCAGCTCCCAGTCCTCTATTCCAGCTTGTTTTAATATATTCCTGCCCTGCACAAGGATATCACTAAAGCTAGGCTTTTCTGCCATAATAATCCCCCATTCTTAGTCAAACGGATATTCGCAATCCGCATTGCCTGCAAGCAGGCATTGGCTACTTGCCCAATAACAAACCAACCTCATTGCCGCTTTGTTGCAGTCTGGCAGGAGTCCAATCTCCTGCCGGACTAAGTAAGCCCTGGTAAATCAAACCCACCACTTAAGAAGCGTGTATTTTAAAGGGCTTGCTTAATGAGGTTAAAAACCAAAGATTTACAAGACTGTTCTTTTTTCTGCAGACAGTTTCTAAAATATTATTTGCGTTTACTATAATCTGAAAAGTTTATTATTTTAACTTCATTTTCCTTCTTTGTTCCATTAGCTTCTTTAGCTGCCGCATCTTTTTTTACATCCCTGTCAAAATAATGGTCAAGACCTGCAAGGTTATCATCTTTATAATCCGTCTGTAATGGTATAGCCTTCCTTGCCTCTTTACGCTTTCTGGCTTCTTCCGCTATTCTTTCGAGTTCAGCCTCTTTTTCTTCCATTTCTTTTAACTGGCGCATATATTCTGTAGCACGCAGTTTATTTTCCCGCTCCCTGGCACGCAGTTCTTCTTTAATCTCTGCACGTGACTTCTTTGGAACCCCTGCTGCCTTTTTTCTGGCTCTCTCTTCCATGCGCTCTTTAAGTATCCTTAAGCGTCTCTGGTAATCTTTCCAGTCAAATATTTCCTCTATTGAAGCAATTGCCACCTCTATCATCTGGTCATCTGGTTCTTTCGTTGTAAGCCTTTGCAAAAGCATACCTGGCACACTTAAAATCATTAAAACCTTATTTTCAGTATTGCCTGCAACATGTATAAATTCATAAGAAATACCTGCAATAACAGGTACAAGCAGTATACGTGCCCCTATGCGGAGCCATATATTTTCAAAATAAATAAACATAAAACACACAATGCTTATAAACATTACAATAAGAAGGAAACTTGTCCCACACCTTCTATGGTGTTTTGATTGTTTCCTTACATTATCTACAGTCAGCTCAAGACCATTTTCAATACAGTTTATTGATTTATGTTCAGCGCCATGGTACATAAATACTCTTTTTATATCTTTCATAAGTGATATAACTGATATATAACTTATAAATAAGAATATACGTATAACACCTTCTATTGCGGCAAGCGCAGTTTGCGAATCCACTACGCTATGTAAAAGCTGTGATAAAAAGAATGGCAGTACCATAAATATACCTATTGCCAGTACAATAGCAAGCACAACGGTACATATAGTTTCTATGTTTTCTTTATTATTATTTTTCTTTTCTTCTTTAGGAAACTGGTTCTCGGTTTCCTCTTCTTCATAAAAATCTGCAGAATATGTAAGGCTTTTCATTCCAAGCATCAATGACTCCACAAATGCAACAACACCTCTTATTATAGGCAGCCTGAAAAAAACAGACTTTTCAGAAATACTTTTACATTTGCCTCTCGAAACCGTTATTTCACCATTAGGCTTTCTTACAGCAATAGAATATTCAGACTTATATTTCATCATTATGCCTTCAAGTACAGCCTGTCCTCCAATTCCTGATGATTTCATAACTTCCTCCATTACAACAGAATTATCCCATTAGGTAAAAATGGTCACAACATCCATACAGAGGGTGCTGTGACCATTGACAATGCCGGCAGACCGGCTTTAATTTCTCTAATTAGCCTGCATACCATACTTACGGTTGAATTTATCAATCGCACCACGGGCCTGTACAGTCTTCTGCTGGCCTGTGTAGAAAGAATGGCATTTGGAACAGATTTCTACATGGATTTCCTCTTTTGTAGAACCAGTTACAAACTCATTGCCACAGTTGCATACCACCTTTGCCTGATAATAGGCAGGATGAATTCCTTCTCTCATTATTATAACCTCCATTCTGCAATCCCGTAGTACACGTATGCCTGCGCACTATGGACAGCAAATACCAATCAATATATCATTAAAACACAACTTCCTAAGTATAACACACTAAATATTCTATTGCAATATCTTTTTATCTGGTTTTTCTCATTTTTTATTTTACTGTTATTATTTATATAAAACCGTTGACAAATATTATATAATATACTATAATTCTTCATAACAACTTGTTATCTTGTTGTTATCAACTCGTATCAACTTTGTTAAAGGAGGAATTAATTATGAATAATTTAAAAAATGCATGGCTTGTCCGTCCATGTCCAGATAACAAAAACAGGCTCCAGGAATTCCAAGATAAAAACATTGTAGCTGTGGGATGGCCTGGTATTGGCAGTCTTTCTGGAAAATCCAGGGCAAATTTAAAGCAAATCCTTTCCGGCAACCCATATAATTATACTGGGCTTGAACTTGGCAATGCCTATGCAACAGTTGATATATTTGTAAACCAGATAAAACCAGGCAGCCTTGTACTTGTCCCATATAAAGATGATATTTATTTTGCAGAAATAACAGGCGGTTATTCTTTTGACCAGTCTGTGGACAGCCATAATAGTAATGGAGGCTATCCGCACCAAAGAACTGTAAAGTGGCTTGAAAATACCTCAAGAAAGAACCTTTCAAAAGAGTTACGTTCTTCACTTAAAGTAAGAAGGACTGCTGCAAACCTCTCTAAACACTTTGAAGAAATAGATGCACTGGCACATGGCAGGACCTATAATCCACAGACCAGCATTCCTGGCACAATTAATGTATCATATCCACTGCGTCCTGGATGTAATATTGATTTTACAATACCAGATGATATAACTAAAGATGAAGCCAGAAGATTAAGCAGTTATCTTGCCTCCCTGTACTTTGCACAATAAATTACGGCAAGTTATACAGTTTTAAACAATAAAAACATAACAAAAATTCCAGCCGGGAATCTGGTTTTCCAAGCTGGAATTTTATTTATCTAAACTATTTTTATATAATCTTTGTCTTCTTAACCGTTTGTATAAACTCCTGGTTACTTTTTGTCTTTCTAAATGTTTCTATAATACGTTCAACTGCCTCTTCTGATTTATTACTATTAAACGCTTTCCTTATAAGGAAGTTAGCTTCAATCTCTTCTTGTGTAAGAAGCAGGTCATCACGCCTTGTACTCGACTTTGGTAAATCAATAGCAGGAAATACCCTTTTCTCTGAAAGTTTCCTGTCAAGTACAATTTCCATATTACCAGTACCTTTAAACTCTTCAAATACAACGTCATCCATTTTGCTTCCAGTATCAACAAGTGCTGTTGCAAGAATTGTAAGGCTGCCACCCTCACGCATATTTCTTGCTGCCCCAAAAAACCTCTTTGGCATATGGAGCGCTGCCGGGTCAAGACCACCTGACAATGTACGCCCGCTAGGCTGTACAGTAAGGTTATATGCCCTTGCAAGCCTTGTAATGCTGTCAAGCAGCACCATAACATCTTTACCATGTTCAACAAGACGTTTTGCCCTTTCAATAACCATTTCTGATACCCTTTTATGGTTTTCAGGAAGCTCATCAAAAGTTGAATAGATTACATCTGCATTATGTCCCATAATGGACTCTTTTATATCTGTAACTTCTTCTGGCCTCTCATCAATAAGCAACACAATAAGGTGCATCTTAGGATGGTTGGTTTTAACAGCCTTGGCAACCTGTTTTAACAATGTAGTCTTACCAGTCTTTGGCTGTGATACAATCATTCCACGCTGGCCCTTTCCAATAGGTGATATTAAATCCATCATACGCATGGATACAGGTCCGCCCTGCATTTCAAGCCTTATCCTTTCATTTGGAAATACTGGTGTAAGCTGCTCAAACTTAACCCTGTGTATAATCTTGTCAGGAGTAACTCCGTTTACAGTACGGATATAAAGAAGAGCACCAAATTTTTCATTCTGGTTGCGCACCCTGACATTTCCTCTAAGTATATCGCCTGTACGCAAATGGTATTTTCTGATAAGTGCAGGTGAAACATATACATCCTCATCTCCTGGAAGATAATTATCACACCTTATAAAACCATATCCTTCCTGCATAACTTCAAGAATACCTTCACGCACTTCCCCGCTGTCAAGTTGTTCCATATCACTAGGTACTGGTGCAGCATTATTTTGCTCTGTACGCTGCTGGCTGCGGTTCTCATTACTATAAACAGCATTATTATTGGTACTTCCGCTATTCTCTGCTACGTTAGGCCTTTCTGGCTTCCTGGAATATTCTGGCTTTCCTGCTTTCCCATTTTCAGCTTCTGTACTGCTGGTAGTTTTTCTGGCAGCTTTAGTTTTGCCATGCCCAGACCCTTCATTATTTCCAGCCACTACTTCTTCTTTACTGCTATTTTCCTTTTCAAATTCAAGAAGCTTATCAAGAAGCTCTTGCTTCTTATATGTAGTTACATTTTTCAAGCCTGACTTTTTCCCCACAATACGCAATTCTACAAGTGACATTTTCTCAAGTTCTGACATAATTAACCTCTTTCTTTTTAGTATAAAGCTAAACAGATATTTGCAATAATGTGCCCATACCTTATAGCCATCCTGCTAATGTTGCTTTTGTAAGAATATAGGGATTGTATAAATCTTATGATGATTAATCATAGAAATAAAAGAAATAAATCTTTAATACCATAATGTTAAGCGCAACTTTTTAACACTATGATACTATAACTAATATACACAATAATTCAGATAATGTAAAGTATATTCAAAGCATGACAGCAAAATTCTTGTTTTACAATCCATTGTATGATATTATTATTGTTATGGTTTTGTAAATAATTATCAGATGGAGGATTTAGAAGATGACCAATAGTGAAAAAGCCATAACACTCCACAAGGAATGGAATGGAAAAATAACTACAGCCCCAAAGTGCAGTGTCAAATCAAGGGAAGACCTTGCAATAGCATATACCCCTGGAGTTGCAGAACCTTGCAAAATTATTGCAGAAAACAAAGAAGAAGCTTATAATTATACACTCAAAGCCAATACAGTAGCAGTCGTCTCTGATGGAAGCGCTGTACTTGGATTAGGCAATATAGGGCCAGAAGCAGCAATGCCTGTTATGGAAGGAAAAGCTGTATTGTTCAAAGAATTTGGCGGTGTCAATGCATTTCCAATATGTCTTGACACACAAGATACAGAAGAAATAATAAAAACAGTTATAAATATAGCCCCTGCATTTGGTGGTATTAACCTTGAAGATATATCAGCACCAAGATGCTTTGAAATAGAAGAACGCCTTAAAGAAAAACTTAATATACCTGTATTCCATGATGACCAGCATGGCACTGCCATTGTTGTACTTGCAGGAATAATTAATGCTTTAAAGGTTACAGGTAAAAATAAAGAAACCTGCCATGTAGTTGTGAATGGTGCAGGCTCTGCAGGCATTGCAATTACCAAACTTCTGCTTAGATATGGATTTAAAGACATTATAATGTGTGATAAATCCGGGATACTTTCTGCTTCTTCACCAGATTTAAACTGGATGCAGAAAGAAATGACAAAGACCACAAACCTTTCTGGCAGGACAGGCTCCCTTGCAGACGCACTAAACGGTGCAGATGTATTTGTCGGGGTTTCTGCACCAGGTATTGTTTCAGAAGAAATGGCAGCATCAATGAACCAGGATGCAATAATATTCGCTATGGCAAACCCAGTTCCTGAGATTATGCCAGATATTGCTAAAAAAGCAGGTGTTAAAGTTATAGGTACAGGACGTTCAGACTTCCCTAACCAGATAAATAATGTTGTTGCATTTCCAGGTATCTTCAAAGGTGCACTTGAGGGACGTGCAACACAGATTACAGAAGAAATGAAACTTGCTGCTGCCCTTGCAATAGCATCACTTGTAGATGAAAAAGACCTGGATGAAAATAATATTATGCCTGAGGCATTTGACCCACGTGTTGCAGAAGCAGTATCCAGTGCAGTAAAGGCACATATAAAATAATGCAGCGCTGGGGAGATAAACCATTTTATTCACTTGATTATTACCTTAAACAGGTTTTTGGTGAAAAGGTATACAAAGTATCACTTAATGGCGGGATGACATGCCCAAACAGGGATGGAAGCCTTGGCACAGACGGCTGTATATTTTGTAGCAGCGGAGGTTCAGGTGAATTTGCTGCCACAAAAACTGGCACTATATATGAACAGATACAGCAAGGAATAGATATTATTAGGAAACATGGCAAACATACAGGCAATAAATTTATTGCATATTTCCAGGCATACTCCAATACATACGCACCAGCCAGTTATCTGGAAGACCTTTATATACAGGCACTTTCACATCCAGATATTGTTGCGATGTCAGTTGGTACAAGGCCAGACTGCTTTAACCAGGATATATTTGCCCTTATTGAAAAATGTAATAGAATAAAACCTGTATGGATAGAATTAGGGCTGCAGACAATACATGAGAAGACAGCAAAACTTATAAAGCGTGGATATACACTAGATGTTTTTAACAATACAGTAAAAGAACTGCGTAAACGTAATATAGATGTTATCACACATGTTATCATTGGTCTTCCTGGTGAAACGGAAGAAGATATAATGGAAACAGTCCATTATCTTAACAAAATGGACATACAGGGAATAAAGCTGCAGCTTCTTCATATACTTAAAAATACACCGCTTGCTTCAATACATGGCAAAATCCATATTTACTCAGAGGAAGAATATATTAAAACTGTAATCCGTTGCATAAGTGAGCTTTCACCTGCAATAGTAGTACACAGGCTTACAGGTGATGGACCAAAAAACATGGTTATTGCACCCCTCTGGAGCTGTAATAAAAAACATGTTTTAAATTCTATAATGCATGGGTTTAAAATATCAGGTGCATACCAGGGTATGTCACTTTAGTAAATTTTTATTTTAGAAAGAAGGATTTTCATGACATCAGAATCACTAAAACTGTACAAATTGATAATCTTATACTTTTTAAGCAAGACAAGACAGCCTATGCCAAATGCCATTATCTCTGATTTTATCCTTGCCAACGGCTATACGGATTATTTCTCAATACAGCAGACATTAGCTAACCTTACAGAAGATAAGATGATTGAAACGGAACAAACACATTCAACTTCTTATTACCTGATTACACCGTCTGGCAAAGAAACTCTTGGTTTCTTTGGAAACCAGCTTCCTGATGGCACAAAACAACAAATTGATAGTTATCTGGACGAAAACAGGGTAAGTATTGTTGAAAATACATCTATACATACTGATTTTAAACAGATAAAACCAGCAGAATATCTTGCAAGAGTATCTATTATAGAACGTGGAAGCACAATACTTGAACTGGCAATAAACCTTCCATCAGAAGAAGAAGCTATACAAGTATGCCAGAGATTTAAAGAAAGAAATGAAGCCATATATGGTTATCTTCTAAAGACACTTACAATGGATTAAATACACAAAATTACTGGTTCTACTGCGTGTTTGGAAATAATTTCCAAACACGCAATAGTATTTTACTTACATATTACTTTTACAAATTTCTTCTTGCCACGTTTAAGTACAATTCCATCCTGTCCTATATCATCTTTTGTTACCATCATTTTAGTATCAGTAACTTTCTCACCACCTGCCATTACACCACCCTGTTCTACATTGCGGCGGGCTTCTGCATTAGATGGGGCAAGCCCTGATTTTACAAGAAGTTTTAGTATGCCAATGTTTCCTTCTTCAAAGTCATCGTCTGTAAGTTCCGCAACTGGCATATCTGCTGCATTGCCACTTGAGAAAAGTGCCTTTGCACCTTCTTTTGCCTTTGATGCTTCTTCTTCGCCATGTACAAGCTTTGTAAGCTCAAATGCAAGTATCTCCTTAGCCTCATTAAGCTGGCTTCCTTCCCATTTGTCCATTTCTTCAATTTGCTCCAAAGGCAGGAAAGTAAGCATACGAAGACATTTAAGCACATCTGCATCACTTACATTCCTCCAGTACTGGTAGAAATCAAACGGGCTTGTTTTATCTGGGTCAAGCCATACAGCGCCTGACTGTGTCTTGCCCATTTTCTTTCCCTCTGAATTAAGCAGAAGGTTAATTGTCATTGCATACGCATCCTTGCCAAGTTTGCGGCGTATAAGCTCTGTACCACCTAACATATTGCTCCACTGGTCATCCCCGCCGAACTGCATATTACATCCATATTTCTGGAATAATGTATAGAAATCAAAGCTTTGCATAATCATATAGTTAAATTCAAGGAAAGTAAGCCCTTTTTCCATACGCTGTTTATAACACTCAGCAGCAAGCATACGGTTTACAGAGAAATGTGCCCCTGTCTCACGCAGCATATCCATATAATTAAGGTCCAAAAGCCATTCAGCATTATTTACAAGCAGTGCTTTGCCATCTGAAAAGTCAATAAACTTCCCAATCTGCTTCCTGAAACATTCAACATTATGGTTAATAGTTTCCACAGTCATCATCTGTCGCATATCTGTCCTGCCTGATGGGTCACCAACCATTGCAGTGCCCCCGCCAATAAGTGCTATTGGCTTATTTCCAGCCATCTGTAGCCTTTTCATAAGACATAATGCCATAAAGTGCCCTACATGGAGACTGTCTGCAGTAGGGTCAAAGCCAATATAAAATGTAGCTTTGCCTGTATTTACAAGCTCTTTTATCTCCTCTTCATCTGTAACCTGGGCAATAAGCCCACGGGCAATAAGTTCATCATATAACTCCATAATAATCTCCTTTCTATGTGTAACAATATCCTGTACCCGTATATCTTCACTTTAAATCCACGGGAATAAAAAAACTGGAACCAGTGCGCCTGTTTCTTGCACTTTTTAGATTACAGCAATTTCTTATAAAATAAAAAAAGCCCTTTTATCTGCTTTATACAGATAAAAGGACGGACTTTTGCCGTGTTACCACCTTTTATTTACAACAGGCTCACACCTGCTGCCTTAACAGGATACCATCATATCCCTGCATTATAACGGATGCACTACCGTCTGCGCCTACAAGGCTTAAACCCTTCAGCCAGCTACTCCAAGATGTATTCGTATGCAGTCCCTGCTTGCGCCTCTCATCACCCGGCTGCTTTCTTTAAGCTGTCCCCTGCTACTACTTCTTCTCTTCAACGTATTTACATAATGTATTCTAACCAATACAATGCAATTTGTCAAATACAAATTTGTGTTTTTGTAGATAATTCCTAACAAAATCCTTTAGGATTATTAACTTGCCATCTCCATGCATCTTCACACATTTTATCAATATCCCTTTTTGCCACCCAGCCAAGCTCTTCCTTTGCTTTGCCAGGGTCAGCATAACACATGTCTATATCTCCTGGTCTTCTATCTGTAATATTATAAGGAATTTTCTTTCCACACGCCTTTTCAAAGCTGTGTATAATCTCAAGCACACTGTATCCTTTTCCAGTACCAAGGTTATATGTTACAAGCCCTGGATTGGAACTTAACTTTTCAAGTGCCTTAATATGTCCTTCTGCCAGGTCTGATACATGTATATAATCACGCACACCTGTACCATCTGGTGTGTCATAATCATCTCCAAATACATTTACACACTCCAGTTCCCCTGAAGCAACTTTTGCAACATATGGCAGCAGGTTATTAGGTATGCCATTAGGATTCTCGCCAATCTCACCACTTTCATGTGCACCTATAGGGTTAAAATACCTTAAAAGTGCAATATCCCAGCTTTTATCTGCATTATAAATATCCCTGGCCATATCTTCAATTATAAGTTTTGTCCTGCCATATGGATTAGAAACTGACAATGGGAAGTCCTCTTTAACAGGCACACTTGCAGGTTTGCCATAAACTGTAGCTGATGAACTGAATACAAGTGACTTAACATTGTGTTTCTCCATAACCTTTAAAAGGTTTATAGTTCCAGTAATATTGTTATCAAAATATGCCAGTGGGATTTTACATGATTCGCCTACTGCTTTTAATCCCGCAAAATGTATTACAGAAGAAATATTTTCTTTATTAAATATATTACATAATGCCTCTTCATCCAGTAAATCTTCTTTATAAAATTTGACACTGCGCCCTGTTATCTTTTCCACCCTGTCTAATGCTTCTTTGCTTGAATTAGAAAGGTTGTCTATAACTATAACCCCATATCCTGCATTAAGCAGTTCTACAACTGTATGGCTTCCAATAAATCCAGAACCTCCTGTAACTAAAATATTATCCATAATAATCTCCATTCCGCTGCCCGTAGTACGCTGGCAGCATAAATATTATTTATTTTATCCTGGTACAATATACCTGGATTAAAATAGTATACATCCATATAATTTAGTATAACATATTTTTACAGAACCTGGCTACATAAACAAAAGCTAATTTACAATTATCAATATAACATTATAGTGCATCTAAATATAACTTAATATACAAAGTAATATTGTTATTAACATTACCATTGTTTTAAATTCTGGTAAAACTTGCATGATATTATTTTTACTAAACTGTATATTTTACCATAAGACAGCTGTTTAAAGGCACTGGTGCTTAAGCCTTGTATTAAATGTTCCGTAGAAACATAGGGACTTTATGCACCACTGCGTATCCCATCCAAGTGCAATACGTGCAAAGCCAGGTTGCAAACATGGCTTTTTGGTGGTAAACATTTGGAACTGCCAGAGCCACATTATTTGTGAATTGTTATATTTCTATATATACAATATAAAGATAACCAAAAATTATTATATTTATTGGAAAAAACTGCTTTTATGTGTTATACTATAGCGTATCTGGAGATTATAAACTATATACAAATGGAGGTCCGGTTAATGAAAGGAATAATACTTGCAGGTGGTTCTGGTACAAGGCTGTACCCTCTTACAATGGTTACATCCAAACAGCTGCTGCCAGTTTATGATAAACCAATGATTTACTATCCACTCTCAACCCTTATGCTTGCAGGAATACGTGATATCCTTATAATATCTACACCTGCAGACATAGGTAACTTTGAACGCCTTCTTGGTGATGGAAGCAGCTTTGGCATAAACCTTAAATACAAAATACAACCTTCACCAGACGGGCTTGCACAAGCATTTATTATAGGTGAAGATTTTATTAATGGCGATTCATGTGCCATGGTACTTGGTGATAATATTTTCTATGGAAGCGGGCTTGGAAAACATCTCCACACTGCTGCTGAAAAAAAGGACGGCGCAACAATATTTGGATATTATGTTGATGACCCTGAACGGTTTGGCATTGTTGAATTTGACAAGGATGGTAAAGCTGTATCCATTGAAGAAAAACCAGAACACCCAAAGTCTAACTATTGTGTTACAGGATTATACTTTTATGATAACAGGGTTGTAGAAATGGCCAAAAAAGTTAAACCCTCTGCAAGAGGCGAACTTGAGATTACTGACCTTAACAAGATGTATTTAGAAGAGGGCTCTCTTGATGTAATAACTCTGGGACGTGGCTATGCATGGCTTGATACAGGTACAATTGATGCACTGTCTGATGCCACAGAATTTGTAAAAGTTATAGAAAACAGACAGGGTATTAAAATATCAGCAATAGAAGAAATCGCATATAAAAATAAATGGATTTCAAAAGAAAAACTTATAGAATCCGCAAGCCTTTATGGCAAATCAGCATATGGAAGGCATTTAAAACAAGTTGCAGATGGCAAGATTAAATATTAAAAAATAAAAGAAAGGAAAAACAGGCATAGCCTTTTTAATCAAATACTATGCCTGTTTCCCAGAATATTGTATTGTCTGGGAAATGGTATATATTATGAATATAATTGTAACCGGCGGAGCTGGATTTATTGGGGGGAACTTCTGTCATTATATGACAGAAAAATATCCAGAAGATATGATACTGTGTATTGACAAACTCACATATGCAGGCAATATGGAGACACTGGCACCTATTATGGACAAGCCAAACTTTAAATTCTTTAAAGCAGATATCGCAGACAGGGATACTATATATAAGATATTTGAAAAAGAAAAACCAGATATAGTAGTTAATTTTGCTGCTGAAAGCCATGTTGACCGTTCAATAAATGAGCCAGAAGTATTTCTGCGCACTAATATAATTGGTACTAATGTTATGCTTGATGCATGCCGTAAATATGGAATCAAGCGTTACCACCAGGTTTCTACTGATGAAGTATATGGTGACCTTCCACTTGACAGGCCAGACCTTTTCTTTACAGAAACAACACCAATCCATACAAGCAGTCCTTATTCCGCTTCAAAAGCATCTGCAGACCTTCTTGTACAGGCATACTCACGTACTTATAACCTTCCATGTACGATTTCAAGGTGTTCAAATAATTACGGGCCTTACCATTTTCCAGAAAAATTTATCCCTCTTATAATTGCCAATGCATTAAATGGTAAGAAAATACCTGTTTATGGCACTGGTGAAAATGTACGTGACTGGCTTTATGTCAAAGACCACTGTATTGCCATTGACCTTATAATACGTAAAGGTACTCCAGGTGAAGTATACAATATAGGCGGGCACAATGAAAAGACTAATATGGAAGTAGTGAAAACAGTTATTGCAGGCCTTGGCAAAGAAGAAGACCTTATAACACACGTAACTGACAGGCTTGGACATGACAGGCGTTATGCAATAGACCCTGCCAAAATCCACAATGAACTGGGATGGCTTCCAGAAACACCATTTGAAGAAGGAATTGCCAAAACAATCCAATGGTATCTTGATAACAGGGAATGGTGGGAAAATATAATTAAAGGTGATTACCAGAATTACTACGAAAATATGTATGGAAACCGTGAAACCATTTAAACTTATTAAACAAACAGCAGAGCAGATTACAGATATCCTTTACCGCTAAAAAGAAGTTTTCACTTATACAACATGAAACTTCTTTAAAATAAGCTGCTGGGGCAAAATAACTTCCCCCAGCAGCATTATATTCTGTTAAAAAATATTCTCTAATCTACATAATCCAAGTGCTGCATCAATTACTTTGTCCATATCATAATATTTATATTGTCCAAGCCTTCCGCCAAATATAATATTATTATCTTCCTCTGACAATTTTTTATATTTTTCATAAAGCTGGTTATTCTTTTCATTATTAATTGGATAATATGGTTCACTGCCTTTCTCCCACTCAGATGAATATTCCCTGCTTATTATAGTAAATGGCTGTGTCCCAAACTCAAAATGCTTATGTTCAATAATGCGTGTATATGGGACATCAGCTGAAGTATAATTTACAACAGCATTTCCCTGGTAATTACCAGTTTCAAGCCTTTCTGTTTCAAAACGGACTGAACGGTATTCAAGTACACCAAATTTATATCCATAATATTCATCAATCATTCCAGTATAAATAACTTTACTAGCATCTATACTATCCCTGGCATCAAAATAATCTGTTGAAAGCATTACTTCTGAACCTTTAAGCATCTTTTCTACAATAGCAGTATAACCTTCTACAGGAATACCCTGGTACCTGTCATTAAAATAATTATTATCATAAGTAAACCTCAGAGGAAGCCTTTTTATAATAAATGCTGGAAGCTCTTTACATTCACGCCCCCACTGCTTTTGTGTATATCCTTTTACCAGCTTTTCATATACATCCTGTCCCACCAGCTTTAATGCCTGTTCCTCAAGGTTCTGTGGTTCACCAATGCCAGACCCGCTTATCTGTTCTTCAATAATCCTCTTTGCCTCATCAGGCGTCTTAATCCCCCACATCTTACTAAATGTATTCATATTAAATGGAAGGTTATACAGTTCATCATTATAAACTGCAACTGGTGAATTAATATAATTATTAAATTCTGAAAACTGGTTTACATAATCCCATATTTTTTTATCTGATGTATGGAAAATATGTGCTCCATATTTATGCACTTTTATTCCATCATTATCTTCTGTATATATATTGCCAGCTATATGAGGCCTTTTATCAATTACAACACACTTCCTGCCTGCCTTTGATGCCTCATACGCAAAAACAGCACCAAATAAACCTGCACCAACAATTAAATAATCATATTTCATCTCAATCTCCTATAAAATCAACTCTTGTTTTTTCCAAAAATAAATAATTTGCTAAAAATATAATTTAATATAATAACAAGTATATTGGAAAGTATTTTCATTACCATATCATTAAAATGCAATATATTAACTGACACAAACATTATTAACACATCAAGTAACCCTGTTGCAAGCCTGCACCCAAAAAATGAAACACACTCTGTTACCGCCATAGCCAGGCTGTCTGTCTTACTTTCAAAAACAAAAATTTTATTTGTTATATATGCAAAAATAACACTTACAATCCATGCCAGCGCAGTGGATGCCACAGTACCCATATTAAAAACATATGCAAAAAGCGCATATGTAACTATATTTACTAATGTTGTAAGCCCTCCAAAAACTAAATAGAGAACCATCTCTTTATATTTTAAAAAAAGTTCCCATACTTTTCTAAACATACTTATACCTCTTAAACCACATATTGCCCCATACAGGCAGAAATAAAACTTCAAGCCATAAACTTGTGCAAATAATAAAGCCCTGCACACAGCAGGACTTCATACCAAATACCATCAAAATAAATGAAACTGCCAAGACTTGTTATAATTATTATAGCTCAATAGCGCCTGATTTCTCCCCGTCATTATTTATAACATAATATGCCTTGCCCTCTTGTGGCTTAACATATAAATTTACAGACTGTACAGAAGACTTGTCCTGGTTAAATGCATTACAATAATCATTTATTGCTGCTTCAAACATCAGCTCATCACTAAACTCCAGTTCATTGTACTGTATATAAAGCTTATGTTGTATTGTGTTTGTATTATTTGAAGCTTTTGCTTCCATATTTTCTGTCTTTATGTCCATATCCACAGTGCTCTCTGGCTCTGTTGTACTCTCTGTGTTCCCTGTTGTAATTCCTGATATGCTGTCTGCACTTGTTTCTTCTATAATACTATCTGTTACTGCTCCACCCTCTACATCCTCTTTTACTTCATTTACATTTTCCTGCATATCACTGACCTCTTTCTTTAACTGGCTATTATATCTTGATGCTCTCCTTTTTTCTTTCAACGCCTTTTTGCTATTTCTCCTCTTGCTTGACATATATATCCCTCCATGTATTTGTTATTTTTCTATTATAGTGTATATGTTAGAATATGTCAAAGTGAACATACATGTTTTTTCTATTTTGAATATAAAATTGTTACTGTCCACACCTGGCGGGATTTGAGGGTTTTGGGTATAATCCATATCCAAAGTACAAGTTTTACAGCGCCATTTTGCATATTTTTTACAGATATCTGCATACAATGCTGGAAACAATGTTATTGATGCCATCTCCACATAGAATAAACCACCAGTAATTGCTGTTATAAGCAGTATTGTCATACTAGAATCCATTCAGAAAATGAATAAAACAATGTATTTGCTGCCAGTACGCATACCAACATCATAGACCTGCATTTCCAGAATGTACATCCAGTCTTTTCACCAGGTTTTCACATTAATAATATCCATATATTTTGAAAAACAATAAAAATTTTACTAAACCAATAATTAAATAATAAATTCCAAGTATATCATATAAAGAAAAAATTTATTTTACTATGAAAGATTTGCCAGATTATTTAATTATTTCCAATTTTTTATATAGTTATTATGTTTCTTATAATATACTTTACTATCTATACATTACAATTATATCATTCTCTTTTAATACAGTCTGCCCGTTAGGAATAACTGTTTCATCATCCCGGACAATCATAGCAATAAGCATATCCTCTGGAATATCCAGCTCACCTATTGCCTTATTACACCATGGGTCAAGCCTTGTAATACTATGTTCCTCCAGTTTATCCTGCTCACTTGGCTCATATGGAGGCACTGTAAGGATAATATCATCCCCAGAAAATATTTCTGTCTCTCCCTTTGTTATAATTGTTTCATTGCCTCTTTTTATCATAATTGCCAGTGAACCCGTTGGCATATTTACTTCCCTTATTCTTTTATTCTCCCAGTTATGTCCCTTTGGAATATGCATCCTCATAAGCTGGAGTGCCATTTCTTCCTGGTAATCATTAAATGTCTTTCTTACATCAGACTTTTCATCTACCATGCCAAGCCGTCTTGCTACAGCTGGCAGCAGTGTTCCTTGTATAGAAACAGAAAATAATGATACCATAAATACAATATGGTACAAATCCTGTTTCATAGATATTCCATTTGCTACTGCCATTATAGCAAAAACCACAGAAGACGCCCCTCTTAAACCTGCCCACGAAACAAGCAGACACTGTTTTACACTGCACTTAAACGGCAGCAGCAGCCCAAATACAGCCACTGGTCTTGCAATTATAGTTAAAAACACAACTATTGCAACTGCATCAGGAATAATTGCTGGCATAAGATGAGGAAATGACAACAAACCGATTAAAAAGAAAATAGAAATCTGTGCAAGGCTTGTAACCCCGTCAAAAAACGGAATTAAGTTCTGTTTATTCTGTATCCTGCTATTTCCAAGAATAATTCCAAATAAGTAAATACTAAGGTATGAATTACCTCCAATCATGCTGTTTATGCCAAAACATGATAAAACTACTGCAATTATAAGGATTGTATCAAGCCCTTCTGAAACAAGCCTGGTCTTTGTTAATATATCTATTACAAGCTTTGCAAGTACAATACCCATTACCACTCCAAAAAACACCTGCTTTAACACAGTTAATGTTATACTGTCATTCCCCCCTGGTAACATAACCCCTAGTGCTATTATTGCCAACATATATGAAACAGGGTCATTACTTCCACTCTCTACCTCAAGTACAGAAGCTGTGCCATCCATAAGGTCAAGTTTCTTTTTCCTAAGAATTGCAAACACACTGGCAGCATCAGTAGAAGACAGGACAGCACCAATAAGAAAACTTTCTTCTGGTGAAATCTTAAGCACAATATTACATAAGAAAGCAGTTATTATAGCTGTTATCAATACTCCTGCTGTAGAAAGCAAAACTGACTTCCCAGCAACCTTCTTTGCCACAGACCAGTTTGTATTAAACCCACCATAAAACATAATAAAAATTAATGCAATAGCGCAAATATTTTCCGCAAGTACAAAATTGTCAAATGGTATCTTAAATATACCATCACTTCCAAACAACATGCCAATAAACATAAAAAGAATTAATGCTGGCATACCAAATTTATCCGAAAACTTCTCTGCAAGCACACAAAGCAAAATTACACAAGCAATAACTAAAACAAAAAAAGTCATCAACAACCTCCAAAATATAACCAACAAACTATTTACCCACTCTTATTACGCATCTTCTTTACCCTCTTTAATACAGATGTATCAAGGTTATTTTCCTTAATAAGCCTTAATGCAACCATCTTATTAATCCTGTAATTTATGGATATTGTTCTTGTTCCGTCTGTATAGATAAAGTGGTCCCCGCTCCTTCTTGACAGCCTAAAACCATTACCCTCCAGAATCTGTATCATATCCTTTGTATTATAAACAATAGGTCTTGTACTCATAAGCATCCTCCTTATCCTTTGCAACATTACTTTAAGGACAGATGGCCAGGCGGATATCCGCAATCCCCTCCCTGGAACAAATATGCCATGTCCATCAGGACACGCCTAAAACTACTTTTAATTTTAATAAGATAATTATACTACATAACTAGAAATATATAAAGCATAGATTTTTTATAATATTATTTTAACTACAAAAACAACAAAGCAGGAAACTGCAAAATATTCCCCGCTTTGCTATTTAATTTTTACATATTATATTTTTAAGGTTATTACACATCTATCTGACTATGTTTGAAATAGATTAATTATATCAACTTGTTCTTTTTAAATTTTTGTATGTTATTTTTTTATTATTCTTTTTCATTTAATTCATTAAGGCCCCGTTCTCTCTAACTACCTTAACTTTCTTAATCCCTTATTCTAAGTTTCCTTATTTTCCTGAATCAAAACATAAGAAATCTATATGCCGTTCTAAAGCATTACATATTTCTCCCAACACTATGATACTAATTCTAGCACATTATCTTATTATCCTCTTTGCATAGACCACCCCTCTCTTTATTAGCGTACCTAAAACTATCATCTTAATATGTCAACTATTCTGCTATAATGTCTACAAAGATACGCTTTATTTAACTATACCACATTTTCAGAGAATTTCAATACAAGTTGCACAAACTGCATTTTAAACGTATGAAATGCATTATTTTGTCATTTTATGTCGAATTTTGGGGTGTTTATTCCAAAAAAACACAAAATAAAGATATTAATATGTATGTTTTTGATACTATTGTATAAATAAAAAGTGAGAAGGCTATTAAAAAAATAAAAAATTCTATGATATAAATAAGGCATATATGATTTATTTATATATTTATACTTTTTCTGTTTTATATGTAACCACAAAAATCTACAAACTTTATTCTATAATATAATTTAATTAGTTATGAAAAAGATTATATATCCAACTCTTAACATGTTAAAAAGAAAAAATTTTAGAAAGATTTTAACAATAATTATCTACAAAGAAAGCATTTGCATAATCATAAGAATTTTTTTGTTAAGTACCTATGGTTTATGTAAAAAATTTGCAAATGCTTCAAAATTAGGCATACCGAATCTGGAAAAGAAGCCATCCATAAATAAGATGTATTGTTCTATCATGACCATAACCAAAACCATTAAGAAAAAGAAATGAAAATAATTAAAAATATATAAAAGCTATTTATAGGCACATCATCTATTTTTTAGCTGGTGTTATATCTATTGGCTCAGTTAGTAGTCTGGACTGTTACTATTAAAAAATAATACCTTTTAATTATATGGCTTCAACTATTTGAATAAACACTGCTTTTTAAACCTGATGTTGATTTTTGTCTGGAATAATCACAAATTACTTTATCAGACCATACCACCAGGATATCGTATATTGCAAAAAAAGAGTCCTGACTGGAACTTGTGGACATATGGTATATCAAGAATGCTCTTGCAGGTATTATAAACGAATACTCAGACTTGGATGTAATCTGTAATGCCAGATGTGAATCTGGCATTTATGACCTGGCACCAAAACCTGCCAATAGAAGAAACATGCCTCCAAAACATGACCAGCATCTGTCTGTTCAGGATAATTTTGCCATTTTTACAACAAAAATTGGGAATTATTACATAAGTGTCCACAATATCCTTATAAATATTTTTGGTATAATTGAAGTTCTGACATATGTAACATCAATCGAAAAGATCAGCAGTTAAAAACGTCTGTTTTTCAGCACTGTTTTTCCAAACCAGTTGCATATGTTCTTTACATGGAAAGAAAAAACACCACTGAACCAGACAGAGGTTCTTTCTGAACTTTGGGTAGCCTAATATTTAAAAAGACTGGCATCTCACTTTTTTGATGCCAGTCTTTTTACAGCAAAGATTGTATGCGGAATCCATCTGTTTTAGGCATAAATACCAGTTTACATTTTTTTGCCAGATTGACTAATCCGCTTCTACCGTATACAATACGTTTGAGGAGTTTGAATTTGTTATTGTTTCCTTCAACAAATCCAGAACTTTCAGGATGGGATATTGCATTCTTGACCGGGGCGGTATCCCTTTTTTATTCCATTACAAAATGCTGCCAGTTCTCCATCACTGTACGTTTCCAGAAATCCATCCATTTTCTCAGGGACATCTCCCATCCGGCTCGCATGTAATTCTTTGAATACATTTTCCACACGGGATACTATCAGAAATTTTCTTTTATCAGATCTATGTATTTTCCTAATTCTTTATCCTTTTAGACCTTAGGACTGCATGTTAGCAGATATTTTAGAATTTCCATGCGTTTAAAGCAGAGGACATCTGGAGGCATGACATTCTCCATGAGATAACGCGCATTGAAAGGGATTCTCCCTAGAAAATTATTTTTCCCAATTAAATAAATGTACCTCCCTAATTGTTCCATGCTTTCTGTGAAATCTTTCCGCTCCCGGATATAAAAATATATAGTTTCATTGCTGTGTCCATCCAGCATCATTTTGAATATGACATTTAACCATTTGTTCATAGGAGATTCCCGTTTTTTATAGTTTTTAGGGGGATCCATGCCTTCGGTTTCAGATACGCTCATATTGATATACCGTTTTGCCATAGGATTGGATATTTTAAAATATTCTGCAACCGTTGTTATCTTTTTCTTTTCAAAGGTTTCCCAAAACTGTTGGACTTCCAGTACCAGCTCCCATTTTTTTTTACGGTTCTCCGCCTGCTCTTTATATTGTTTTCTGGAAAGACAGTGGTTTTTATTGTCATATAGCTGTTCCGGACCATCCGGATTCATGGGTAGTGTATTATCATAATGCAGTGTGGCGAGATATTTTTTGTCAGGTTCCTTTTCCTTCCATATTTTGTCAGATTCCTGATCCAGTATTTTTCCATCTTTTATGTAAAGGCAAGAAGGCATTTCCGCTTTGAATATGTCTTTGAGATATCCAAGCAGGTTTTGCAGCAGATGGAAAGGGTCTGCCACCTGGACACAGTCTGGCAGCACGGCATTAATTACGGTTGCGTAGGTGCTGGCTCGGTCACGGGCAACCAGCCGTATTTTTTGATGGCTTTTCAGCCATTCTGTTAATGTTTCCGCATCCCGCCCCTGAAGGAGGGCAATCAGATGATGGTCTTTCAAATCGTAAACAGCGGCCGCATAAGTCTGTCCTTTCCGTATGGCAACATCATCAATGCCAACTTCTTACACATCCGGATTATCGATAAACTCGATCCTGTCATACAGGCGCTGGATGGTATCATTGCTGGCTTTAACGCCGAGAAGAGCCAATACCTTACTGGCTCCTTCATTACTAAGGAACATCGATACACCAAGGATAAGGCAATTTAGTGCATCCGTGCGAACCTGGGAAGCTTTTGCAAAAGGAAGGTCTTCCATAAATACTTTGCAATCACAGGAAGGATTTTCGCATTCATATTTGTAAACATTTGCATGCAGGAAGGTTTGTTTGCAATGAATAGGCGTATCCTGAAGAAGGCGTTTATAGGTTGCGTGCAACTTATTACTTTTCTGGCCGCATATAGGGCACTTACAACTGTGTGGTTTTGATTTTATAAAAAGATGCAAGGTATTCTCGTCTTCTTTATGATCATACACATAATGGTTATTTCATAATAGAAATGAATAATTGTTTGTTTCATAATACTTCATAGATATCGCCGCCTGTTTTATGATAATACTATTATATCAGAAATACCCATAAATAAGAAGCATTTATTCGTAAAAAACACCCAAAGTTCAGAAAGAACCCAGACAGAAACCAACCATATACAATATATACCATTATTTTTTATACATTTCGATGGAATACTGAAGTAAACTACTATGTATAAAAAACATTTTGGTCATTATATAGTTACATGATACATAACTGTAAAATGGTTAAGATGCTGATCAACATAACATATTGTACTATGAAACTACTGCCATACCACAATGAAAAATTTTCAAAATATCATACAAAAAGTATACAAGAATTCTAGTTTTCTCTTAATGAATAAATCAGAAAGAAGCATTTCCATGTATATTGTCGAAAACAGCATAAAATCAAATGCTATTAGGAATATGCTGAAACATCTAATATGCAACATGGATTTCATTTATAAAAATTGTAAAATTTTGTTAATTTAACTATATTAACAAAATTAATCAACTTTACTAATAAATATATTTTTCATATTTTTTCCGTATACTTTTACATTCATTTACAGTATAAAAATAAGATGCTTGATTCATTTGAAATTCAAACCACTCTTTCGGGATCTTACAAACTTCCTTATACTGTTTATAAGCTAAAGCATATGGGGACTTATTTGCACAATTTTCATTTTTCATAGAGAATTGAGAATCTCCTATAAACTCCCCAATTTCCTTTTCTAATAAATTCAATGATTCAGTTTTATATAAAAAAAGTTCAATATTAGACTTTTTTATAATTATATATCCTTTATATAATTTATCACATAAATCTAATGAAGTATCAAATAAATCTATTCCAAATGGTTTTTTTAACTGTTCATAATACCAATAATAAACATTATTTTTATATGTTGATATTGTATCATTCCAAAATCCGCCAAATTTCATAGAAAATGGAAAATCATTTGTTAAATAAGAGTTCTGATAACAATATGGTCTAGAGATAGCCTGCCATGATTGGGAAATCGTCATAGAAACCGGTTCCCTTATACCACATAAAATTCTAATAGTTTCTCCACGTTTTTTCTTACTTTCAATTATCAATTTAACTTCTTGATAATCATTATATTTACCTGGATCAATATAATGATAGGAAAAAAAAACATTATTATAATGTTTTGTAGACAACCATAATGTATTATTTCCTGTTTTATGCCTAGAATGTAAAATAATTGGATTAGTTGAATTCCAAATATCCCGAATACATTTTTTTTGATAAGATAATGCAGTAAAATTTGCATATTCCATTTCAATATTTTTCCAATATTCATACTCATTCTTATACCAGCAAATAATATCATTATCAAGATATTTTGCTTTTCCCGTATAAATATCTGCATGTATAGCCCATTTTACAGCCAATGAAGAAACAATATCATGTTTACAATTCATTTTTTCTAATGAATTACTTATTTCTTCTAAAAACGTAGACGAAATTACAACAAGAATATCCTCTTTTATTGCTATTAATTCCTTTGGTGAAATAACACTCTTGCCGCAAAATTTTATTTCATTATTACACTTTTTTTGATCCGAATCACAAAATGATAATATTTTATTGTCCATCTTCATATCATAGAAATAATTAAATACTTTTTCTCCACGTGAAGATGCACCATATAAAACTATTTTTTTATAATTTTCAAAAACAAATCCTTCTGTCATCATTTTCCAATCAACAACCATATTTAGTCTCCTTTTTACCTCAATAAAATTTTATATATTATAAATATCTGTTTTATATCTGTTTATATTTTGTTTTAAAAATTCTATTGTTATTTCCAAACCTTCTTCTAATGTATATTTGGGATTCCATTCTGTCATTGACTTTATCTTCTTATTACATCCTAAAAGTCTGTATACTTCACTTTTTTCAGGTCTTAATCTTTCTTTTTCACAAACCACCTTTGCAACAGGATTAATTTTAGAAATCAACAAATCTGCCAGTTTCCCTATAGATATCTCTTTTTGAGTTGCTATATTTATTTCTTGTCCAATTGTTTCTTCTGATTTATAAATACAATAAAAGCCATATACTGTATCCTTTACAAAATTAAAATCTCTAGTAGTATTAAGAGTTCCTAAACAAATTTCTGTTTTGCCTGATAAAAGTTGTGTAATAATAGCAGGAATAACAGCTCTTGCTGACTGTCTTGGCCCATATGTATTAAATGGTCTTACAATTGTGACAGGTACTCCAAAACTTTTAAAGAAACTTTCTGCTAAACGATCAGCACCTATCTTAGTAGCTGAATATGGGGACTGCCCTTGAAATGGATGTTTTTCATCAATAGGTATATATTGTGCTGTCCCATAAACCTCTGATGTTGAGGTAACTAAAATTCTTTGTGTTTCTAATTCCCGTGCCGCTTGAAGAATATTCAGCGTTCCTTTAATATTTGTATCAATATAAATATCTGGTGAATAATAACTAAATGGTATTGCAATTAATGCTGCCAAATGAAAAACTACATCACATCCTTTCATTGCTTTTTTTACCCCATGTGGATCTCTGATATCTCCTAAAAATATCTCTACATTATCCAAAATTTTCTTTTCAAGAGTTTCCAGCCATCCCCATGAATTAAACGAATTATAATATACAAATGCCCTGACTTTATACCCTTCTTCTACTAGTTCTTCTACTAAATGACTCCCTATAAAACCATCTGCTCCTGTAACTAATGCTCTCATAATTTCCTCCAAATTATATTTTTTCATTAAACTCTATATTATAAAATTTCTTTTTTAAATCAATTTTTTCACCTTTAACAAACTTTTTAATTATCTTAACAATACTTTCTGAAGAATCCGTTCCTTCATATGGATTTTTACAATTTTTACAATAATTCCGAAATTCTTCTTCTAAAGCCTTATCTATTGCTTTCACAATACTTATTTTATCTGGACTGCAATCAATAATACTCCCAGCTCTTAACCTTCCTCTTTGTCTGTCACCAATATTTATTGTTGGAATTCCGAATGATGGCACCTCCATAATACCACTAGATGAATTTCCTAAAACAAAAGCAGCATATTTAATTGCACTTAAATATTTTCTTGTTCCTAATGAATCATATAATCTCATATTAGAATTATTTTTAACAAATCTAGCAAATATTTCATTTATTATGCGTCCAGAAGCATCAGAATTTGATTTAGTAAAAAGGAACTGAATATCAGGATAATTTTCACATGCCTTAATTAATTCCATTGCTTGTATCTCTGCACTACATTTTTCTAATGTAACTGGATGAAATGTCACTACTGCATACTTTGATTTTAATTTTATATCAAGTTCCTGTTCAAGCTCCTTTTTACTATATAACTTACAATTCTTTATATTTTCTACTCCTAACCCTCCTACATTAAATACTCTTTCTGGAGCTTCTCCCATCTGAATAATTCTGTTCCTATATTGTTCAGTTGTAGCAAAATGAAGATATGACATCTTTGAAATCGCATGGCGTATACTTTCATCTATAGCTCCTTCTGTTGTTTCTCCTCCATATAAATGAATAATTGGTATTTGCATACACATAGCTGTAGCAGCTATAGCCATTGTTTCATACCTGTCTGCAATCAAAACAAGGAAATCTGGTTTACTCTCTTCAAAATAATCCGCAAAACTTATCATAGTAAGTCCCATTGTTTTTGACATTGCAACCATTGAATCTGAACTTAATTGCATTTCTATTTTACGATCTATTAAAATTCCAGCATCTTCAATCTCTTTATAAGTAAGACCAAATTCCGGAGACAAATGCATTCCTGTTGCAACAATTTTAACATCAAATTCAGAACATCCTATCAATTTATTAATTACCGGCTGTAATAATCCAAATTCTGCCCTAGTAGCAGTTACAACACAAATTTTTACCATTAAATTTCCTCCATCATTTTTTCAAAAATCCAATCAATAGTTTCATATATATTATAATTAGCAAACCAACCCGTAAATTGTTTTAACTTCAAATTATCACCACACATATATAAATTATCATCTTGCCTTATTAATGATATATCTTGTCTTATTTTAATATTATCTTTAACTTTGCCACATATATATTGTACTAAACCTATTAAAGGTAATGCTTTTCCACTTGATATATTATATACTCCCGTTTTAACATTTTCATCAAGCAACAGCCGGTACGCATGTACTACATCACGAACATCTAAAAAATCTCTATAAACTTGAAGATTGCCAACACATAAAATTTTTTCTTTTTTTCCTTTTGCCATATCACTAACTTGTCGACATATACTTGGAATAAAACATTTTTCACTTTGTTTATATCCAGTATAATTAAATGGACGTGTACATATAATATCTAATCTATATTCATTACAATATAACTTTGCAAGTTGTTCCTGAAAATTTTTAGTTAATGCATATATATTTATAGAACTAACGGGCATACTCTCATTTAATTTAACCAACTCTTCTGTTGGCTTGTATACTGCTGATGTTCCAGCTAAAATACATCGTATATCAAAATTACATATCCGTACTGAATTAAGTATATTTAAAATACTAAGAATATTCACCTGTACTGTTTCTTCTGGCATTTCTTTAGAAATAATAATACTATTTTGAGCCGCTAAATGTATTATGGCATCTGGATGGACTTCTTTAATCATCAGCTCACATTCACGGAGATTTGTTAGATCAATTTTATACCATTCACATTGACTTATTCTTTCATCAAGTTTTTTATGATACGTCCCTACTACTTCATAACCATTTTCTAAAAGTTCATGTACCATATATTTACCGGTAAATCCATTTGCACCTGTTACAATAATTTTTTTAAGCATTATTCCACACGCAACCTCTTCTTCATATCTTCTAAAGTTTGAAATTGTCCCATATCCAGCCACTCTTCTTCTTCAATAGGAAATACACCTATACTAAATCCATTTTCTTTACAATATACAACAATATCTGGGAAATCAAACTTTTTATTTTTTGGCAATATAGAAAGCAGTTCTGGTTCTACAATATAACATCCTACATTTGTTTGAAAATTCATTTGAGGTTTTTCTTTTATTTCTAAAAAAATATCTTCATTTGATTTTACAATACCATATGGTATCTTATATTTCATTTTAGCACAAATAATCGTAATTAAATTTCCATTTTCTTTATGTTTCCGTAAAATTGCTGCAAAATCAGTTAACAGAATTGTATCACAATTGACAAAAATAAATGTATTTTTTATCTTATTCTGTAATAAGCTTAATCCTCCTCCTGTTCCTAAAGGAATGGTTTCTTCTGCAAATGTAAGCTTCCAATCATGTTTTTGATTAAAAAAATAAGCTTTTATCATATCTCTTTTCTCATTAATAATCATATAAAAATCTTTACACCCAATATCAAAAAAATGATTAATGATATGTTCAGATATAGGTATTTCTCCTATTGGAATAAGTGGCTTAGGAAGAATCTTTGTATATGGATATAAACGTGTTCCCTTTCCTCCCGCATTCATAACAACTGATATATTACTATCAATTTTTTCTATCTCGCTCGCTATTGATGCACTAACTACAATATCTATTACTTCCATTTTACTGTTAACAATTGGTATTACCTCTGAATATGTACTTTTCATAACTTGGTATACTTCATCTCTTTTATCTTCATAAACATATACTGGATTATAATAAGCAAACTCTTTTACCTTTGCATCAAGGCGTCCTTCATTAATAATCCATCTTCTAATGTCCCCATCCGATAATGCTGCAACTAATTTACCATCTGATATAACAAATAGTACCTTCTTTTTAGTTTCTTCTAACTTTACCATAGCATTCAACAGACTGCTATTTTCTCCTATTAACAATCTTTCAAATTCTTTCATAAAATCATCATCTCACTATACTAAATATTTTTAATAACAAAAACCTATTTATTATTTTTAGACAAATAATATTCTGCTAACTCCATATCATTCATATTATCTATATCTATGGAATGGCTATTGCTAAGTATAAAGGCATATTCATTATCATTAAGGCTTGTATTTTTACAAAGATCTTTTACATAATTAATATATATTGCCCCATTAATACAATAAAATTTATCCATATCCTGCCTGCGTATTGTACTGCATGTATCTAATAATCTATCCATCTGATTATTCTTTTTCAAATGTCTGACTAAAACAGGATTTACTGTTTCATTAACAGATGCCATGCTTCTTATATCATTTTTTATAAAAAAATCCAAAGCTTTTTTTATATCATCAGAATTTCTAAGAGGTGATGTAGCTTGTAATAATACAACAATATCATAATTCTTACCAATTAAATTCAGATAATCTATAGCATGCAAAATTACATCTATTGTTTTTGCATGATCCCCACTAATATTTTCAGGACGCATAAAAGGAACACTTGCACCTGCTTTTTTACTTGCTGTGGCAATCTCTTCATCATCTGTTGATACTATCACATCATCAAATCTGTTACTTTTAATAGCCGCCTCAATTGTATATTCAATAAGAGGTCTGTTATATAAAGGATATATATTTTTATGTGGTATTCCCTTACTTCCTCCACGTGCTGGAATAATAGCTAATATTTTTTTATACACTATATGTACTCCTTACTTCTAAATTAACATATAATATTCCATTTTAATATTATTGGAACATTGTTTCATCTAAATGTACACCAGATAATATATCTATTTTTGCCCGTTTTCCTAATAAGTCAGTATACCTTTCTGCTAAAATTTTCCCAGTTCCAGGTCTTTTAACCCAGATGTTACTTTCATCTAATATATCACCCTTTTTTATATCTTTAATTGCAACTACAGTAGAAAAAGCAAAATCAATGGTAACCTGTTCCTCTTGTATTGATTCTTTTTTCCCACCAAGCATACTATGTACTGATTCTGCTGCTACCAATAACTCATGTAATGCATTTTCGTCCATGGAACATATAATATCTGGTCCTTTTCTTTCCATAGTATCTGTAAAATGTCTCTCAACAATACAAGCTCCCAATGCCATTGCACATATACATGCAATATTATCTGTAGTATGATCTGATAAACCAATTGGAACTCCTTTAAAATAATCCATCATTTCTATCATTGCACCTAACCTTACTAAGGATTTAGGGGTTGGGTATACATTAGTAGTATGCATCAAAGCATATGGAATATTGTTATTTTCCAATATATTTACAGTCTTTTCTATATTTCTTATATCATTCATACCTGTAGATATAATCATTGGTTTATGAAATGAAGCTATATGTCGGATCAAAGGATAATTATTCATTTCTCCTGAACCTATTTTATATACATCTACTCCAAACCTTTCCAATCTATCTGCAGCTGCTCTTGAAAATGGTGTACTAAAAAAATGGATACCTAATGACTCAGTATATTTTTTTAATTCTAACTCATCTTCTTCTGACAAAGAATTTTTATACATTATTTCATATATAGATTCCGTAGAATTACCAGGGATTACCTTTTTTGCTTCTTCAGACATTTCATCCCAAACAACATGGGTTTGATGTTTAACTATTTTTGCTCCAGATCTAGAAGCAGCTAATACCATTTTTTTTGCAATTTCCAAATTACCCCCATGGTTAATCCCTATTTCTGGAATTACTATGGGTATTTTCCCACAACCAATCTCAATATTTCCAATTTTAAACGATGAAACTGCCATTAAAACCTCCTAAAATAAATTTAATCTACAATAAGCAAAAGTTTTTAATTATTTTTAATCCAGTTTTCCCACTCTTTTCAGGATGAAACTGACACCCATAAATATTTTCATATCCAGCAATGGCACAAACCTTTCTTCCACCATAACATGTGTATGCTATAACATCACTTTGTGAATATGGTTTACATTCGTACGAATGAACAAAATATACATCATCTCCTGGAATAATACCCTCAAGTAATTTATTAGATCCATATCTCCCCATCATTAAAAATTCCAATGTACTCCAGCCAATCTGAGGAACATTCTGTCTTTCCCCATAAAGTGTATTATAAGGAAGTTTTTCTACTGTTCCTGATATTAAGCCTAATCCTTCATACTCACCATTCTCAAAACTTTTATCAAATAACATTTGCATGCCAAGACAAATGCCTAATATGGGAACCTGTTTCTCTTTACATTTTATAAGTATTTCGTCTAATCCATATTTTATAATTCCTTTCATTCCACTTTCAAATGCACCAACTCCAGGCAAAACAATCTTAGATGCCATACCCACTTTCCTAAAATCATTTGTAACTATAACATCGTCTGCAAACATATCAAATGCACGTACTACACTTAATAAATTACTTAATCCATAGTCTATAATTGTAATCTTATTCATGGTCTTATATCTACTCCACGCTCTCTTAATTGCTTCTTTATTTCTAATATATTATAGTGCCCATAATGAAGAATACTTGCAATAGCAACTGCAGATGCCCCAGCATTTACTGCTCCGAAAATATCATCAACAGATGCTGTTCCTCCTGAAACAATTACTGGAATATTTACACTATTGCAAACTTTTTGTATTAATTCAAAATCCATACCACTCATTGTTCCATCTTTATCAACAGACGTTAAAAAAATCTCTCCGACGCCATATTCTACTGCCTCTTTAATCCAATCAATTACATTCTTTCCTGAATGTTCTCTTCCATTATCATAATAAGCTTCGTATATACCATCCTTTTTTTTCTTTGCCTGTACAGAAAGAACTACACATTGTGAACCAAAAGCATCTGCTATTTTAGTAATCAACTTAGGATTCCTAAGTGCTCCTGTATTGATAGCTACTTTATCTGCGCCAGCTATTAATGTATTACGTACATCATCCACTGTGCGTAATCCTCCTCCTACACACATTGGTATAAATATATCATTTGTTGCCTCTTTAACAATATAATTCAAATTATTTCTTTCATATAAACTAGCAACAGTATCAATATATATTATTTCATCAATTCCTTCTTCATAATATTTTAATGATAATTGATTGGGATTACCTATTTTGCGAAGCCCTTCAAACTGTATTCCTTTTACAACATATTGATCTTTTACATCTAAACGGGCAATCAGGCGTATTTTTCTCATTCCTTTTTCCACCCTCTTCACTTTTTTCTACAAAATAAAAAATATATAAATCTATAAAATAATCAATAAATAGTATTTCTTAATTTCCACTCACCATTATCAAACTTCCAGATGTGTGGTGAACGGAACCTATCACAAAGGTGCATAAAATACTCTTTATCCATTATCGGCTGTTCAAACATCTTACTTGCTTTTGGAAATTCCTTCTTATCTATAGTTAAATACTGCATCAGCTCTTGTTCAAATCTTGCAGGCCACTCCCCATCATACTTCTTAACCAGAGCTATACCCTCCTCCCGCGTAAGCTCACCATGACGAATTTCTTGTGCAGCATCATAAGTTGCACGTCCAATTCCAAATTTAATATATGTTGTATAATAATGCAGATCATCAACTTTATCATCAATGCTGCTATATTTTGAATAACTTCCTGCAGTTCTTTCTGGTGATGGTTTAAAATCCCCATTTTCAACTGCATAATAATATACACCTTGTGGATGCCATTTCTCATAATATCCTAAATAATGCATTTCAATTTTATTTTGTTCAAGATTATCCAATATAGATGGCATATATAATTCTAAATCTGAAGGTTCAACTTTAAAATCATTTATTAAATCTTTATATGTTACACCTCCTAATATAGTATCATTTTTATTATCTGCTGAAAAAAATTTCGCATCCATTAATGCAGTATCATTTTCTTTTATGGGGTTTCCATACTCTGCTTGATTTTCTCCATAAAAAATAAGTGGTATGTTTAATTTAGACGCAATTTTAGGTCCAATATTTTTCTGTCCAATTATAAATGGTTGAAATGGATGCAACAAGATTTCTGTTGCTAATCTTGTAAGTAAACGGTGTACTAAACTATTGGGGGTAACACATATATTATCCATTCCTGAACCAATCCACGCCTGAAAATTATGATATCCCCATGAAGTATATATATGTGGTGCCCAAGTAACAGTTAATGGATGCATATGATATTTATACTTTAATAAATGTGATGTATAAAAACTATCTTTGCCTCCACTTCCTGGAACAATACAATCATAACTACCATCATTCTTCCTATACTTATCACATAAATCAAAAAGCTGCTTTTCACGTTCCTTCCAGTCAATTTTTGTCAATTTTTGGTCTACCGCTTTACAAGCATCACATACTCCATCATTTCCAAAATTTATAACCTCTTTTCTTTGGTTTTGCGTATTTTTTATTTCTACACATGAATTAGGTCTTTGATTTGATATGACACATCTTTTACAAAATTTTACTTCTTTTGGTAATCCATATTTAGAAGAGACTTCTTTATCTGAAACTTCAAACCTACTGTAATCAATGTCAACATTTCTTTTTAATATCTCCATTTAAATCCTCCTTATATATTATTCCAAATTTACTATTTAGATTTAATAAATACATATATGTAAAACACTTCATAAACTATTATTCAAAATAATTATTTCTATATTTTAATAAACATACTTGTACTTATATAACATCATTAACATTTCATTTTACTTTAAATAATATTTTTAAGACATTTAATATGTAAAGTTCTAAAATGTATATATAAATTCAGGAATTGTAAAATTATTTATATCCGAATCAAGTGTTTGGTTATTTTTGTTAATATTCTCATCTATCTGTATAATTTCTTTTTCTTTAAAAGCAGCAACTGCTATATGAAGTATTAAATCTTCATAAAAGTCTTCTTTAAGTTCTTCCTGTAATATTTTTTCCATTTCTGATATTGTTTCAAAATTATAGTCAACAATATCTCTATTTCCATCATATTTGCACCAATAACTTTCTTTAACTGAATCTGGCATTGGCAAATATTGTTTTTTCATTTTATCAGTAAAATATTCTCCTGCCCATCTCTTAATATTTTCTTTTTCACTTTTATTAGTCCAGTGCATACTTTTCTCTCCAATCTTGCTCTTCTAAAAATTTAGGTTGTTCTTCCTTATAGAGAACTATATTTTCCATTATTAACACATCTATATCAGTTCTCATAAAACATTCATAAGAATCTTTTGGTGTACAAACAATAGGTTCACCACGAACATTAAACGATGTATTAACCAAAACTGCACATCCTGTAAGTTTTTCATATTCTAACAATATATCATGTAATTCTTTATTTCTTAGACTATCAACTGTCTGAATTCTTGCACTATAATCTACATGAGTTACTGCTGGAATATCAGAACGAGGCTCAGAAACTATTTTAAGCATGTCCCCTTCGGTATTATATAATAACTGTTCTAATTCAAATGGAATTCTTCTTGAAGTTTGTACATTACCCACTTTAAGCATATAAGGACTGTCACATGGCAAATCAAAGTATTCTTTTTGCTTTTCTTCTAAAACAACTGGTGCAAACGGTCTAAAAGATTCTCTATACTTTATTTTAAGATTAATTTTTGATTGCATATAAGGAGAACGACAATCAGCTAAAATACTCCTATTACCCAATGCTCTTGGTCCAAATTCCATACGTCCTTGTAAAATTCCTATTATTTTCTCTTGTGATAATAATTTGGCCACTAGTTTTGTCTTTTCTTTATTATCTGTATATAAATGATAAGGATATCCATATTCTTCTAAATAATTTAATATATCCTCTGTACTAAATTCTGGTCCCAGCAAACTTCCCTTTTGACTATCTGCTTTATTTACAATCCGTTCCATTTTATAATAATTGTAATAAGTATATAATGCTGAACCCAAAGCTCCACCTGAATCTCCCGCTGCTGGCTGGATCCATATATTTTTAAATATACCCGACTTTTGTAATTTACCATTAGCAACACAATTCAAAGCGACTCCTCCAGCTAAACATAAATTATCAATACCCTCTCCATACTTTTTTTTTGCATAATGTGCCAAAAGTATAATTATTTCTTCTGTAATTTTTTGAACTGAGGCGGCTATATCCATTTCACGTTGTGTAATTTTTGACTCCGGTTTTCTTCTTCTGCTATGAAACAATTCATAAAATTTTTCTTCATTAATCATTGTTCTCCCTTTATGATACTCAAAATATTCCAAATTTAAACAATAAGAACCATCATCTCTAATATCAATAATTTTTTCCTTAATAATATTATAATAAATAGGCTTTCCATATGGTGCTAATCCCATAAATTTATAATCTCCTGAATTCACTTTAAAACCACAAAAATAAGTAAATGCACTATACATTAATCCTATTGAATGAGGATATTTTATTTCCTCATATAATTTCAAAATATTACCATCACCAACTCCAATAGCAGTAGTAGTCCATTCACCAACTCCATCAATTGTCAAAACAACAGATTTTTCATATGGAGAAGGATAAAATGCAGAAGCAGCATGTGAAACATGATGTTTTACTACTAAAAGTTTTCCATGTTCACCTAGCCCTCCAATAGCAGTTTCAATTTGTTTATGAAGCCAAATTTTACGTGAAAAAAGATTATTATAAACATGGTCAACTAAATCTCCTGCATCATCACCAAGAGCTAATGAATTTTTTAAAAATCTATCTAATGTCAATAATGGCTGGTCATAATAAACAACTGCTTTCAATTCACTTGCTTTAATGCCTCCCTGTCTCAAACAATACCTCATTGCATTCACGGGAATATTAGCATCATGTTTAACCCTTGTAAAACGTTCCTCTTGAGCTGCTGCAATTATTTCTCCATTACAGACTAAAGCAGCTGCCGAATCATGATACAAATCAGATATACCTAATATATACATACTAATACTTCCTTTCATAGATTAAATTTAAATATTATAAATTTTTTATATCATATTTAATTATTTCAAATATTTTTTTTGCAATAATTTTGTTTCCTTTCTCATAAACATGACAATAATCCATATAAATTCTACTTTCATTATCAAATAAATCAGATAAATCATAAAACCATGGTTCAGTAATGGATTCTGCCATTTTTCTAAAATATACTGCATTTTTTTGTAACATAATACACTTCTCAGTTGCCTCAACAGCTACTAAACTTTTATTTGAAATATCTAACATAAATCCTTCTAAAATAGCAACATCTATATCTGAATCATTTATATTTTTTTTATTATATAATACTGGTTGTAAAAAAGCCTTGTATTCTATACCTAAAGTATTACATATTGCATACATCATCTTAATTTGCATATACCAATATTCATAATTATCACAACAAGATTCAATACCATAATTTACTCCCCTCATAGTTCCTAAATAAGGTAAAACAGCAAATTCTGATATACTATCATAAAATTCTTTTTGATAATAGCTAACGAATGGTGTTTTTGAAGTAATACTCATATTGTTCATTCCACTATACGAAATAACAAAATCTGGTTTTAACCAGATTCCATCTCGGATAAGTTTTATTAATTCTTGACTTGCTGTATAACTATCCATGCCACCACAATATATAACATGATTAATATTATTTATTGTAAGAATTTCTGATAAATATAAACTCCACGGTTTTTGTCTAACCCCATAGCCTGATGTAGTAGAACCTCCTAATGTTAATATTACAATAGGCGATTCCCCTTCAGAACTAACATTTTTATACTCTATAAATCCTGGATGTTCTACATCTTCGTGTATATATGTATGTCCTAAATGTGGATCTAATACACATTGATATGCTGTTTCTTTTCCTGATACATAATAACTACTGTAATTATCAACCCAGGCATATTGTGTTTCTTCCAATCCAATCTCTTTTAAAGCATTATGTGTTATTTTAGAATACATATCTACTATAATACAAATTGTATTTTGAATATTATAGTATACTAATGAATATATTGTACCATCCTCTTTAAGACTATCCCTCTCTATTATTTCTCTGACATTAAGTCCAAGATAAGAAAACTTTTTTGACATAATTTGTACTGTACGTTTTTCCCCATATAATATCACCTTTTTATCTTTACAATCATTAATCAATTCAAGCAAACAAGTTAGGTTATAAGAAATTTTGTGTTGGTCATAAGGAAAAATTGTTAAATCATATTCCACATAAAAAATATTTTCTTCATCAATACCATATCTTAAAAGCGTATTTTTAATTTCATCATAATATGTACTTCCTATAATAATACAGGTATTTTTAGAAAAGTTTGATAATTCAGAAGCATGAATTATTGGCTTGTCATTTAAACAAGAGCCAGATTTATCCTTATTTGAATCACAAAAACCATAGATATCCAAATATTTATTAATATCATTAAATAAACGTTTAGCACGTCCTCCTGTGCCATATATTATTAAATTAGAAGCATCTGTTAATTTAGGTTGTATTCTCTCTATCTCAAGTAAATTTTGTTCTAATCCTGCATTATATAAAACTTTACGTGCATAACTTAACTCTTTCCAAGAAACTAATACAACATAATCACTTAATGCTTTCAATTTTTCTATATTTAACACTGGTTTATTCATCAAATGAGGAAGATAATACATATTATTCTCGGGAAATAAAAAGTAATCAAAACAAATATCTTGTCCAATTAAACGTAAAGCAAATTCTCTAGAAGACTTTAAACATCCAAAACAAACTATATTTTTATTTTCTAACTTTTCCAAATTAAAATATTGAAAAATTAAATCCATAGATTTCTCTCCTAATATAAATTACAATTTTTTATTCTTTTCAAATATTTTTTATATCAATAACTTCTTTTATGTCAATAATATTTTTAACATACTTCTTCATACAATTAAGCACTAACTGATCTACAAATGGAATAGTTACTATAATTACATCTAATTCCAAATCTTCTATTTCATCATATTGATATATAATATCATTTTCAAATTTTTGATTACTTTTAGATGACACAATAAGTGCTTGAATATAAATATTCTCTTTAGATAATATTTTCATATACCTATCTGCTATTATACCGGCTCCAAACAAACCAATATGCTGCCAATGATTTTTCTCAAAATATAAACCATAAACTTTATTAAATAATAAATTATCCAATAATTTAACTGCTATAGAATAATAGTCCTTATACTTCTGTAACTTATTATCATCATTTTTATTTTCTACAATTACATTCAAATAGTATTTTTCTTTAAACCATCTGCATTCTCTTTCTAAGATTTGATAATCGGAATCTTTTCTATCACGTATTCCTAAACATTCAAGCAAATCATAATACTCAATCCAATTTTCAGGTTCAATCCATATGTTATTAATATTATAATAATTCCTATATCTTCTCATAATCAAATCATGCGTTTCAAACAAATCCTTTACCATAAATTCCTTCAAAATTGTATTAATATCAACAATAACAAAAGGATTTATCTTTAATATTTTGGCAAATAACAAAACATTAATATTAGCAGAACTTGGATATGATATGATGGCAATAGGCATTTTATTTCCTATATACCAATTTAAAAATATAATTTCAAATGGTATATTAGAATTTCTACTAAATTCTGTATTCTGTCCCCATTTTAGTAAATTATATACTTTACTATTACAAGGTTTTAGTTTTATTAAAACATTTTTTACACCATCTATCATTTGTTTAGCACACCAAAATTCATATTCTTTAGGCACTACCCCAAAATCACCATAACTATCATCAATAAGTATTACTTTATCTTCTATATCCTCGTTTGTATATCCAAAAATATAATTTAATTTTCTTATATTTTCTTCTAAATCAACATTTAAAAAGTTTTCTATACAAATTCTATTAATAGAAGCATTTTCTACAGAATCGCATACTTCAGGCACAAATACAAAAACTTCGTCTATTCGTTTAAAATTAAAATCTGGATAATTTTCATCTAACTGTTTACTATATGCATTTTTATACTCTTTTTGAATAACAGGCGTTAAACTTCCCTCTTCAAGTAATACAAGTTTAACATGTCTACTAATTATATTAGTATAAATATGAGTAAATTTTCTCATAATATGCGGTATATATGTAATACAAATATCTTCTCTAGCAGCTAAAATCTGAGCTTGGTTTCTAATTAAATTAATATCATCTGATTTTTCATTAACTATAATAATCTCATCCCATTGTCCCGAATTTACCATAGTTTCCTTTAAGTCTTTCCAATTTTCGATAAGATCTGATAAAAATATTATTGTTTTATCTTTTTTATGATATATAACTGTCATCAAAAAAGTAATAAAAAGTGTATATCTGCTACCAACATAAAATGCAACCTTATCCATATAAAAATATCTCCTTTATAAAGTTTTATATAATATTTTAAAATATTATTTTAGCCTTTAAGTAAAATTACATATTATTATTTTTTCTCCAAACTATTTTATCAACTATTCGTGTATAACTTTGAATTATTTTTACTACTTTCACAGACACATTTTCATCTCTATAATATGTAACAGGAATGCCGTAATCTTTATTTTTATTCATTTCAACTGCCACATCGACTGCTTGTAATACTTGTTCTGTTTCAAGACCTGCTATAATAAAATTTCCCTTATCCAATGCCTCTGGTCTTTCTGTCGAAGTACGTATACAAACTGCTGGAAATGGATGACAAACTGATAAAAAATAACTACTTTCTTCTGGAAGAGTTCCTGAATCAGATACAACTGCAAAAGCATTAATTTGTAAATTATTATAATCATAAAAACCCAATGGCTTATGTTGTATAACTCTTACATCAAACTTCGCATTTCTTTGTTCAATAAATTTTTTGCTTCTTGGATGGCAAGAATACAAAATAGGTAAATCATATTTCTCCGCTAATGCATTCACTGATTTCACTAATGAAAAAAAATTATCTCTTGTATCTATATTCTCTTCTCTGTGTGCAGATAATAAAATATACTTACCAATATCCAATCCTAACTTTTCTAAAATATTAGATGTTTCAATATTTTTAATATTGTTATGTAAAACCTCTGACATTGGTGAACCGACAACATATGTTCTTTCTTTTGCTACACCTTCACTATTTAAATATCTTCTAGCATGTTCACTATAGCACATATTAACATCCGCAATATGATCTACAATTCTTCTGTTTGTTTCTTCTGGCAAACATTCATCAAAACACCTATTTCCAGCTTCCATATGAAAAATTGGTATATGAAGCCTTTTAGCAGAAATAGCAGACAAACAACTATTTGTATCACCTAAAACTAACAATGCATCAGGCTGGATTTGTTGCATTAATTTATATGTTTCAGCAATTATATTTCCTATTGTTTCTCCTAAATTCTCTCCAACAGCATTAAGATAATAATCTGGGGCACGCAAACCTAAATCTTCAAAAAAAACCTGATTAAGACAATAATCATAATTTTGTCCTGTATGAACCAGTATATGGTTAAAATACTTATCACATTTACAAATAATTGCTGATAAACGTATAATTTCTGGTCTAGTACCAAGAATAGTCATCAGTTTAATTTTATCCACTCCTTTACTCCTTTCATGTATCAAACTGGTTTATAAAAAGTATCTGGCTTATTTTTATCAAATACCTCATTTGCCCATATTAATACAACCATATCCTCCTCTTTTGAAAGATTAGTTATACTATGTGTATAACCTGGAATCATAGTGACAATTTGCATATCTGCACCTGAAACAACATACTCAATAACAGAAATATTATCATTTATATCAAATGTTTCAACTGGCTTCATACGTATTATTCCATTTCCACTTACAACAACAAATTTTTCATTCTTGCTATTATGCCAATGCTGTCCTTTTGTCATTCCTGGTTTTATAATGTTAACAGATATTTGACCACTATTCTTTGTGCTAAATACTTCTGTAAAAGAACCTCTTTTATCCTTCTTTGTTATTAAATTAAATTTCAATAATCTTTCTGGTAAATAACTTAAAAATGTGCTATACAAAGCTTTCTCAAATCCATTATGTAATTCCGGAATTTCTTTTGATTGAATATTTTTATAAAAATAAGATAATAAATCAACCAATTTTTCTAATGTACAATGATATTCCTTTTTAATTTTATATATTTTCGAAGAAATATCTTCTCTTTCATACATATTACTTATTAAACTAATCATTTCATCCACTACATCATCAATATACACCAAATTTAATTCTGTTTTAGGGTTATCAATTCTTATTGGTAATGTATGTGAAATATTATAAGAAAATGTTGCAACTACACTATTATAATTTGGCTTACACCATTTGCCAAAAACATTAGGAAAGCGGTATATATATATCTTTCTGCCATTTTTTTTGTTTTCATCAAACAAAATATCTTCACATTTCCTTTTTGATTTACCATATAAACTATCTGAATATCTTCCTTCTAAAGAAACTTGTGCAGAAGATGAAAATACTATTGGACAATTATTTTTATACGAATTCAATATATCTAATAACTGAATTGTAAAACCTATATTTTCTTTTTGAAAATCATCTTTATCTAATGGACGGTTTACACCCGCAAAATGAAATATAAAATCACAATCTTTACAATACTCCTCTAATTTCTCTTTTCCCATCTCCTTGCTATATCCAAATATATGAATATCCTCTAAAAACCCACATATACAATGATCACTGCGCATATCATGTCCTTCTTTTATTTCAAACAGGGCATGATATAAATTTTTCCCAATAAACCCTTTAACCCCTGTAATCAATATTTTCATTTTAATTCCTCTTGATTGTTACTTATATTTGTATATTCTCCATAATCCTCCTAATATAATCTGTCTGCATTAGCTTATTAACAATCTCATCTATCTTGAGTCTGTTTGTATTATCACTTGTATATCCCTCATCTGCCTGGGTATGTACCTCCCCATCAACAAAATATTTAGCATAGTTTAAATCTCTATTATCTGCATTAACCCTAAAATAATCTCCTAAATCTTCTGATCTTACTTTTTCTTCTTTTGTAAGTAATGTTTCATACAACTTTTCACCATGCCTTGTGCCTATAATTTTTATACCTGTATCTCCAAATAATGTTTGTATTGCCTTTGCCAAGTCACCTATCGTTGATGCAGAAGCTTTTTGTACAAATAAATCACCTGGTTTTGCATTCTGAAAAGCAAAAAATACTAAATCCACAGCTTCATTTAAATCCATTAGAAAACGTGTCATATCTGGATTAGTAATTGTAATTTCTTTTCCTTTTTTTATCTGGTCAATAAATAAAGGAATTACAGATCCTCTTGAACACATTACATTTCCGTATCTTGTACAGCAAATTGTTGTATTTCCAGCAGCAACATTTGCACTTGCAAAAATAACTTTTTCCATCATTGCTTTTGATATTCCCATTGCATTAATTGGATATGCAGCTTTATCTGTTGATAAACACACTACTTTTTTTACTTTTTCAGCAATTGCAGCATTAAGAACATTGTTAGTACCAATTATATTTGTTTTAACGGCTTCCATAGGAAAAAACTCACATGATGGAACCTGTTTTAAAGCAGCAGCATGAAATACAAAATCTACTCCATCCATTACATTCATTACAGAATTTATATCTCTTACATCACCTATATAAAACTTTATTTTATATATATCATCCGGATACTTTTCTTGTAACTTATGGCGCATATCATCCTGTTTCTTCTCATCTCTTGAAAAAATACGTATTTCCTTTAAATTTGATGAAATAAACCTATTTAAAACTGCATTTCCAAACGAACCTGTTCCACCTGTTATTAATAATACTTTATTTTTCAATAATGATTCATTAATCATGTTTATA
>Ga0137308_100235_pt1 | contig 102448 bp, 92 predicted proteins | sample Inofrocosms_June_FD_97181 | JGI IMG/M metagenome (GOLD analysis project Ga0137308, IMG submission 97181) | Mouse cecal microbial communities from Vienna, Austria - N-Acetylneuraminic and N-Acetylglucosamine D2O microcosms_June | ecosystem: Host-associated > Mammals > Digestive system > Large... | reverse complement strand
GGATTTTCATTCAGGACATACCTTAGCTGCAATGGATAAAATTCTTCTTCCTCCCTGTATCTGTTAGGAGATTTTTTATACATGGCTTTGAAAATATCCGTAAAGGACTGCTGGCTCTCATAGCCGGCAGAAAGCGCAATCTCTAGGATCGGCCTGTCGGAAAGCACAAGCAGCTTTGCGGCTTCGGTCAATTGGCGGCGTTGTACGTAAGTCTGGATTGTCAACCCTACCGTACCTGTGAACATTCGGTGCAGATGATATTTTGAATAATGTACAGCCCCCGCAATTGTTTCCAAGTCCAGTTTTTCGTGCAGATGGCTTTCGATATAGTCGATTGCCGCCATTACATTTTTGATATTCCCCGGCATTGAATCCCCCTCCTTTCGCTTTCGTGACAGGTTAGAACTTATGATTTCTGACCTGTCACTATATGATAGCAGGATATTTCATTCCGCTTTTCATATATCTTGCGGTTTTAAGGGCTTGAAGAACTCTCCCCGTCAACAACTATACGATTTGTATTCTATATACTCCAAAAACCGTTTGACCGCCAAAGAACTGTTTTTCTTACTCCGCATGGCAAGACCGATATTGCGGAACGCCGGGACATCTAATTCCTTTGTAATAATTTTGTACGGCACGCACCGTAAAATAAGCTGCGGCAATATGCTGATGCCTAAACTGTTCTCCACCATAGACATAATGGCGTAATCGTCCCAAGTTGTAAAATGTATTTTGGGGATGGTGTTAGAATATAAATAGTACAAGTTAAACATGGCAGGTTTCAGAAATAGTCGTATAATATAAACGGATACAGGAGGAAATCTTCCATGAGTAAACAGTTTGATAAGCAGTTTCTAATAGAAATGAAGTACAATTTATTGAGCTTATTTCAAAAATTAGAGAAATAGTGCAACATAAATTCAAAAACAGGTTTCATGACTTAGACATTATTCAGTCGGTATCATGCATGCGATCGTCGTACCGGATGTGTATATCATGGAGCGTGGAGGATGGAGCTCTGACCACACATTAAAGAATATCTATCGGGGGTCTACGGACGATTTTACAAGATCCTTAGTCTTGCTCGTCTGCCAGTTCCGACACTTCCGCATAAAGTCCTGATAAATCATAAGTTTACTCTTTCTCCACGCAAGATATTTTTCAGTTTTCTGTCGCAAGACCGCTCAATTTAGAGAAAATAGTCTGACGAGTCACCATTTACTTCTTGACCCTTTAATTATCTCTAATCTTGCGAGAAAAGTAAAGGACTTTTTAAAAATTTTGCACATGGATAAAAAACACTGGCTTTGGCAGAATAGAAATGAGAAAAACTTGATTCATAGATGGAACTATGGTATCTTAAATTAAGAAGTATCAATGGCAAGAAGAAAGCAGGTGAGTTTATGGCATATGCATTACAAGATGAAAAAGTGAACGAAACAATCAATTACGAAAAAATGCTTAAAATGCTTGACCGAGGCATTGACGATATGGAAGCCGGAAGAGAATTGCCTTTAACAGAAGCTTTTGTTAAAATTACTGAATTAAGGAACAGACGGAGAAATGCAGAAGTATAAAGTTATCGTAACGTGGGAAGCTGTTTATGATATAGCCGAAATTGCAGATTATATAGAAGCGCAGTTTGGAATAGCAAGGGCTGACTGCTTTCAGGAAGAGATAAAGGAACGTTTGGATAAACTTGAAATATTAGGCGGCATTTGGGGAAAGACATATCTATGTTATCGTGGATATTCTATTTACAAAAACCCATTTCCGCCTTCTATTATTTTTTATATTATCATAGAATCCGAAAAAGAAATCCATGTTTTAAGGGTGTTGAGAGAGGAACGTGATTGGGAAAGTATTCTTACAAAGCAACGTGATTATACATACTAAAACGGTAAGATAATAGATTTTGAGTCCCCCACTATATGCGATACCACCACATTTATTGGGGCAAGGGACAAGCTTGTGCTTATGATCTTCTATAATTCCGGGGTACGGGTATCAGAATTACTTGCTATCAAACAGTCTGATATTCAAAGAACTGACAATGGTAATCATGCAAATTTAAAAATATATGGGAAAGGCAGGAAACAGAGAGTCGTTCCGCTCTGGAAGGCAAAGGCATCTTATATCTGCAAATATATCGAAACTTATCCGCCGGGAGCGGATAATGCTTTATTTCTGAATAAAAATGGCGATAAACTTACTCGCTCGGGTGTACGGACACGAATCAATGCCATTGTATTGCGCGCAGCCATGACAGCACCAAGTCTGTCAGAAAAGAACATAACGCCTCATACTTTTCGACACTCGGCAGCCATGAACCTTTTGACATCAGGAGTAGATATTTCCACTATAGCTATCTGGCTTGGACATTCCAGCATTGAAACTACTCATAAATATATGGTCGCAGATATGGAGCTTAAACGTAAAGCCATGGAAAAGGCAGGTTCTGTTGGAAATGATTCATACCATTATAGACCGTCAGCTGATATATTAAATTTTTTGAACTCGCTGTAAAACAGTGGAAGTTATGTGCTCATGCAAAGCAGTGGAGCATGATAATTCTCGGAAACATGCTTCACTGCGACACATAACCTGGTACAGCACATAACAGGAAGAACTGGCTGTTTGCGGGAAGTCCGAAGGGTGCTGCTGCAAGTGCAGGGATCTATACCCTGGTCGAAACAGCGAAAGCCAATGGCCTGGATGCAATGAAATACATCAAATATATCCTGTCAGATATGCCGAGGAGTACATTTCTTGAAAATCCGGAATATCTGGATGACTATCTGCCATGGGATCCCATGGTACAGGAGCGGTGCCGATGACCACTGCCCTTTTATTATAGAGGGTTGGTGGTTATTTTTCTATCCACTATCTTATTTGACGCTTACAAATCAACGGTTGTTGTGGCTGTGTAAGAGTTGTGGAACTTGACAAATGGGAAAAAAACAAATACAATTATCCTAGATACAAAGAAACCAAGAATATTTTTTCTTTGATTTGCATATGATAAGGAGGGCATAGATATGCCAGCGACTATGATGAAAGGTAGTATTCCTATGGAAATGAAAAAAGTGAGTATCTCGGCAAAACGACAGATAACAATTCCCCAAAAATTTTTTGCAATGTTGGGGTTTGATACGGAAGCAGAATGTATGGTACGAGGGAATGAACTGGTTATTCGTCCTGCAAAGACAAATACAGGTGGGGAATTTGCAGAACAGATACTGGCGGATCTGATTGAACAGGGATATAGCGGTAAAGAACTGCTTCAACATTTTAAGCAGGCACAAAGTCAGGTGCGACCGGCTGTAGAGAAAATGATTGGAGAGGCAGAGAGAGTTGCGTTTTCAGAATCTGAATATGAGTCTTATGAGGATGTTTTTGGTAAGGAGGAGAAAATATGACTGAGGTTCGTTTTCTCCCTCCTGCAGCAAAATTCATAAAGAAACTGAAAGACAAAAAACTGAAAAATTTATATCATGATGCCGTAGATAAAATTCGGGAAGACTATACTGTTGATGAAGCAAAGACGGGAGATCTGTCTGGCGTATATGGGTATGATATTTATTATAATAAGACAAATTATGAACTTGCATATACAGTGGAATATTTAGAAAATGTGGTGGTAGTTGTAATCATGGCCGGAACAAGGGAAAATTTTTATGACCAACTGAAACTGTATATGAGAAAAGTGTGATTTAGTAATAATTCCACGATTTTTGCGAAGTGTGTTCGTAAAGCTTATTAAGTCATATGAATTGGCAGACGTATGTAAAAAGTATAATATCTTTCCTAATGAACAGGAGGTAACACCTGACAGAAGTAAAAGGTGCTATGTTTTGAATGGATTAGAAAAAGTAAGCGATCCGGACATTTGGAGATTAGCGAAACAAATATTGCAGGATTTTAGGGACATAGAGTTGGCGAAACAATTGGAACCATACCTTGGGGACGAGCTTTTTACCTTTACACATATAACTAGGCGCAAAATACTCAAATCTTATATTCCGAAAATCCACAGGTCTTTAAGTTGGGCTTTTTCAAAAGTACATTCAGTTCCATATCGGTATAGGTTTCCTTAAGCTTCTTATCCACTTTTGGAATACGGATTTTGAAATCTGCCATATAGTCCATTTCCATACAGTAATAAAGAAAAGCCCGAAGCCCTCTGAGATAGGTGTTGATCGCCATATCATTGCAGACATGCCTATCGGAACGCAGTTCTAAAATGAAGCCGTTCACCGTAGCCAGTGTAGCATCAGAAATAAGGAATGTTTCATCATCTAAGAAACGGTGGAATACTTCCTTATGCTCGTCAGATGTTCAGAAAACTTCAAAGCAGTCTTGCGAGTTAAAAAGGAATGGATAGAGGTTTTTATAAAGAAAAAACCCCTGGTAAACTTTGAATTTACCAGGGTTGAATGCGGAAGATGGGACTTGAACGAATTTCATCTTCTGCAAATACAGTAAATGAAAGGCTTTCAGTGCATCTCTATTCAAACGTGTTCAAGAGGGTGTTCAAAGTATTTACATACTGAACACCCTCTGCTATTCATCCTCAAAAATTGTCTCATTCATTTCAGGAAAATCTAATAACTCTGAAACTGTCATATCTAAGCCTATCGCTAATTTGTGTAAAGTTTTCAACTTTGGATTTTTGGTTTTTCCTTTCATAAGATTATCAACAGTAGATTGTGTTATGCCGGATAATGTGGCTAATTTATTAATTGTAATATTTCTTTCTGAGCATAAGTAAGTCAATCGCCTGATGATCACATCAGAATAAGTCATATAAAATCTCCTTTGTATGTAATGCTAAAAAAAGTATAGGAGATTTCATATACATGCATTAACGGTGTGCGGTTATTCTGCGGATTATTAATATTTATTCATCTTCAAAAGCTGTCTCGTTCATTTCAGGAAAATCTAATAGTTGAGAAACCGTCATATCTAATCCAACGGCTAATTTATGAAGGGTTTTTAATTTTGGATTTTTTGTTTTCCCTTTCATAAGATTATCAACCGTAGATTGCGTTATACCAGATAATGTTGCAAGCCTGTTAATCGTTATATTCTTTTTATTGCACAAATCCGTTAATCGCTTAATTACCGCATCGGAATAGGTCATATAAATTCTCCCTTTAATATAGAATAACTAAGCAAAGTATAAAGAATATCAGTTCGAGATATTAACGGCGTACGGTTGACTAATCGAAAATAATATGTTAAGTTAACGGTGCGCGGTTGAGTTGGATTTGAATAAACTTTGTATCATTCGATTGGAGAATAGTTATGACAATACAAGATATATATAAAAAGTGGAAATCCTTCGGAGTAATAGACCATGATAAATCTCTATATTTAGAATATGTTTCACTTTGTAATTTTATCAGTGATGAAGACTTCTATTATTATCTTCACCCTGAAAAGGCAACAGAAGCCCAGTTTTTTTCTGTTTTAGATTTTTTATATCAGCAGGATTGTTATATGTTGTTATACAGATTTTTGCGGGATAATAAAGATCGGCTTGTTTATCCAGATTTCGACACGATAGAAGGAATAGAAATCAGGCCGGATATAGAAAAGAGGTTTAAGAAAATATCTTTCTGATTCTATATTTCAATCATAATAATTACATTTTGAAAGGAGATCGAATACATGGAAAAGAATTTTTTTGATGCGATACAACCAAATTTAATAGAACGTCTTGGAAAATTTTATAATTGTGACTGTGAATACAAACAGGCTCTTAAAAAGGAAACTGAACTTTTTAAACAATTAGAAGAAAGTCTTTCAGGGGAACAATTACAAGCAGTAAAAAATTATCAAGATGCTGTTTGTAGGACATGGGGTATCTGTGAAATGCTGGCTTATAAACAGGGAATGCGGGATTTAGCCGCTATTTTAGGAATAGAAAGTAAGGGGGAATAATGGAAACATATATTAAATTGGAATGGGAAAATTATCCTAGGATAAGGATAATTGAAATTTATGACAACTATATTTGCTTAAGCTTCTTTCGAGAGTGCGTACACATTCATATCGGTTATACTCCTGAATGGCACGATTATATTAGAAAAACCTGCTTAAGGATAAAGCCGAATTTGGAAAATATATTGAGGATTCCATGCAAAATATTAAATTCAAAAAGGCTTGTAAAACCAGAGGAAAAGCAGGTCGGTAGAGATAATATTTGATACTTTTGGCATGGTAGTAAGTGAATTTCTGTCGGGTTTACATGGAGAGGGCGATGTGGTAGCCTGACAGGCAGCCAGCCAAGCCGTTTTTCAGGCTTTGGCGGCAACAAGGCTGGCAAGCCACATCAGCCAGAGGCTCCATGTCAACCCACAGAAACCTCATAATTTATTTACTTATTATATTGTATTTATAGTGCAGTACCGCATTTACTAAACATATGGCCTTTACTCTGTCTAGGCCTAGAGAGTTAATATATTCAAGCAGTATTGGATCATCTTGAACAGTTCTGGGAGAAATTTTCCTCTCATTTTCCCAACATCCGGTGTAAAAAAAATACATATAAAGTTGGTTTTGGCTGATACCTAAATATTCTGACAAAACATCAACTTTTTCTTTTAGAAAAGAATTTATCTTTATATGGATATTTAAATCTTCTAACTGTTCTTTTAATCTCTCATCCTGTTCGTTTAGCGGTTCATCAAGCTGTTCGCTTGATAATTTCTTTATAAGATATTGTTCTTCACCAAGCCTTAAAAATTCCATGTTTATAAAAGCTTCGATAAGTTGTGTCATATTTATATTTTCAAATTTCTTCATTCCCAGATATTTATATAGTTTGTTTTTTAGACCATTTGGGATATTGATTTGTATTGGCTCTTTGTATGTTTCTTGACATTCTTTTTTTATCGTAGGGAAAAATCCATGATCTATACTTAAAGTGCCATGATATATCGCAAGGTTAATAATACTTTTTCGGTTCATACCGGTTTTTTCCTGAATTTCTTCTAATTTAGCGACTATGGTTCGTCTTAATCTTAATTTCATGTTTTCTCCTTCCCGAATGACTAAGTTTATTATAGCAAAATTTGGCACCTTTTTCTATATTTTAATGGTATTTTGGGCCTTGAATATGGCACTGTATCTACCCTTCAAATTATAGCTATCAGGATGTGTTAGACTTAAATTATTGGAGGATGTAACACCAGTATTCAACCAAAAATGGTGGGTTGAAAAATCTTAAAACCGAATAATCACGATAGAGAAGAGGAGAAAACTAGTATGAAAGTTATCGGTAAGTGCGGAAGCAAAAAGGCAGACGGTACGACAACAACAACTCTCCAAATCACAGAACAATTTGGAGAATATTACAAGGATTCCGCTGCCGGAAGATTTTGCGACGGCGAGAACTGCGATTCCATTTACGTCGGAACGTATGATTGCTCTAAAATACCAATTGGAGCAGAAATTGAAATTCTGTATGGCAAGGCCATGCAGACAAAAACCGGTGGAATTTATCAACCGGTGCAAGAAATCAGGGTAAAGAAGTAGTAACGGGGGAATATTCAATTCCCCCATAGGAGGTCAAAAATGCAATATTTAGCACAAATAATTAGCAAATTAATCGCCTATTTCATTATTTATATAATGATTGGGCTTATGCTTGAAAAAGCATGGCACTGGGAGGAAACAGTTGAACAGCTTGCCAGACGATTAAAACATAGCACTGTTGCGGTGCTAAAGATTATTTTTACAAAAGAGAAAAACAGGCATATCTTTGACATTGCTTTATATGAAGATATACAGGAAGTCATCAAAGGTTATCAACATAACGGCTTCTATTTAGAAAATCAAGTTGGTATGAAAGATAATGTGCCCTATTATGGGATTGCTTTTGTACCCAATGAAACCTTTGAAAAAGATAAATTGCAGGAAATCACAAATCTGGTGTATTTAAAGTTTTGTGATTACATGGGAGTATACGACTTAACGTTTCACTCCTATCCGGGGTATCACTTTTTTAAAGGGAAAATATATATTCTGATATATTTTTCCGAATTTCCAGAAGATGAAATCCCCTTTAAAATAAGATACCAACGTTTAGTGGCTCGGGCCTCCAACAAAAACTACGGGATTCTCCGGGATACCGAACTAGACAAGGAGTTAAACCTTGTTGATTAAGTTGGGATTCCGTCGTGAGCACTGGGAAAGCGGAGTGAAAACTCCGCTTTTCTGGAATACGGAAACCACGCCACATATACTAATTGCCGGATTAACTGGCGGATCTAAAACAGTGACTGCCCAGATGATTATCAATCAGTTACTGACAGAGCGCAAGTCAATCTATATCGCCGACTTTAAAGCCGGCGGTGATTGGAATGATATTGTGCCGCATTATGCGGAATACAAAGATTGTGATCAACTTCTGGATGAATATTATTCCCGATTCACCCAAACCATACAAGAGAAAGGGCGGCTTGAAAGGTATCTGGTTTTTGATGAGTTTTCAAGCTATATGTTAACGAAAGATACAAAGGCTTTTAAATACTATATGGATAAAATAAGCCATATAGCGTTTATGGGGCGTTCCTTCGGCTTTCATCTTATATTTATAGCACAGCAATTCAGTGCCAAAGTGCTTGATACTGCCGTGAGAGAACAGTTCGGAATCAAAATATATATGGGATCAACAATCTCTACGGAAAGCGCAACAATGCTTTTTCCAAATTGTGAGATCGACAAAAGCATTCACCTTCCCCGGTATTGTGGCTACGCTTCGCTTCCGGAAAAGGAACTGGATATTATGCAGATTCCGTATTTATCAAATCCGGAAAAGCTGAAAAAACTTCTGATACAAAAAGGTATATCTATTAAGAAATGATTAGCTGAATGGCGTGGCGGTGGCGAAGCCACAAGCCGCGCCATTTATATCAAGGCTCATCCGGCAAAGTCTAATAGCCGGATGAGAATGTAATATTACAATATATTTTGAGGGGAAGTGAATAAAAATAGAATACTATTATTCCATAAAAGATAATAACGGCTTTGTTCATAGTATTGATAATGTAATCTATACCTACTATATCAAGAATTACAATATGAATACCATTGCGAACGCTCTTATTGATATTCGTAAGAATAACAATTGTGACGGTTGGGAGAAATTGAACTGCCCGGCTTGCAGTAAATATTCGTGGTATCAAAATATTGTACATATTGGGGCAATTCATCTTTCTTTCGGAAAGATGCAGAAATATGATAAAATCAACCGGATGTGGGATATATTTCCTATGTTCCGCATCGAAGTAAACCCCAACAAGCATTTTGAAGAGAAAGTATTTCAGGATATTTTAACATGGATAAAAAAGAATTGCACAAGTGGCATTTTGCGAAAATATGATTATGCGATTGATATTCCTTATCATATCAATACAGTAAGAGTATTCAATTCACGAAAAGAACCCGGACTTTACAAAGGTACAATATACCGTGGTCAACGTTCCCAACACGGTTTCTTAAAAATATACGACAAAGCAAAAGAACAGGATAAATCAGAAACACCACTGACAAGAATTGAACATACTTTGGATGCTGGTAAAACTCTAAGCCTTGAAAAGATCAATATCATTAATACCAAAAAAACTGATGAAAAACCCGAACTGGATCATCTTAATAACTGCATTGTGACGCTCTGTCTCGCTTTGCAAACTAATGGTATTGATTTTGAACCATTTATAAGTAACTTAAATTACCGTAGGCGAAAAACTATTGAGCCATACTTATATGATAACTGCATAGAGTTAGAATACGACACGAAAATTATTAATTCGCTTTTAGAAAAAATCAATGAATTATTTGACGCTGATAAAGAACTTAACAGAAATGATACGCCCGATAATTTTAACGACTTTGTGGAGATAAGAGATTCCGACGAACTGCCCTTCGATTAAGCCTGTCGGTGAGCATTTCCGTTCATGCGGCAGGAACAGCTATTTCCTTGTTAATAATCTGCCTGGCGTCCAGGCTGTCACAAAGCACTTAACGAATCCGCATTCTCGATACTTTCCGTTTCTATGGTACGGAATGCGGAATGAGTTTAGTGCGGCTGACTGGTACGGTAAGCTATTGGATTAGAAGTAAAATTTTGAAGAGAAAGGGGGTGTTGCTCTGCATGGGTTCTATATCACAAAATGAAGCATTAGATATATTACAAGAAATATATAGCCTTTCTTCAGATAATGCGTTGACAGAATTTATTAATCTTGTTAGTGTAAAAGGGATAGATGATGCACTGAATGATATAGTGAATATGGAGAGAAAATACTATTTAGAGCAACATCCTTATGAAATTTATTATTCAGAGCACGACAAACGTTATAGGACTTATTTGCCGCCTGTTAAAGCAGGTGATAAAAGAAAACCTGTAACCAGTGTTTCCAAAGAGAACCTTGAAAATAAAATAATAGCTTTTTATAAGCAACAGGAAAAGAAACCAATTATAGATACTTTTGAGAAATTATATCCATTATTTTTGGACTATAAAGGAAAAGAAACTTCTCTTGCAAACGCTCATAAATTGGCTTGGGTCTGGGAAACTTATTACGAAAACGACAAGATTGTAAAATGTAAATTTGCAGATATAACTGTTGCGACTCTTAAAAGTTGGTTTTTGGATAAGATTTCAGAATACAATCTGACTTGCAGAAAGTTTAAAGAAATGAAATCTCTTATGAATATGTTATATGATTATGCGATTGATTCAAATCTTCTTAAATATAATACTTCTAGGGTCATTCGCAATATTTCATATAAGAAATTTTCCGTAGAACATGAAAAATCCCAAACCGAACAGGTCTATATTAATGATGAAGAAGAAAAGCTGATTAGTGCGGCTTTAAAGCAATATCAAAAGACCGGAAATACGGCTTATTTAGGGGTATGCCTTAATTGTACCTTGGCTATGCGTGTGGGTGAAGTATGTGCATTAAAGAAAAGTGATTTTTCCGATTATACAGTACATATTCAACGTCAGGAAATCAAACATTATGACAAACTGGAAAGTGGGAAAATAATTCGGAATGGATATGAAATAGTTCCATATGGTAAAAGTCCGGATGCCGATCGGGAGCTGTTTTTAACCCAAAATGCAAAAATGTTTTATTCCATGATTGTAAAGGCAAATGAAGATCGGAACTTTCATTCTGAATACCTTTTATTGGATAAAAACGGTGAACGTATGAAAAATGATGCAATCAACAATGTATTAAGACGCTTAAACAGGATGATTGAAACCCCGCAAAAAGGAAATCATTCAATCCGCAAAACGTGCATCTCTAATATGGGAGAATCCAGATTGCTATCGGATGAAGAAATAAGAAAGTTCGCCGGTCATAAAGATTTTGCCACCACGGAAAAATATTATATGCACGTTACAACTTCCATTGAAAATCGTTCTGATGCTTATGAGAAAGCTATTAACAGCAAAATCAGCAACGTGTTCAAGCGTGTTCAAACCGTTTGAATACAAAAAAATAAGGAAACCTCAGTATTTATCAAGGTTTCCTCACTTATTAACCACTGCGGAAGATGGGACTTGAACCCACACGGCATTGCTGCCACAAGATCCTTAGTCTTGCTCGTCTGCCAGTTCCGACACTTCCGCTTGACTTACGTCACGAATGATATATTACCATGCCTGCGCTTATAAGTCAATAGGTTTTTCAATTTTTTTGTCAAAAATAGCAACTATCGTTACGCTTGCGCCAGTCCACATCCCAAAAGACTATTTCCGACGCTCGTCCACCATTTTTTTGAGTTCCTCCAGCGCTTCGCCAAAGCGGCTGGATTTCATACCGGGATTTCCCCTGATCAGATTCCTCTGCCAGAAATCCTTGATGCGCCGGGACCGCATCCTCTGTTCCTTTTCCACAAGATACTTGCCCCGCAGCTCCGCAAGCTCCTCTCTCACATCCTCCATGAAAGCGCCGGGATCCACGGAAAGTCTTTCCTTAATACGGCCAAACCTCTCTTCCAGACTGCCCATCAGATCTTCCACATAATTCTCCCTCTCAAGCTTTCGCAGCTCTCTCTCGTCATTGGCAACCGCAATGAGCACATCCAGCCTCTTCTGGATCCGCTCCATCTCCTCTCTCGCTCTTTCCAGGCCCATAAGGACATCCCGCAGATCGAGAGCCGCCTTGAAGGACAGGGTAAAGTCTGACACAATGCAAACGGAAATTACCACTGTCAGTATATTGACCAAATCCGCCGGTATGGCAAAGACAATTCTCTCCACAAGCCGATGCAGGTACTCTGTCATGAAAATAGTCAGAAATCCCCAGGCCACGGTGGACGAAAGGCAGATATGCCCTTTATAGTTAAATTTCTGGTTGGAATAATCCCAGTATCTTACCTTAAAAAGCGCCTCCATTGTGACGCCGGTTACAAGCTCTAAAGCCGTCGCCCCGATACAGCCCGCAAGATAAGTCAGGAAAATATTGTCCTGAAAGGGCATGGACACCACCAGCATCATGATAGCCCCGCTTCCGTAAATCGGAAGAAACGGCCCTCTCATGAATCCCCTGTTAACAAAGTGCCTGCTTTTAAGCGATACAAACGCGGATTCAAAAATCCAGCCGAAAAAGCAGTAAAAGTAAAAGAAAAACAACCATTGCACAGCAGTATAGTGCAGCATCTGCCGATTCTCCTTCTTACATAAAACTGATAATTTCCTCTTTGGGCGCACGGGTCTGCTCCACGCTGACCGCCTTGAGGACAGGCCCCTCGCCGCCGTAATCCGCAAAATATTCCTTTGTGACCTTTGCCGTGACCTTCACCCACTGACGGTCTTTCAGCAGGGACGCCTTTTCATACTCGCAGGCATAGCCAAGAAACGCCATGTCGTCCGCACAGCAGGTCATTGCCATTCTTCCCGGCACAAAAAAACCCTTCGGAAAATCGGAAGGCTTCAGAACCATTCCCACAAACTGAACTGTCTTTCCCTCATAGCGCTCCAGATTATCCATGGAATCCAGATACCAGATGCCATACCCCTCATTGTCCAGCTCAATGATCGGATCATCCAGATTGTAGGGCAGTTCGTCTTCAAAGATCTGGTTTACCTCACCCTGAGAGTCCTCGAAAACAATGTCCGCCTTGGGACTGATGGCCTTCACATTTCTCCTGTACAGGCCAAGATCCTCCACATCATCACAGCGGTTAAATATAATCATCTCTGATTTGCGCAGCATCTCTGCCAGGAGCGATCTCATGTTGGTAAAATACATGGAAAAAGTGGAGGCGTCTATGGTAGTGATCTGCTGTTCGATATTCCAATGCCAGGGAAGCTTCATATTTTTAAAGTTCCACATCCCGTTGTACTCAATGATAATCCGCTCCGGCCTGTGCTTTTTCTCCAGCTCCACAAGGTTTGAGGTGTTAAACTCCTCTTCCTCCTGAATCACTTCCATAACCGTCCTGCTTTTGGACAGAAGCGAAGCATCATACTCCACTTCCCCCTCCTCGCATACGATCAGAAGCGTTTTCCCCTTGATCTGAAAGTAGGGCTGTGCCAGAGTGTAGCAGATGAATTCCGTTTTGCCGCTCTCCAAAAATCCATTGATCATATAGACTGGTTTCATACGCTTCCCTCTTTTCCTACTTTTTGAACAGCTCCGCCAGGGCTTCCTGCCTGAGGTTCGAGCCGATCACGCAGAACTTCCCTGTCACGTCAGGCTTTCCCTCGCGGACATTTCTCTCCTCCGGAACATAGTCGAAATAAATCCAGCCGCCGGATACGCAGGGAACCATTCCCTTTGCCCGGAGCACAAGGCCATAGGCCTCTTCCCGATCCAGCTCTTCCAGTATCTTCTCGATTTCTTCCCTGCCATAGGCAGCCGGTGTCTCCATGCCCCAGCTGGTGAAAATCTCGTCTGCATGGTGGTGGTCATGATTGTGACATCCGCAGGTACAGTCCGGACCGTGATCGTGGTGGTGATGACGGTCGTGATCATGACAGCCGCAGGTACAGTCCGGGCCATGATCGTGGCGGTCATGCTCTTCGTGATCATGGTGCTCATGATGATGATCGTGTTCTTCGTGATCATGGTGCTCATGATGATCGTGTTCTTCGTGATCGTGATGCTCATGACCGTGATGGTGATGCTCTTCTTCCTCGTGATAATGCGCCATGATCTCCGCCATCAGCTCAGCCTCCAGATCCTTGGCCCCCTCGATGGTGGCAAGAATATCCTTACCATCCAGCTCCTCCCATGGCGTGGTGATAATCACGGCCTTCTCATTGTGCTCCCGGATCAGGGCGATGCATGCGTCAAGCTTCTCCTGTGAAATATTGCCCGTGCGGCTTAGGACAATCGTTCCCGCATGGGCGATCTGATTGCTGAAAAACTCTCCGAAATTCTTCATGTACATCTTGCACTTTACGGCGTCCACCACCGCAACCGCACTGTTTAGCACCACGTCCTTCTCATCAATCACATTCTGAACCGCCTTCATCACATCAGAGAGCTTTCCCACTCCCGAAGGCTCGATCAGGATCCGCTCCGGCGAGTATGTCTTCATGACCTCCTTCAGGGAGGCGCCAAAATCCCCCACCAGCGAACAGCAGATGCAGCCGGAATTCATCTCCTTGATTTCAATCCCCGCCTCCTTCAAAAAACCGCCGTCAATTCCGATCTCTCCAAACTCGTTTTCAATCAGCACTACCTTTGTATCTGCAAGAGCGTCCTTTAAAAGTTTCTTAATTAATGTGGTTTTCCCCGCACCCAGAAATCCGGATACAATATCAATCTTCGTCATCTTAAAATCATACTCCTTTCCAAATCGTTTTCTGTAAACGGTTATTCCGCCATCTTTTTATTATAATGATTCCCATCCATAAAGTCAAACACACATTTACCGGACAAATGCCCCGTTTTGGGTATTGTTATTTTGAATCTGCTTTCATATAATTCATATGAATTATACAGATGCCATACGTTTTTGAAAGGACTGATTTTTATGAAAGATGAAAATCAAACGACGCCGATGGAAAAACTGTCCACTTTCATCGTGGATAAGCGGAACCTTTTTTTCCTTCTGTACATTTTCGCCATTGTATTCTGCCTGATTTCCAACGGATGGGTAAAGGTGGAAAACGACATCACCACTTACCTTCCCGACGAGACGCAGACCCGCCAGGGACTGACGATCATGAACCGCGAATTTGTCACCTACGGAAGCGCAAAGGTCATGGTTTCCAATATTTCCTATGAGCGGGGAGAATCCCTGTGTGCGGAAATACTGGATATCGACGGCGTTTCCGAAGTTGCGTTTGACAGCACGGACGAACATTACCACGATTCCTCCGCACTCTATGACGTGACCTTTGAGGGAACGGAAACGGATCCGGTCAGTATCGATGCCATGCACCGGATGGAAGAGCTTCTCTCCGGCTACGATACCTATATTAATTCTCAGGTGGGACAGGATTCCGCCGCCGACCTGAAAAGCGAAATGCAGACCATTGTTATTATTGCGGCCATCATTATCGTCGTAGTGCTGACCCTTACCTCCCGCTCCTATGCGGAGGTTCCCGTCCTGATCGCCACCTTCGGGGTTGCCGCCGTACTGAATATGGGAACGAATTTCCTGTGCGGCACGATCTCCTTTATTTCCAATTCCGTAACCGTCGTGCTCCAGCTGGCTCTTGCCATCGACTACGCCATCATCCTCTGCCACCGCTTCAGCGATGAGCACGAATCCAAGCCCGCAAGGGAGGCCTGCATCGCCGCCTTAAGCAAGGCGATCCCGGAGATTTCCTCATCCTCCCTGACCACCATATCCGGCCTTGCGGCCCTTGCCTTCATGCATTTTCAGATCGGCCTCGACCTGGCCACGGTTCTGATCAAGGCAATCCTTCTTAGCCTGCTTTCCGTATTCACGCTGATGCCGGGACTTCTCATGCTGTTCAGCACCCTGATCGACAGGACAAAGCACCGCAACCTGATCCCCTCCATCTCCTTTGTGGGAAAGTTTGATTTGAAAACACGTTTTATCATTCCTCCCGTCTTTGTGCTGGTGATCGTTGCCACCGCCATTTTTGCGAACAAATGTCCTTACTGCTACAGCTATACCGATCTGACCACTCCGAAGCAGAGCGAGAGCCAGATCGCCTATCAGAAAATCAAAAACGCCTTTGGGGCCGGAAACATGGTGGCCGTGATCATCCCCTCCGGGGACTACGTCTCCGAGGACGCCCTGATCAAGAGTCTCGAGAGCCATCCGGAGGTCAAATCAGTCACAGGCCTTGCCGGGGTGGAGGCCATGGACGGCTATCATCTCACGGATGCGTTAAATTCCAGGGAATTCTCCGAGCTTGCAGGGGTGGAATATGAGGCCGCCAATCTTCTGTACACGGCCTATGCCGTAAATGACAACCAGTACGGGCAGATCGTAAACGGGATCGATAAGTATCAGGTTCCCCTCTTTGACATGTTCTTTTTCCTCAAAAACCAGATGGAAGAGGGCAATATCACTCTGGAGGGGGATGTGCAGGATACCCTGGACGATCTCTTTGACCAGCTGGAAAAGGCGAAGCTGCAGTTAAAGACAGACGATTATTCCAGGCTGGTGGTCTACCTGAATCTCCCCGAGGAGAGTCCGGAGACCTTTGAATTTCTGGATGTGATACATAAGGAGGCCTCCCGGTACTACGCCTCGGATTCCGTTTACGTGGTTGGAAACTCCACCAGCGACTATGACCTTTCCTCCTCCTTCAGCCAGGATAATGTACTGATCAGCGTGCTCTCCGCCCTGTTTGTCATTGTCATTCTTCTGTTTACCTTCAATTCGGCGGGGCTTCCGGTGCTGCTCATTCTCGTGATTCAGGGAAGTATATGGATCAATTTTTCCTTCCCGTATCTGCAGAAGGCGCCGCTGTATTTTTTGAGCTACCTGATCGTGAACTCCATCCAGATGGGGGCGAATATTGATTATGCGATTGTGATTTCCAGCCATTACAAGGATCTCAAGCTAAAAATGACGCCGAAGGAAGCCATTGTTGCAACCCTGGACGAAGCCTTTCCCACTATTTTTACCTCAGGCTCCATTCTGGCAGTAGCCGGTGCCCTGATCGGCGTCATGACCACAAACCCCATTATCTCCGCAATCGGAAACTGCTTAAGCCGGGGTACGCTGATTTCGATTGTGCTGGTCATGGCCGTGCTCCCTCAGATCCTTATCCTGGGAGACACCATCATCGAAAAGACCAGCTTTGAGCTGAACCATATCAATCTCACGCCGCAGAGCTACAGCGGCACGGTGCGAGTCCAGGGCCTTGTGAAGGGCCATGTAAACGGAACCCTGGAAGGCTCCTTTAACGGAATTGTAAAGGGCGATATGGAGGTTCTGGTGATATCGGGCCAGGCCGCTGTCGTGGATTCCGAGAACCTGCTGGAAGAAAAACAGAAAGGAAGTGAGACAAATGACCGACAAATATAAGAGAGTTCTGGCATGGGTTCTGCCGGCGGCGCTCTGCCTTGCGCAGCTTTTACCCCGCTTGTCCGTCGCAGCCGCCGAAATTGAACGCACCAAAACGGAACGTGTGGAAACAGAAGGCGCCGGAACAGAAAATGAAATTCATCTCTCCTGTCCGGAGGATCTTGTCGAGCTGTCCCGAAACTGTGTGCTGGATACCTGGTCCGCAGATAAGGTCGTGGTGCTTGACTGTGATATCGATTTGAATGAAACGGATTTTTCTCCCATTCCCACCTTCGGCGGTACTTTTCTCGGAAAAGGCCATACCATCAGCGGCTTTGCCCTGGAGGGTGGAAGCGATTATACCGGCTTTTTCCGCTATATCCAGGAGGAAGGCTCTGTCTGCGACCTCAAGCTGTCCGGAAGCGCACAGGCCAAAAGCACGCAGGAGGGCCTCGCCCTGTTTGCAGGACGCAATTACGGCCTCATCAGCGGCTGCACCGCATCCGGAAGCCTGACGGGCGGAAACCAGGTTGGCATGCTGGCAGGTTCCAACGAGATAACAGGTATCATCACGGACTGCACCAGCGAGGGCTTTGTCTACGGAAACCATGTGGCGGGCGGAATCGCAGGGGCAAACTGCGGCAGTATCCTGAACAGCTTAAACCGCTGTCATGTAAATACCGTTGTCTCCGACTCGGATCTTGATCTCTCCGCCCTTACCCTCCGGAACATTTTCACCACGGAGAACGCCGCTTCTGTCACGGATATCGGCGGAATCGCTGGAAGCAACTTTGGAGTGATCCGCGCCTGCGTCAACGACGGCGCCGTGGGCTATCAGCATGTCGGATACAATATCGGCGGGATTGCCGGGAGCCAGACAGGATACATTGAGGGCTGCGTCAATTACGGCGTCCTGAACGGCCGCAAGGATGTGGGCGGAATCGCCGGACAGATGGAGCCGAGCAGCGAGTTCGAGTTTTCGGAGGATACGCTTGCCAGGCTGCATACGGAGTTTAACAGACTTCATGACATGATCACACAGCTTTTGAACGACGCACAGGGCGCCTCCGACAGTCTGACCGGACAGGTGGAAAGCCTGCTCTCATCGGTAGAGGATACCCAGAGGGCGATTGATACCATCGCCGGTCAGACCAGTGCGGATATCTCCGGATTTTCAGAGTTAACGGATCTTTCCACTCTTCCCACCCCGCATCCGGTCTCTCTGGATTTCCTGGATCAGATTCCGGTTCCCTCCGCCACGCCCACACAGACGCCGCAGGAGACGTCAACACCGCAGGGCAGCGAGAGTCCTCTTCCCTCTCAAACTCCCGAGGAGGAACCCGCGCCCGCTCCGACCCCGGAGGATGAGCCGGGAGATACCGACGCTTCGGCGGAGAGCTTTTCTGTAACGCCGGAAAAACGCATGGCGGCTCCTGATCCCCTCATCCCCTCCGTGCTCTGCGCCTCTGTGGCAGAGGACGGCTCTCTGCCGTCCGGGGACGCAGGGGCCGGAGAGCCTGACGAAGCTTTGCAGGAGACCGACACCACTCCGGTGGAAACGCCTGCGCCCCCGGAAGCAACGCCTGCACAGACACCGGAAACAACACCCGCACCGGTGCCGGAGGAAACGCCCGCACAGACCCCGGAGAGTACGCAGGAACCCCCTGCCGCATCCCCCGGGGAAAGTGCGCCCCTGCCCACCGCCCTGCCGCAGGCGACCCCTTCGGCCAGCCCGGACTGGACGGATCTGCTTCCCTCCATGAGTCCGCAGTTTCCGCTTCCTCTTCCCTCAGACTTTGACCTCGATTTTACCTTTGACCGCGAGGCGGCCGAGGACGAGATCAACCGGGTACAGGATAACCTCTACGACAGCGCTTCCTCCGTGCTGGAGGGGATCAATGACCTCATCGAGCGCCGCTCTTTACTGCTCAGCGCAAGGATCTCCTCCGCACAGCAGTCCCTAAGCAGCAGCTTTTCCGGCATTCTTTCCGATATGCGGCAGCTCAATGCGCTGCTCCGGGAGGAAAATCGTATCCTGGTGAATGATTTCCAGGCCATATCCGACCAGCTGAACCTGATCGGAAACATCATCACGGCCCCCGATACCGGAAACGACGAGATTGTTGTGGACGTATCCGACGAGGACGAGGCAGGCGATACCTCGGGAAAGGTTATGAACTGTGTAAACCGGGGCAAAATATACGGCGATCTCAACGTGGGCGGAATCGCAGGTTCCCTCTCCCGGGAAAACAACCAGGATCCGGAGGATGATTTTTCCATAGACCGGGATTCCCTGACCCTGAATTTCCGGTACAAGGAACGGATTGTCATCCGCGAAAGCCAAAACAGCGGCGTGATTACAGGAAAAAAGGACTGTATCGGCGGAATTGCAGGAAATATGACCCTGGGAAGCGTTATCGACTGTATCGGAAACGGGGATGTGTCGGGCGAGGGAAACATGGTGGGAGGAATTGCGGGCCTGTCCAAATCCACGATCCGGGGCAGCAGCGCCAAATGCGCGCTCTCGGGCTGCGAGCAGGTCGGCGGAATCGCCGGCTGCGGCAAAACCATTCTGGACTGTTTCAGTATGGTGGAAATCACAGAAGGAGAAAACTATCTGGGTTCCATCGCAGGAAAAGCAGATGTTTCCGATGAGATCCGTAACAACTACTTTGTGGAGGGATGCCCTGCCGGAATCGATGGCGTCAGCTATTTCGAGGCGGCCGCCCCCGTACCCTACAGCGAGTTCATGACCCTTCCAAAGCTTCCGGACATTTACCGGGATATCTGCCTTACCTTCATGGCGGACGACCAGATCATCTCCACGGTTACCTTATCCTACGGGGAAAGTTTCGACGTAAATAAGCTTCCAAAAGTTCCGCCAAAGGACGGCTGTTCCGGCAGATGGGAGGATTTTGACTCTTCCTCGCTTACCTTTGACCAGACCATAAACGCTCTCTACAGCGAATATGTCTCCACCCTGGAGAGCGTCCAGCGGGAGGGAAGCCGGCCCGTGGCGCTTGTGGAGGGATCCTTTGAATCGGGAGAGCGCTTCCTCCTCTCCGATATCACCGCTTATCCGCAAGACGGTAAAACAAAGGCCAGGTGCCATAAGCTTTCCATCTCAGGCGGAAACGGCCCTTACACGGTAAGATATCTGATCCCCTCCGATATGGAGGATGCACAGATTGAAATCTACGAGAATCATGCATGGATACCGGTTGAGACAGAGCGGGACGGAAGCTATTATCTGTTTCAGACAGACCAGCCCGAGCTTGTCTTTTGCTGCGTGGAGCGACCCGATTCCTCCAGCGCCATGATGATCTGCGCCCTGTGCGCCGCAGCTGCCGTTCTTGTCCTTCTCCTTCTGTTTATCAGGCACCGGAGAATCCGCAGAAAGCGCCCGAATGATTGAATAACTGCCAAAGGATGATAACATTATGAAACATGCCGATATATCCCTGAAAACCAAACGCACCCTGGCCGGCTCCCTCAAAAAGCTGATGGAGCAGAAATCCCTTTCCCGGATCACGATCAGCGAGCTGTGCCGGGACTGCGGCCTGAACCGGAAAACCTTTTACTACCACTTTGACGATATCCAGAGCCTGCTGAAATGGATGCTGGAGCAGGAGGCGGAAAATGTCATAAAAAAGCAGGATCTTCTGACGGATTACCAGGCACTTCTATCCCTGGTCATCGACTATGTGGATGACAACAACGATATCCTGAACCGTATGTACGATACCACAAAGCAAAACAGTATCACCAATTTCTTCTTTCCGGAATTAAGGAAAGCTGTCAAAGACATGATAGAAGATCTGGAAAAAAAGACCGGCTGTGCCGTGGATGAAGAGTTCAGAGAATTCCTTGGCTCCTTTTACACCACTTCTCTCTCCTCTCTTCTGATTGACCGGCTTCAGGAGACATGCGCCTATACGAAAGAGGAGCTGATGGATTATATTATCTTTACTCTCCGCTCCTCCCTTCCGGCCATTTTAAAAGCCCGCAGTGCGGTTTTGGATCCGCACCCGGGCCTGAAATAACGGTCATTTCCTTTTATTCTTTTCCATCCCAGCAGTAGGTGCACAGCTTGTCCCTGTCAATCCCGACCGCCTCGATCATATCGTCCAGTCTGTGATAGCGCAGGGATGTAAAGTTGAGCTCCACGCCGATCCGCTTTACCATCTCCTGATACTCCGCCGTCTCCGGGTTGGAATAGGCGCTGAGATTTACCCGCTTTCCTTCCCCCTCCATCTCCGTAATGATCCTCCTGGTGATCAGCTCCATCTCCGAGGTGGATCTGGAAAAATTCAAATACTTGCAGCCATAGAGAATAGGCGGGCATGCCGGACGGATATGTACCTGCCTTGCTCCGCTCTGGTAGAGAAACTCCGTGGTCTCCCGAAGCTGTGTCCCCCTGACAATGGAATCGTCAATGAGAAGAAGGCTCTTTCCCTGGATCAGGTCATGCACCGGTATCAGCTTCATCTTTGCGATCAGGTTCCTTTTGCTCTGCATGGTCGGCATAAAGGATCGGGGCCAGGTGGGCGTGTATTTGATAAAAGGCCTTGAGAAAGGAATTCCCGACTGGTTGGAATATCCGATGGCGTGGGCGATGCCGGAATCCGGAACCCCCGCCACATTGTCAGGCTCCGCATCATCCCGCAGGGCCAGCATCCTTCCGCAGTTATACCTCATTTTCTCCACGCTGACACCCTCGTAGGAGGAGGACGGGTATCCGTAATAAATCCACAAAAAGGTACAGATCTTCATCTCGCTTCCGGGTTTCGCCAGCGTGGTTACGCCCTCGGGCGTGATGATCACCACCTCTCCAGGCCCCAGCTCCCGTTCCTCCACATATCCGAGATTCAGGTAGGCAAAGCTCTCGAAGGAGATGCAGTGACCTTCCTCCTTCTTCCCCACGGACACCGGGGTTCTCCCTCTCCTGTCCCTGGCCGCATAAATCCCTTTTTCCGTAAGGAGCACAATGGTCATGGATCCCTCGATTATCTCCTGGGCATAGGTGATTCCCTCCACCAGGTGATCCTTCTGGTTAATGATTGCGGCGACCATTTCGGTGGGATTGATATCCCCGCCGCTCATCTCCAGAAAATGGCCGTGGCCGGAGGAAAAGATGTCCTCGGCAATTTTGTCCATATTGTTGATCTTTCCCACGGTCATGATCGCATAGGTTCCATGGTGGGAACGCACCAGAAGGGGCTGGGGCTCGTAGTCCGAGATACAGCCGATCCCCATATTTCCCTTCATCTTGTTCACGTCCTTGTCGAATTTCGTCCGAAAGGGCGCATTCTCAATATTGTGAATCGCCCGGTCGAATCCCCCTTCTTTACTGTAAACAGCCATTCCCGCACGCCTCGTCCCCAAATGGGAATGATAGTCCGTACCGAAAAACAAATCAAAAACGCAGTCATTTTTTGATACCGCCGCAAAAAAACCGCCCAAAATAATTCCCCCTTAATCCTCTTTCATTTATCTGTCCGTTATACGTTAATTTCCGCTTTTATTCCAAGAAGCTCCCTGTTCTCTTCAAGAATCGGCGCAATAACGCCGGACAGAAAAGCTTCCACCTGCTCCCTGGAGCGTCCCACGTACCTTGCGGGATCCATGGTCTTTTTCAATTCTTCCAGTGACATGTGAAAGGCGGGATCCGCCGCGATCAGCTCCAGAAGGTTGTTCTCCTTCCCCTCCGCCTTGACATTCCTTCCGGCCTCCATGGAAAGCTCCCGGATCTTCTCATGAAGCTCCTGCCGGTTTCCTCCCGTTTTGACAGCGTCCATCATGATGTTTTCCGTTGCCATAAACGGAAGCTCGCTTAGAAGACGCTTTTCGATCACTTTGGGATAGACCACAAGGCCGTCCGCCACGTTGAGGCACAGATCCAGGATACCGTCCGTTGCAAGAAATCCCTCCGCAATGGAAAGGCGCTTGTTTGCCGAATCATCCAGGGTTCTCTCAAACCACTGAGTCGCCGAAGTAATGGCCGGATTCAGCGCATCGATCATCACGTATCGGGCCAGGGACGCAATCCGCTCGCTCCGCATGGGGTTGCGCTTATAGGCCATGGCCGAGGAACCGATCTGGCTCTTCTCAAAGGGCTCCTCCACCTCCTTCAGGTGCTGAAGCAGACGGATGTCGTTGGACATCTTGTGGGCGCTTGCGGCAATGCCTGCAAGCACGTTCGCAACCCTGGTATCCACCTTGCGGGAATAGGTCTGCCCCGAAACGGGATAGCACTCCCCGAATCCCATTTTCTGCGCAATCATGGGGTCGATCCGGTCAATGGTCTTCTGATCCCCCGCAAACAGCTCAAGGAAGGAAGCCTGGGTTCCCGTGGTTCCCTTGGAACCAAGAAGCTTAAGTCCTTTCAGCACATGATCCAGATCTTCCAGATCCAGACAGAACTCCTGCAGCCACAGCGTCGCCCTCTTTCCCACCGTGGTAGGCTGTGCGGGCTGAAAATGGGTAAAGGCAAGAGTCGGCTGCGCCTTGTACTTCTCCGCAAAACAAGCCAGTGCGGCAATCACGTTCACCAGCTTTTTTTTCACAAGCAGCAGCGCTTCCCTCATAATGATAATATCCGTATTGTCGCCCACATAACAGCTGGTGGCTCCCAGATGGATAATGCCTGCCGCTTTCGGGCACTGCTGGCCATAGGCATACACATGGCTCATCACGTCATGGCGCACCTCTTTTTCCCTGGCTCTTGCCACCTCGTAATTGATATCCTCCGCATGGGCCTTAAGCTCGTCGATCTGCTCCTGCGTGATCACCGGCCTGCCGTCCTGGGAAAGTCCCAGCTCCATCTCCGTCTCCGCCAGGGCAATCCACAGCTTTCTCCAGGTCTTAAATTTCATGTCCTGGGAAAAAATGTACTGCATCTGTCTGCTGGCATATCTCTCAGACAGAGGACTGATATACCCGTCCGTACCCATATCTTCTCTTCTCCTTTTTTGTTTTTGTAAACTGCCCCGAAATCCCGGCTCGGTTAAAGCCCAAGACGCTTAAACACTTCGTTGTACGCTTCCTCCACATTTCCCAGATCTCTCCGGAAACGGTCCTTGTCAAGCTTTTCATTGGTATGTACGTCCCAGAGCCTGCAGGTATCCGGCGACGTCTCGTCCGCCAGGACGATCTCCCCGTGGTAACGGCCGAATTCGATCTTGAAATCGATGAGCTTAATGTCCGCCTGCAGGAAATATGCCTTCAGCACTTCGTTTACCTTAAAAGCGTATTTTTTGATGGTGTCGATCTCCTCCCAGGTGGCAAGTCCCAGAGCCACTGCAAAATAGCTGTTGATCAGAGGATCGCCCAGCTCATCATTCTTATAGCTGAATTCAATGGTGGGCTCCCTGAAGGGAGTTCCCTCCGGCACGCCCAGCCTCTTGGAAAAGCTTCCTGCCGCCACGTTGCGGATAATAACCTCAAGGGGAACGATTTCCACCTTCTTAACCGCCGTCTCCCTCTCGCTCAGTTCCTCGATCAGATGCGTGGGCACGCCTTCCTTTTCCAGTAACTTGAAAACATGGTTGGTCATGCGGTTATTGATGACTCCCTTTCCCACAATCGTACCCTTTTTCTCTCCGTTAAAGGCCGTCGCATCATCCTTGTAATCCACGATCACCACATCCGGATCATCCGTTGCAAATACCTTTTTTGCCTTGCCCTCATAAAGCTGTTCCATTTTTTTCATTGTTTTTCCCTTGCCTTTCTTAAGTCAGTTATCCAGTAAATTATCGCCCATCATTAGTCACATACACTTTGGAGTATATAACACCTTTTGTCATAAGTCAAACCTTCCCTCTGCCTAGGCTCCCTCACGCTCCAGGAAAACTCCTCAGGAAAATTCCTGTTCGTACTGTCCCACGATTCCCAGGATTTCCTTTGCATACTCGGGATATTTCTCCGCCAGATCCTTAACCTCCGCCTGGGCCTTTGCCGCAATGACTTCCTTATTGTAATCCATTCTCCTTCGCAGGGACTGACGCCGGACAATGAGGCCGTGGCGGATCTCCACCATCTCCTTCCTGTCAAGCAGGGCCGGGATCTGGTGCAGCCATATCATGGGATCCTGAACCTGGTAGCGGCGCAGCTCGTGAATCAGATCCTTCTGGCATTCGTCCAGCTCCCGCTCCGCCTTGATATAACTTTTCCGCTCCTCCTTCTCCTCCAGATACTGCTTCCAGCTTTTTGCCAGCTCCCCCGCGCTTCCCACGTCATATTTCAGGTAAAGGTATTCCAAAAGGTTCGTATTGTTGATATAGCGGATTTTCACCGTGTTCTGCAGCCGTATAATTTTCCGGATCCCGGCTTCCACCCGGGTAAGCTCCTCCACCGAATTGTTGTGCTTCACAAAAATAGCCGTAATCGCCACCGCTCCCAGGATTACCGCCGCAAAATAGCCGACCTGGGTATTCATCCGCATTCCAAACTGCAGAAAGAGCAAAAGAAGGATACAGATCACTACGGCCGATGCACAGACAATGGACATGGAACGGGTATCATCGATGGCACGGCGCAGCTCGTTTTTCCGGTAATGATAGGCCTGCTTTTCGCCGTCCAGCCTTTTTAAGTCCCTCTTGACACGCTCCTGGTACTCTTCCGCCTGGGTGAGCTTCTCATACCCCTGCGCAAGCTCCTCCTCCATGCGCTCCAGCTGCCGGAATTTGGCGTCCGACATGCGGTTCTGCCTCTTTAAATAGTCCGACTGCCGCAGCTCAAGATCGTCAATCTTTTTGGCGCACTCCCGCAGTATGGCCTTTTCCTCCCTTGGCAGTGCGTCAATCTCCTCCATATCCTTCAGGTAGGAGGTCACCATATTGTACTCGAACTGCAGACTTTCCAGCTCCCTTGACGCCTCTGCGATCTGATCCATGCATCCCCGCACGTATTCCTGGCGCTGATTGGTATCCTTGATGGTCTCCTCGTCCCTGTCGTAGACAATCTCATTCCAGTCCTCGATCTCGTAAATGGGTTCTTCTTCCCTTTTTCTCTTCCAGTTCAGGATTTTCTTAAACAGGCCCATATGTTTCCTTTCTCAAAATCTCTTATTTTCTCCGCTCAAAGGGCGTTACTGCGCCACGCTCTCCCGGTACTTGTTTTTGAGGCCCGAGATGATCTTATCGATCTCCTCATAATAGGATGCCGCATTTCCCTCCTCCTTATAGATCCGCAGTGCGGAAAGCATCCGCTTCTCCTGACTTGCCTCAAATTCTCCCCTGGCCTTTTCCATCAGCTTTTCCGCTTCCAGGGACAGCTCATAATACTGCCCGTTCTCCGCAATAAAGGAGACATATTCCCCCTCGCTGAGCTGCTGCCTCACTGCCATCAGAAAACAGACGCCCGTCTGGCGATTTCCGGAAAGCTCGTACGCCTTTCTGAAATAGCGCGCCCCGTTTTCAAACTGAAACAGCCTGCAGCAGGCAGTCCCCATATTGTGATAAATGGAAGGCCGCAGCTGCAACTCGGTTTTGGGAAGCTGAAGGAGCAGCTTGTCGTATTCCATCAGCGCAAGCTGGTATTTTCCGTTTTTCACCAGAAAATCCCCCTGCTTTTTCTGTCTTTCCACCTGGGAAAGCCCCACGTTATTCTGCAGAACCTCCTCGATCTTCTCCTTGTCCTCCCTGGAACAGTAATTCACATAATCCAGTATGGTGTTTGCAAAAATCCCCGGCTGGCTTCCCCTGCGGAACAGCGTAAGCAGCTGATGGCTCAGATCGATGAGCCCGCATTCCTTATCCAGCCATTCCGCCAGCTTCTTATCCATAATGTCCGTATTAATCATAAAAGGATTGCCCGCAAGAAGATAACACAGCTCCTCCACGCAGTAGACATTGACGCATATGCTCTCAAAAAAATACGGTTTGCCGGCATATCTGCCTGTACACAACATTACATTTCCCACTGTTTTCTTCCTCTATACCACGATTGTCTGCGTCCAGCCCTTGCCGCTGGACGGAAAAATCTCTCCAAAGCCCATGTCCTCCACCGTCACCGTCACCTGGTCACAGGCCGACATCTCCACATGGATTTTCAGTCTGCTGGTATTTTTCGGGCGCTCCGGCAGTCCCTCCAGCCGGATGCTCCTGCCCGAGGCCCCCTCCCCGGTAAGGGGCGTTACAATAAATTCCAGCTGATTACCGGTCTCCAGAATCACTTCAAAATCCACTGCGGCCTCGTACCAGTTCACGCCCCCGTCCAGAATGGCAAAGTAAGATTCCTCTCCCCTGCGAAACACCTTCATTCCCACATTGGCCTTGAGCTTGTCCTGTCCAAGATACACATAATTCCTGCCTTCCCTGCTTGGCTCCACTTTTTCCAGCGCCCCGCTGCAGGCCCCCTTGCTGTAGAGATTGTTTCCCTGAAACACTCTCCGGTTCCTGCAAAGCGTTTTCAGGGATTCCCCCATCCAGTTTTCCTTAAAGCCGTCTCCCAGAAGGAAAACGGTGGACACCTCGTTCCCGGCAAGCTCCTGTGCCACCACCTCTGCGAACCGGCTCTCCAGGTCTTTTTTCTGCTCCTGTCTTTTGTCCTCCTTCTCCGACCAGATCACCCTCTGGATCTGCCGGTATTCCCGGCTGTTTATAAACACCACCTGAGGGGTGGTTTTGCGGTTGCACTCCATACATACGCTGTGCAGGGCGGCATTGTAATCCAGAATCAGGACGTCGTTTTTCCACAGCTCCCTTGGCTGGTAGAGCATGTAATAATAAAAGCTCTCCACATGGCTCTGGAAAAATACATGGCCGGCCGGAAGGCCAAGGCCCCCCGCCACCCTGCTCAGCACGTCCACCACTCTTGGATTTAAGTTCTCCACGGTAAACATGTACGCCTCCACCTGATCCAGCGAAATATACATGCCAAGAAGGGAAAGACTCCTTTTCACAAACAGCGTGAGAAGGGCGGCAGGATCAAAACTTTCCCCCTCCACGATCACGTCCTCGCCTCTCTGGGCAAAGGTCAGAAGATTCTCCACCAGAATCCCCTCCTCCTTTTTGGCATACTTAAGGGCTTCCTTTCCGTAAAACCACTGGTTGACCCCGATTCTTTTACAGAGCACCGTGGGAATATTGTACTGCTCCGTGCCCGCAACGGCGGAAACGGTCTCCGCCTCCCCGCCCTCCACGCTGCAAAAGCTGATCTGGGAGACGATCTCCCCCAGGTCATAGCCCACCACAACTTTTTTGCCGCCGCCCTTTTCCGGCTGTCTCTGGCCTGTAAACATTTTACGACCGCTCCTTCCTTTCTCGGATCTTCCGGTACTAGATTGTGCGGAATAACTCGTCCGCCATATACTCCCGCTCAAAATACTCATACAGCAGGCTCTCCATGGTCTCATCGTCGTTTAGGGCGCGCCCGATGGATATATCGTTCAAAAGACTGTACTTACTCTCCTTTTTCTCCCGATCCGTATCCAGACGGCTCAGCATCCCGCTCTGGGTCAGGTACTCCTTTTCCCCGTCCGTCTCCATAATATAATACTGCAGCTTTTCCCCGAAAAAAAGGATAAACGGTTTCACGCAGATCCCGCAGAACATGTCCTTCATCTCTTCCCTGACATACTCCGTATCGCTTTCCCCGTCCCTTTCCATGCGGTAATGGATCATGGCCTTTTTTCCCTCCTCCATCCGGTACTCGATCATGGTCTTATCCGCAAACTGGCGCATAAAGGCGATGGGCTCCACATATTCCTTAAAAAACGGAAAACAGATATTCCGGGAGAGAAGCTCCCGCAAAAAGCGCACCAGAAAACGGGAAACCTCCTCCGTAATCTGACGCTTGTTCTCCGAAAAATATTTGACATAGGCAAGGCAGCACACCTCGGAAAGCTTCTCGCCTCTCTCCATGGCCCTGTGCATGTCCTGTATCACGAACTCGTCCGTCACTTTCTCGCACACAAAATAGTCGTAACTCTCCTGGGCGAGAAAGGCCTCCTCCACCTCGCTTCTCGCGCCTCCTGAAATATAATCCCTGAAAATCTCCGTCTTTTCCCCGATATAAGCCCCGCTGTACATCATCTGAATCAGAATGCGTTCCGAAAGCTCATAGGTTTCCGCACCGAAAGCCCTGCCCGCCTTCCAGATGTCCCGCATGGATCTGACCGAACCCCGGTAGTGCCGGATCAGGTAATTGAGCAGATTGTCGTCGTACTTTCCCGCACAAAACGCAAGATGCACAAGAGCCGTCATGGTATCCGATGGATCCGCCAGCTCAAAGGCAAGAAGGCGGCTGCAAAGACGCATGATGATTTTCGGCTCCACTCCAAAACCGCCCCTTTGCCTGATCCACTGGTAGGCTTTCTCGTACATGCCCCGCACCACCATAAACTGCACTGTCTCCGTATAGTTTGCGCTTCCGATCTGCTCCGGGGCAAGCTCCCCCAGCAGCTCGTCCAGATCTCCCAGAAGGTCATGATCGTAAAAAAAGTGTATCAGGTTCATGCGGATTTCCTGCTCCAGCTTCCTCGTCAGCACGCCAAGCCCCGCAATCCGTTTCATCATCCAGGCATTGTCCTCATTGACCACGGCAAGGGATTTCCCCCTCTCGCAAAGCCAGATGGTAAAGTTATCGTCCTCCTGGACAAAGGGTGCGCAGAGAAGAGCCAGCTTATCCGGTACAAGAAGCCGCTCCATCTCATATTCTTCCTGCCGGCAGTAACGGTTTCCCCTGGTATCCTCGAGAAAGATCCGGCAGTCGCTTCCGTAAATCGGAAGATAGGCCTCCCTGCTGCTTACGGGAAAAAACACGGTCTTACGCTTCTTCTCGTAAACCACCGCCACCTGGCAGATATCGCCCCTTTTGATCTGCAGCCTCCGGATGAAGATGACCCCGGCAAGGGCTTTGGCCGACTCCAGAGTGACCATTCCCGGCGTGATGATATTCTGATACAGATAGGCTAGCCACTTATTGTTTCTGCCCCGCAGCACCTGAAAGACCGTGAATTTCTCGATCTGATCCCTGTAATTCTCATACAGCTCCGGATACTCCTGACGCCTTTTGTGCATATAAGTATACAGAAACGCATTGTGAAGGCTGTCCAGGCTGCTGTCAAAGGCAAAATACATCAGCACCATCTTGGGAATCACCAGGTTTTCCGTGAGCTCGCAGGACATCATATAGTATTCGTAGAGCCTTGTGATCCGAAGCTCTCTCTCGATTCCCAGGGCATACCACACGAAATGCTCGGCCCCCGTGCGGTTTCCCTTGATCAGAAGCGTGCAGATGGCGCAAAGCGTCTCGTCACCGGGCGCGATCTGCCAGCATTTTCTCAACAGATAAAAAACCCGGTCCGAGTAGACCTTCTGTTTGGACGCCAGATAGACGATATGGTTGGCAACGGTTTCATTGAGAAGATCCTTTTTGGCGGCATAGGTCAGTATTCTCAGCTCAAAGCCCTCCAGCCTGGTCAGCAGCATGACATTGGAGAGAATCAGGTTCCACGCCTCAATATAGATGACGGGACTGCCGCAGCCTAACCTGCACTGCTCCTCCAGCGCAATCCATTTCCGGGAAGGGCTCCTTTCGTAATCGCCGGACAGATACAAAAGCAGCCAGGCAATCCGCCAGTTTTCCGCATTCTGCACAAAAATACGCTCCACCTGCGCCGCCACCTCATCCACATAGGCCTCGTTCCGGTTAAGCAGCGTGGTAAGATACAAATAATAACAATATACCTCCGGCCTAAAACGCTCCTCCACCTCATCCTTCATCTGGTCAAGGGCATATGCGGCCTCCTGATACTGCTCCCTGGTAATTAAAAGCTGAACCTGAAACAGGCGGGCGGAAAGATCCCTCTCGTCCAGTTCCATCAGCTGGCCCACAATCTTTTCCGTCTCCTGCATCCAGGAGGACACGCTGATCTTTTTCACCCGGAACGCCTCATAATACTGCATCAGCTCCGCCGTCAGATGGTTTTTCCTGGAGCGCAGACCCGGTATCCTGGCCCGATAGGCCGAAACATCAGCCTGCACCGTAACCTGCAGGGAGGAATAGGCGTTGTAGAGCCTTATGGAACCGAGATTCTTTCCCCTGTGCAAATTCTTTTGTGAAAGGTAGAAGGGGAGCCTGCAGCAGTTCCCCAGAAAATCCTCATCCCGGATCACTGATTTTTCCAGGACGAGGAAATCTCCCTCCGCCTCCACATTCAGCTGCGAATATCCCCAGCCGTTGCGGTTTATCACCACCTTGTACTCCGCATTTTCTCTCGGGTTCTCAATCCGTATCTCCTCTTCCTCCAAAAGAAAATCCACCTTCTGCTTCTTTCGGATCTCCAGCAGGAACTCCTCCACTCTCTGGGGGCGTATCTCCCCCTCTGAAAGCCCTCTGTAGACCGACTCATACTGCCTGTCGGCTCCCTGGAACACCCTTGCAAATCTTTCGGAATAAAAGAGGCTGACCGCCTCGTCAAAGTTGTTCCTGGCAAGATTGGCAAAATGAAACAGATTGCGGATGGTTCCCAGGCTGGATTCCACGGCCTCGGATTCCACAACGGCTTTGAAGGGAATGCTGTACTCCCCCCGGTTGGAGACAATGCAGAATTCCCCTTCCACACTCTCCCCTTCCTCCATGCCTGCGGAATCAAACCGATAGGCGATCTCCTCTCTGGAGCCGGAAAAGCTGCCGTTTACGCATTGCATCCGCAGCCTGTTGGAGGTAACTCGCCCCTCCGTGGCCAGATTTTCCGGTCCAAAAACGGTAAAGGAGCCTTCGCAGATCTGCCCTTCCCGCACCGACAAATCAATCCGGCTGCCCGAAAAGCTGAGCGCTCCGGCATCCTTATTAAATTTCCCCGACAAAATCCGCTCTACTGCACTGTACACCTACGTATCCCTCCGGATTCCTTTTCTCGTATCGTATTCCTTTCAAAACCCTGTAACAATAGTATAGCATTATCCCCCGCCTTTTCGCAACAGGGATTACGTCTCAGGGTTCTGCGATCCGGCTTACGCCCACGTAAATATTGGAAATACTGTACCAGGTGGGGAAATCCACGATCCCCGTCTGGGGCAGGTTAAAAATCCGCTGAAAGGCGCGGACCGCGTTCGCCGTCGCAGGCCCGTAAATCCCGTCCGCAGTAACCGCGGGAATGGCGGGATAGTTTCTGGCGATCCGGTTTAACTGTGTCTGGATCTGTCTTACCTTTTCCCCGGTTGCGCCGTTTGACAGGTTATAGCCGGGCCAGGAGGACGGCACGCCGGATATATTCACCGCCGAATTGATGTACATGTCGCTTCCGTAATAATACCGGACGATCTCAATCGGCGTGTATCCCTGACCGGCAAGATACTGGGAGCCCCACTGGCTCAGGCCGTCGCAGGTCACTCTTCTCCCGTCGCAGTAGGAGGTAAAGATCGGCTGTCTGACCCCCGGTCTTGACAGATAATTGTTAAAGATGGAATCCACAATCCGGTCCACGTTTCCGTATATATTGCGCCCGTGCATCCATTTCTGGTCGTAGGCGGTGGATGAGGTGATGGTAAAATTGTAACCCCTGTTCCGATACCACTCCGTATACACCCGGTTCAGGGTAAAGGACATGATGACCAAGGTATTTGCATAGATGGCGTTTTCATTCCAGGTGGCGTAAATCTCCGAGGACACCACGTTCTTGATATAGTCCCGGTACCGCACATAGTAGTTTGTTGCGGACGTATCGTCCGGAACCCCGTCATGGACTACTGTATATGACGGTTTAGGATACCTGCCCGCACTGAAAGTCAAAACCGCATAATCTGTGCGTATCCGGATCTATCCGGATGGCGGCTATCCCGTCATGCCAGAAGGCCTGCTTATGCTCTTTGTCGAGTAAGAAGTAGGCTTCCCGAAAACCGCCTGTAAAAGAGCCGGACCGAAGAGCAAAAGCCCCTCCGGGTGCCAAATCCGGCGCCTCCTTCGGTGTTTTTTCGGCCTGATCCAGCTTTTGCGCAAGAACGGCATACTGGCTGTCATAGTAGGCTTCCGTGATCCGCCCCTTCTGAAAGAGGAGGTTCAGGCGCTTTTGTTCCGCCTGCAGCCTTTCTCTCCCGGTCTTTGGATCTTTTCCGTTTTCCTTCCGGGGCTTTAGCCGAAAGGAGAACTGCAGGGCCGTCAGTTCCCCGATCCTTCTTTCAATTTCCCCGAGCATGAATTTCTCCACCGTGCTTTCATGAACCGTAATCCCTCCCGCACACAGCAGCCCGGAGCGCTGTTTCTGCTTGCAGTGATAGGCCGGGCTTACATAGACCTTCCCGCCTGCCTTTTTTGTCTTGTGCCGGAATCCGGAGAAATTGCGGCCGCAGAGGGGACATTTGATCAGTCCGGAGAAGAGATAGGGCTCGTTGCTTTTGGAATATACTTTTATGGAGCCGGACTCTTTGATCCTGAAAAACTGCTCCCTGGTTATGTAGGCCTCGCAGAAATTCTCGGTGCCGTAAGCGCAGCCATAATAGACCGGGTTCTTGAACATATACATCAAAGTGCTCTCCGACGGGGCGAGAGAGCCGTATTTTTCCATAATATAATTGACTGTTTTTCTTTTGGAATAAAAGATAAAATAATGCTCAAAAAAGTCTTCCACGATCGGCCGGGCAGTTTCATCCTTGACGAATTTCTTTTCAACCGCCCTGTAGCCAAAGCTTGCGTGTGCGCCGGAGAGGATCTCTCCGTTTCTGCGCTTATAGGCAAACACCTCCCGGATGCGGTCCGAATCCCGGTCGCATTCGTTTTCGTTTACCGAGAGCATAATGTTGATTGCAAATCTTCCGTTGGCCGTGGAAGTGTCATATTCCTCAAAGATGGTTTTCCAGTTGCAGTTATGCCGCTCTAAGAGCGCCTGCGTGTTGTGGTAATCCTTGATATTGCGAAACCAGCGGTCCAGCTTGGTGACCAGGATCAGATCGATCTTATCCGCCCTGACATCGGAAAGCAGCCGAAGGAGCTCTTTGCGGTTCTGCATTTTCTTGCGGGCAGTGAGCCCTTCGTCCGAATAGTAGTCCACGATCTCATAGCCGTGAGCCTTCGCATAGCTGGTCAGCGCTTCCCGCTGGGCATCCAGGGAAAGGCCGTCGCGGACCTGTATGTCCGTGCTTACCCTGTCATAAAGAGCGCAGCGAATTTTTTTCATGGTAAATCACCCTCCTTCTGTACAGTTTACGGAAGGAAAAGCGCAAAAATGCCCGAAGGCTTCATCCGCCTCCGGGCTTTTCGCCGCCGCTCCATACCAAAGCGCTCCCGTCTTACCTTACTCCAGCGACACCACTCCGGTGCCGCTTCTTGTCCATATGATATTCTCCCGAATCATCTGGTCAATATCCATGCCGATGATCTCCGAGGCCCTTTCCTTGGCCGCAGCCTCGCCCGGTCCGCCAAGGTTCCTGTAGATTTCATAGGCAGGCTTTTTATTTCCGCTCAGATCATACAGGCCGAGAGCCAGATAACTCTCCATCTCATGGGCGTCGTCCGTCATCCGAAAGAGCATAAAGGAATCCACATCCGGAAGGGAGGCCGCCTTCAGATACCCGTAGGCGATGGACGCCTCCTGCGCCTCTGTTCCAAAGCTGGAGGTATATCCGATTTCCGCAAGGGAAATGCTCCTGACCTCCCCCTGGGGATTCAAAAAGCCCGGCTGATGCATGTAGTCGATCAGGATGTCAATGTTCTGCATGGTGATGTAGGGAGTTGACAGTCCCTTCTTCACCCACGCCTCGGGCCCGTTCCAGGCATAAGGGTCGTACAGCGGGGAATTGTAGGGATGATAGGAAAGCCCCCAGTCAATATTTCCCTCGCGGATCATGTAGTAATTAAACCGGTCCAGATAGTCCTTTGCCAGAAAGCTTCCGGGATTGGACTTGCGGTTCCACTCCTGATCGATGGAATTGTAGATCCAGTAATTGGCATTTGCGCTTTTGAGCTCATTGTACAGAATGCGGAACGCCTTGGCGTAGATTCCCACATTGAAATCCAGGGAATCCGAACTGCAGTACCACCAGGATGTGCGGGCGTTCACCTCATTTCCCACAATCCAGTTGTCCACCTGCCCAAAGCCGAGTCTGCCCGAGTAGCGCTGTCCCAGGAAAGCGCCGATGGCCTTCAAATGCTCCGTGCCCGCGTCATCCGCCACATTCAGCGCATATCCCTCGCAGACGCCGTCCCTCGCCATGGGATGAACCAGATCCTGGGAGTAAGCGCCCGTCCCATGATTCAGAAGAACCATGGTAAACTGCATCCCGCCCCGGTTGACCGCCTTCACCAGTGCGTCATAATTGGAGAGCACCGCACCGTCGAAGTACCACGTCTGTCCGTTGTATTCAAAAGGAACCGCACCGGGAACGGTGGCTGCCGAGCAGATATCGTCCAGGTGCATGTTGTAGATGACCTGCCGGATGCCCATCCCTGCGACTTCTCCGCTTGTAATTCTCTCCACGTCCGGCAGAATTCCCTTGATTCCCGTATTCATCCTGGGAGATGAGAGCCCCGCTATCGCCTCCGGGTTTGTGATGTAATGCTCATCGCTTACCTGCACCATCTGTCCGCCGCTTTTCACTGCCACCAGGAACTTCCGGCTCAGATTGGAATCCGCCGTGTTATGGGAAAGGGGAAAGGACGCCGTCACGGACCGTCCGGTCTCCACCGTGGCCACAATGCTTCCCGTCGGGCCGTCCTGGTAAACCTCATCCGCATACAGATAATATTTTCCGTCATCGCTTGCGGGGACGGCGGACGCCCTGATCTCGCATACCACATCCGTCCCTGCGATCAGACAGGACGCAATCGCCACAGGGCGCCCCGCAGCCGAAGCCTTCCCGGAGCCATCCGAGGGCGCCATTCCAAACAAAAGGGAAACGGCCGCAGCAGCCGCAAGCAAAATTGTCATTCGTTTCTTTCGTGTTCTCATATCTCCTCCAAATCACAGTGGCCAAAGGCCAGACATTTCTAAACTGGTGCTATTTTACCATATAATTACAGGAATTTCCATGCCTTTTGTTCGAGCGGCTTTCCTTTCACCCTTCAAATTTGTTTTTATCGTACAACGGAAAATGGTACAAACCCTGACGCATATAAATTATTGATCACAAAAAGGGGGATTTCTATGGATAGAAAGTATACTATGGATACAACGTATACTATGGATACGAATGCGGCATACACACTCAAGGCGGAGAATATCCTGCAATCTCTGGCAAGGCTGCTGGCGCACCAGAGAGGGGGAACGCCCGAAGATTTTACGATGATCAAAAAAGAGGAGACAGAAAACGAACAGGCCGGAACCGGCCCGGCGAAAGATGATTTTTCGGTACCCTAACCAGAGCCCTACAACAATAAACTCCGGAATCACCACTCTGCTCAGGACGATCTCCCCGCTCTCATCCATGGGCTTGATCTCGTCCTCCGGAATCTTGGGCGGATATTCCTCATAGAGGGTGTGGCCGGGAATCACGATCAGCTCCTCCTCTTCCCGGGCTGTTTCCTCAGGAATCATCTCTATTGGCTGCACCGCTGTCACATCCGGCAGGATTTCCGTTCCGGAGACCAGCACCGTCTCATAGCCCGGAGCTTCCACCTGGATGTTGTACTCCGAGTAGGGCATCTCATCCGAGGGCTCCACGCTGTATTCAAGGGGAGGCGCCACAAGCTCCACCGCCTCGGTCTGCCCGGAGGAATCGGTTGTGAGCTTTTCCACCGCAGTGTCGGGCGTTCCCCTGTAGGATATCGTAACAGTCGCATCCGGAATCGGGATAAGTCCAAGGGAAGAAGTCACGTTGATCTGCAGCTTTCCCTTGTAGCCCCCTTCCATCTGCGCGCTTTTCAGACTGTTTTCAGGCATAAAAATACCTCTGCATCTTCTTTGTTCTATCCTATGCAGAGGCATTTTTATCCGTGACAGCAGCCGGATGTGCACAAAGGCCACACCTGCCCGGCCAATATCCGCAGATATGGCAAAGCTGTCAGTTTGCCCTATTATTCATTGGTGAGCAGCATCATGATATCGTTGCTTCTTGTCACAAATTTGCTCATGGCTTCCGGCTCGAGAGGCGCATGCTGCAAAAGCGCAAGATCGTAAAGCTGTTCGCAGATCATGTTCACGTTGCTTCCCTCCGTGTGCTCCATAATATACTGTACAAGCGGATGGTTGGCGTTCAGGATCAGCGTCTCGCCCTCCTTGCCAAAGCCTCCCATATCCATTCCGGGCATGGAATACATCTTCATCATGTCCTGCATTCTTCTGCTTTCCTCGGACAGAGTGATCATGGAAGAGATCTTCTTATTTTTCAGTTTTTCCACCTTGATCGTGATTTTGTCCTTCTTGAGGGCCTTCTTCATCACCTTTCCGATGGCCTCAGACGCCTCCTCGAATTCCTTCTCCGCCTTCTTGCTGGTCTTGGCCTTAAAGGTGTCCGTCAGATCCGCGTCAATTCTCTGGAACTTTATGCCCTCATTCTTAGCCTCCAGCTGGGAGACAAAGGGCTGGTCAATATTGTGGGTGAGAATCACGGCGTCCATCTTGGCTGCCCTGAACATGCTGATGTACTGGCTCTGCTGCTTCTCGTCCGTCACATAGTAAATGATCTTTTCCTTCTTCTCTTCGTTCAGTTCCTCTTCGGAATCCCCGGCATCCTCCGCAGGCTCCCCGCCGCCGTTTATCACATTGCCGTCCGCATCCACGATCTCCGGCTGCGTCTCGCCTTCTTCCTGTACGGAAACATCCTGGGAATCCGCATCCGCAGCCCCGCCGCCCTCTTCTGTCTTCTCACCGGTATCGGAAACCTCGTCCGGATCCGTCTTGTTGACCTCAAGGCACTCGGGGAGCGTGAGATATTTTCCGTCCAGATTCTTAAAGAGGATATAGTCCGTCATCTTCTCGCAGAACTTGTCATCCTTCAGGCAGCCGAACTTGATGAAGGGACTGATATCATCCCAGTACTTGTCATATTCTTCCTTTTCCGTCTTGCACATTCCGGCCAGCTTGTCAGCCACCTTCTTGGAAATGTAGTCGGAAATCTTCTTCACAAAGCCGTCATTCTGCAGCGCACTTCTCGACACGTTAAGCGGCAGGTCCGGACAGTCGATCACGCCCTTTAACAGCATCAGGAACTCCGGAATCACTTCCTTGATATTGTCCGCAATAAACACCTGGTTATTATAAAGCTTGATCACGCCCTCAATGGACTCATACTCGATATTGATCTTGGGGAAATACAGGATTCCCTTCAGATTAAACGGATAATCCATGTTCAGGTGAATCCAGAACAGAGGCTCCTTGTAATCCTGGAACACCTTGCGGTAAAATTCCAGATATTCCTCTCTGGTGCACTCATTGGGATGCTTCATCCAAAGAGGCTGGGTCTCGTTCAGAAGCTCGGGCCTCTTTTTGATCTTGTACTTTAACCCGTCCTCCTCCTTCTCCGGCTTGATCTCCTCCACGACCTCGTCCATATCCAGCTTCTCGTCAGCCTTGACGGTCTGAGTGTCCGTAGTGTTCTCCTTGGACAGATAGATCTCCACCGGCATAAAGGAACAGTATTTCTTAATGACCTCTCTCGCCTTGTACTCGTTACAGAATTCCAGCACGTCCTCGTTCAGAAAAAGGGTGATAGTGGTACCCACCTCCTGCCTGTCCCCGTCTCTCATGTCGAATTCCGTGCCGCCATCGCACTCCCAGTGTACCGGGACCGCACCCTCCTGCCAGGAGAGCGTGTCAATATGAACCTCGTCCGCCACCATGAAGGCCGAATAAAAGCCTAATCCGAAATGGCCGATGATCTGGTCGTCCCCGGCCTTGTCCTTATACTTCTCAATAAAGTCCGTGGCGCCGGAGAAAGCAATCTGGTTGATGTACTCCTCCACCTCGTCCGCAGTCATACCGATACCGTTGTCGATAAATTTCAGGGTCTTCTCCTCCGGATTCACGAGGATCTGAATCTTCGCCTTATAATCCTCCGGCAGTGTGTACTCTCCCATCATGTCCAGCTTTTTCAGCTTGGTGATGGCGTCGCATCCGTTGGAGATCAGCTCCCTGTAAAAAATATCATGGTCGGAATACAACCACTTTTTAATAATAGGAAAAATGTTGTCGCTGTTAATGGATAAGTTTCCGTGCTTATCTGCCACGATGATCACTCCTTTTTATCAATATTCTTTCTGGAATTCCTTTGCTAAAGACAAGTGTAATTCTCCTCCAAATAAAAGTCAAGGGAAAATTAGCACTCATTTTAAACGAGTGCTAATAACATCCAAAAAATGCCGTGATTATGCGGTTTTCCAAATTATAAAATTTTTATTAACTGCCTGAGGAGGCCACATTCAGGCTCACGGACCGGCCGTATATTTCAAAAAAATCCGCTGTCTTCACATCACTGTCACGGATAAAGCTTACCCTCTGCCACAGCTCGGTGTTGAGATTCCTCGTGAGGGATGAGACAAAAGCCTCGTACTCCTGCCCGAACACTTCCTTCCGCCGCTTCTCCACAATCTTCACCTTGTTGGCGTCCGTCTCCTCCCGGTTGAAGGTGCTGACGCACTTGATGATATGATAGCCTTCGCCGGTCTGTACCAGGCCGCTGATCTCCCCGGTCTCCAGGTTAAAGGCAGCCTCCTCAAATTCCGGCTCCATCTCGCCCTTTCCGAAGGAACGGGTTCCCGTCTCGTCCTCGCTGTACGTCAGAATCAGCTGTTCGAAATCGCTCCCCTCCTCCCGGGCAAGATTCAGCACTTCCCGGGCCCTGCTGCGGACATTCTCCTTTTCTTCCTCCGAATATTCGATTTTTTCTCCTGTTCCGTCCCTGCTGCAGGTCTTAAAAAAGATATGCTGCACCGTGATGGTTCTGGCTTCGTCATCGCTGATCTCCGGATTGATATCCTTTATGATATACTGATAGACCTTTTCCGCAAGCGCATACTCGAAATACAGATTTTCAATAACCTCCAAGGATACCTGCATCTTCTCCCTCTCTGTCTGGTTCAGGGATTCGTAATACATGACGGCGGCCTCCTCTACCCCCCGCTCCTCCTCCTTATCCAGCTCCACCCTGTTCCTCTGGGCAAGAAGGTTCATGGTCTTGATCTGGGCAAGCTCCCCGAGAACGCTCTCCTTCACGCTCTCCTCCATGGTCACGCCCCCCAGTTCCATGTTCCAGATCTCCTGCCCGTAGACGCTCTCATACTGGTTCTGGGTGTTGGTGAGAAAAACCATAACCTCCGGCAGCGAGCAGCTCATGCCCTCAATGCGGAAGATCTCGTCCGCTTCAAAACCCGTGGTCAGCACAATCTTTGTGCGAGCCTGCCCTTTCCCGCAGCCGCAGGCCGCAAGCAGCATACAGAGAATCAGAAGAATTCCCCTGCGCCTCATGCTTCCCGTTTCCTCAGGATGCTTCTGGCAACGCTGATGCCGTTGGCCGATGCCTGCTGCAGCCCTCTCGTCACGCCGGCCCCGTCGCCAATGGCGCGAAGGCCTTCTATGCTCGTCTCAAAGTCGCGGTTCACCACCACCCTGTTGGAATAGAATTTCACCTCCACGCCATAGAGCAGGGTCTCGTCTCCCGCAATTCCCGGCGTCACCTTATCCAGGGCAAAAAGCATCTCCTCGATATCCACCATGATCCTGTGCGGGAATACCAGGGAAAGATCGCCCGGCACCGCATCCTTCAGCGTGGGAATGATATTGTTGCGTCCAAGCCTCTCCTCCGTGGTTCTGCGTCCCCTTCGGAAATCGCCGAAGGTCTGAACCAGGATCTTTCCGCCGCAGAGCATGTTGGAAAGCTGCGCAATATGCTTGCCGTACTCGATGGGCGTCTTAAAAGGCTTGGTAAAATTCTTGCTCACCAGAATGGCAAAGTTCGTGTTGTCCGTCTTATACTCACTGGATTTATAGGCATGGCCGTTGACCACCGCAAGCCCGCCCTCGTAGTATTCCGCCGCCACCTCTCCGGAAGGGTTGGTACAGAAGGTTCTCACCTTATCGTCAAAGGTCGGCGTGTGGTAGATGAGCTTCGCCTCATACAGGTTCTCGTTCAAAAACTGCATGATCTCATCCCTCACTTCCACCCGCACTCCGATATCCACCGTGCCCGGCGTGGTTTCAATGCCGATCTGACCGCACTTTTGCTTAAACCAGTCCGCCCCTTCCCGTCCCACGGCGGAAACGATCTCATCTGCCCGGTAGACTTCTCCCTTATCCGTGCGCACCCCCACGGCCCTTCTATCCTCCACCAGGATCTCCTCCACCATGGTCTGGAACAAAAGCTCCACGCCCTTCTCCTCCAGGTGGCGCTGAAGCTTTCCGTAAATTTTGTATCCCTCCTCGGTGCCCAGATGGCGGATTGGACACTCCACCAGCTTCAGGTTGGCGATAATGGCCGCCCTGCGGATCTGCCGGATCTGCGCCTGCCTGTCCACACCGTACACCTGCGTGTCCGCCCCGAATTTCAGATAGATCCCGTCCGATTCCCGGATCAGCTCCAGCGTCTTGTCATAGCCCAGGATGGAGGGCAGATTTCCTCCCACATCCGGGGAAAGCGACAGCTTCCCGTCCGAAAAAGCTCCCGCCCCGGCAAAGCCCGTGGTGATGGAGCAGGGATTACAGCCCACGCACTGCTTCGTCTTTCGCTTGGGACACACCCTCTTTTCTATGGAACGCCCCTTTTCTATCATCAACACCTTCAAATCCGGCTGTTTTTCCATCAGCTCATAAGCGCAGAAAATGCCGCCAGGCCCTGCGCCGATTATAATCACGTCATATTGATTTCCCATGTAATTCCTCCGTTCTGATCCCCCGCCTTATGGTTCCTGCTCTTACGATACCATAACTTCCATACGACTTCCAGCATTTGTTTCCCGAACCTATTCCACGGGCTCTCCCTGCCGGTTGTACCACCGTTCCCCGTCCGTCAGGATATAGTCCTCCCCGCCCAGGATGGCTGCGCAGTAATCCTCTATGGAGGCGAGCTTTCTCTTAAACGCCACGCCGCCTCCAAACAGCACCGTACTGTGAACATCGGAACCGGCCGTTATGGGAAGGCCCTTCCTGCGGGCCAGCTCCCTTGCCTGCCGGTCCCACTGCGGATTTTTATGGTGCAGGCTTAAGGGGCTGCAGTGGGTTGCGTTAACCCCCTCCAGGCCGTCCACCAGATCCGGATACTGGCCGATCACCTCCATATAGTCCTCCTCGCGGAAGGGGTGCGCCTGGATCACCATACCGCCGGCCTCATGCACCAGCCGGTACTGCTCCGCCATGGATGCGTCCTTCAGCTGCGGGTGGGCCTTCAGCCACGGCTTATCCACGCCATAGATCAGAAACTCCGGCCCCCTATAGCAGGATTCAAAGCCAAAAAAGACGGAAAGATCATTGGCGTCCCCCCATCTTCTGGCATTCTCATACCCTTTGCAAAACGCATCCACCCACTCCTCCCAGGGAAGGTTTCTGTCGATACGGCAGTTCCCATTCCAGCTGTGGTCGGTGATAATAATCCCCGTATACCCTGCCTCCTTGCAGGCCCTTGCCATCTCCTCCCCCGTACAGCTGCCGCAGCGGCTGCTCTCGCTGGTATGCATGTGGGTCTCATATAAATAAGAATAATCCTCTCTTCTCATTTGTCTCTCCTTGCTGTCTGCTTTCTGACTTTTCTTAAAACAGTATAGCATCCTTTTTCGCTCCTGTCAGGTATTCTCCGTCATTTTCTGGCGCAGGGAGAGAAGAATCCTCTTTTCCAGACGGCTGACCTGAACCTGGCTGATGCCAAGAAGCCTGGCCACCTCCGTCTGAGTCTTGTCCTGATAGTAGCGCAGGACAATAATCCTCTGTTCCATCTCGGGAAGGCTGCCAAGAAGCTGCTTTACCACCAGGTGATTCAGCATGCTTTCCTGCTCGTCCCTTCCCTCGTCGGCCAGCTGATCCACCATGTAGATCTCATTCCCGTCGCTCTGATAGACCGATTTATAAATGGATTCCACCTGCACGTTCGCCTCCATGGCAATCACCACGTCCTCAGTGGAAAGACAGGTCTCCTTCGCCACCTCCATAAGGGTGGGATCCCGGTTCAGCTTCATCGAAAGCCGCTCCGTGGCATACTTTACCTTAATTCCGTTCTCCTTCAGGGTTCTCGAAACCTTTACGATTCCGTCATCACGGATAAAGCGCTTGATCTCCCCCGCGATCAGGGGCACCGCATAAGTGGAAAACTTCACATCGAAGGAAGTGTCAAACTTATCGATCGCCTTTATCAGACCGATGGTTCCAATCTGAAACAGATCCTCCGCCTCGTATCCCCTTCCCAGAAAACGCTTGACAATGTGATGCACCAAACCCAGATTCTGCTCAATCAGTACCTCTCTTGATTCCTTTTCTCCCGCCTGTGCCTGCCTGATCAGTACTGAGGTTTCCGCCATGGCTATTCCTCATGTCTGATCCAGGAAGTGGTTCCCAGCTTCTTCTTCATCAGCACCGTGGTTCCCATGCCCGGCTCGGAGATCACCTCCAGATCGTCCATAAAGGCCTCCATGAAGGCAAATCCCATTCCCGACCTGTCCATGTCCGGCTTTGTGGTAAAAAGAGGTTCCATGGCCTGTTCCACATTCACAATCCCTTTCCCCTCGTCCACCACCTCGACATGCAGTACATCCTCCAGCATCAGGCAGTGGAGCGACACCTTGTTTTCCCTCTCCTCAAAGATCCCCTCGCCGCTGTCGTACCCGTGGATAATGGCGTTGGTGACCGCTTCGGAAACCGCCGTCTTGATATCGGATATCTCTTCCATGGTCGGATTCAGCGGGCTGATAAACGCCGCAACCGCAACCCTGGCAAAGGCTTCGTTTTCCGAAACAGCGTCAAATTCCAGCTTCATCTCGTTTTTCTGGTTTTTTCTGATTATTGGTCTTACTTCCAGAATCTTTTCCATTCTCATTCTTATCCCTCCTGCATACCGCAGACTGTGCCTGCGATGCCGCATTCCTGCCTTCACATGATTTCAATAACTTTATGTAAACCGCATATCATCAGGGTGCGCTTGATCCTCGCATCTGCGTTCACTGCGAAAATCTTGCCTCCAAAATAAGATATCTTTTTATATCTCCCTATAATTACTCCGATCCCTGAGCTGTCCATAAATTTGGTGTTCTCAAAGTCAAACACGATGTTCCCAATCCCCTCCTTTAGGATATAGCGGTCTGTTGTCTCACTTATGTAAACTGACTTATGGTGATCCACCTCCTCCGGCATCCTGACCATCAAATAATTTTCAATCACCTTGAAATCCTCTTCCATTCCTTTTCCCCTTTCGCACTGTACGCACTTTGCTGATCACCTTACCAGAAAAAAAGAGAACATGCCCAAACACGTTCTCTTTCGTATCTCTTATTCTTTTTCCGGCCGTTCCCGCCCGGCGGACTACTGCGCCTGGCTCTCGTTGTTAATCTCGGCCAGATACGCCTCGCTTCTGTTTGCCCTGTTGGTATTCGGGAAATTGTCGATCACCTGGGCATAAACCTCCTTCGCCTTGTCGTTATCGCCTGACTGACGGTAAGCGTTGCCCAGATAAAACAGGGCGTCCACGTTCGTATTATTGTAGCGATACGCCCACATAAGAGCCGGTATCGCATTCTCGTACTCTTCCGCATTAAAGCTCCTAAAGCCGATATCATAATAGTATGCGCCAAGCCGCTCGCTGACCACGGCAAGGAATTTTGCCTCCAGATCCGTATACGCCGTCGTCCGGTTATCCTGGCCTTCGCCCGATTCCTGATCCAGAGCTTCCATGTAACCTGCCACCTTCTCCAGATCCTCGGGATTTTCCAGATAGGCTCCGACCGCAAGCATCAGGCCGTCCGTGGCTTTCAGTGCGCCGTCGGTTCCCTCATAGGTGGCAAGCTCGTCGCTCAGCCTGTGGTTTTCATCCGTAAGACTCTGTATCTTCTGCTGCTGTTCGTCAATCGTAGCCGTCTTGGCATCCGACTGCTCACTGACAACCTTCAGTCTGTCGTTGACTTCTTCGCTGGCCCCCCGTATCCTTGCCGGAAGAATCAAAAAGCTGGCGATGGCAATCCCGATCACAATTCCGATCCCCAGATTCAGCAGGACGGAAACGCCGCTTCTGTCCTTGCCGTTGATGGGCTGGATAATCGTCTCATTCCCGCTCTGATAGCGCACCATCTCCTGGGAACGGGATTTTCTTTTTCCGGTTGACCGGCCGCCCTCCTCGGGCACCAGCATCCGGTCCACCTCGCGCAGATACCGGAGCGTGGTCGTGTTGTTGGCGTCAATCTGACAGCATTTCTGCAGCTCCTTCTTCGCCTTTTCCCACTCTTCCCCATTGATGTACAAAAGAGCCAGAAGCTGATGCGCCCTGATATATTTGGGACTGTAGGAAAGCACCTTTTTCAGCTGAATCACCGCCAGATCCTGGCTGTCCTGATAACAATAGCCAAGGGCCTGGTTATATTTTTTAATCGTCTGGTTAATTGCGTCAAGCCTGGACTGATTACTCCGGATCATGTCCACATAATCGTTGGCTATGTTCTTTTTCGGGCGCAGATTCTGGCTGATCACCCACTCCTTTAAAGCGGAAACCACCTCGCCCATCTCAAAATACACAAGTCCCAGAAGGTTTCTTGCCTCGATATTATTTTTATTATACTTAAGACTCTGGCGGAGGCTTACCAGCGCCCCCGATAAATCCCTCACCGTCGCCTTGTCAAGCCCGTCATTGTAAAAATGGTTTGACATATACATAATCTTTTTGTAGAGAGTGACATCCTCCCCGCATCCGGTACAGTAATCGTGATCCGACAGACGACATCCGCATTTATAACATACCATGCCCCGTTACTCCTGTTCTTCCTTTGTCTTCGTCCTGTCGCCCAATTTTAACATCATCTCCACCATATCCATGGTGTTCTGGTATCCGTTTATCGCTTCCTCCGCATCCTCCACCTCAAGGCTTGGCTGAAATTTTTTCAGTTCTTCTTCAAAATCAATCATCCGGCATTCTCCTCAAAAGGGCTTTCACCTGCCCCGCCAAATACAATGAGCCGGCAATATAAACAAGATCTGCTTCTTCTCTATCCGATAATAAGCGGCTGACCGCTTCCTCCGCACTTTTGTGATAGCTGCAATATATCTGGTTATATTGCCCCCAAACTTCCTGTAACTTATCAAAAGAGACACTGCGCTGCGACGCAAGCACCGTCACCGCCACATCCGCAAACAGTCCGGAACCGACAAGCTGCCTTACCATGCTCTCATAGCGCTTGTCTGCAACCGCACCAAAGAGCAGACGCCTTTTTCCCCGGCAGGCAATGCCTCTGACCGAATTCAGAAATGCCTCTATTCCGTCTTCATTATGGGCTCCGTCCAGATAAACGCCCGGCAGAACCTCCTCCATTCTTCCCGGCCAAAAAGCCGTGCGCAGCCCTCCCCGGACGGCTTTCTCACAGATCCGCCCATCCGCCTCGGAAAGAATCTGTGCGGCGCACACCGCAAGCGATGCGTTTTCAACCTGATAGAGAGCCGTTGTCTCAAGGAAAAGACTAACATAATTATAATAACCAGTATGAAGGGAAAAATCAATGGTTTTCTTACCGATATTCACTGCCGAAATGTCATCTTTTCCGACAATAACCGACAAAATTCCAAGCTGCCGCGCCCGCCGGCGCAGAACCTTTGTGGCCTGCTCATGCCTGTCGGCAAAAACCACGGGGACTGACCGCTTCATGATTCCCGCCTTTTCCTCCGCAATCTCCTCCAGCGTATCGCCCAGATACTGCATATGATCGTACCCGATTTCCGTGATCACGCACACATCCGGCTTTTCTATGGTGTTGGTGGCATCCAGCCTGCCCCCCATTCCCGTCTCCAGGATGATATACTCCGGTTTCTTTTCCTTAAAATAGGACATGGCCATTAAAAACAAAAATTCAAAAAAGGAGGGATGCCGCTCCCGCTGCGGAGGAAGGATTTTCATCACCTTCTCAAACGCCAGCGCGAAGTCCTCCCCGCTGATCATTCTCCCGTCCAGGCTGATCCGCTCCCGCATGGTTTCCAGGTGTGGAGATATAAACATGCCCACACTGGCCCCCGCCTCCATCAGGATGGAGCGCAAATAGGCACAAACGGATCCTTTCCCGTTTGTGCCCGCAACATGGATGATCCTGGCATCAATCCCGTCCTGCGTTATCTCGTTCAAAAGCTTTTTTGCATCCTCCGGGGTATGCTTTGCGGCAAACCCCGGAATGCCTGAAATATACCGTTCCGCTTCTTCGTATGTGACCACCGCCATCCTCCAACCTATCTCTGAAGCTGGGAAAGCCTTTCCCTGACCTGTTCGATCATCTGCGTGTACTTTTCCAGCTTGCCTCTCTCCTGGGCAACCTTTTCCTCCGGAGCCTTGGACAGAAATCTTTCATTCTTCAGCATGCCGTCCGCTCTTGCGATCTCGCCCTGGAGCCTCTTCTCCTCCTTTGTAAGACGTCCGATCTCCTGCTCGATATCCACCAGCTGGTCAAAAGGGATATAGAGGGACGCACCCTCGATCACCACGGATACCGCATCCTGCGCAATCCCAGTCCTGTCCTTCTGAACCTGCACCTGGGATGCGCTGGCAAGGGATGCGAAAAACAGCCGGCCCTCCGTAAAGGCGTTAACGATATCCTCCCGCTCGCTGACCACAAACACGAAAGCCTTTCTTCCGGGAGCCACGTTCATTTCCGTGCGCACATTGCGGATTCCTCTCACGCCCTCCTTGATGATCTCAATCTCCCTCTCCTCTTTCGGAAAGCTTCTTGCGCTGTCAAATTCCGGCCATTTTGAGATCATAACGGACTCCTCCGCCGACTGCAGCGTGCAGAAGATCTCCTCCGTGATAAATGGCATGTACGGGTGAAGGAGCTTTAACGCATCGATCAGCACGGCCCTCAGGGTCCGGAGTGCGGCCGCCTTGCTCTCCTGATTATCGGAATTGTAAAGACGCGGCTTTACCATCTCGATATACCAGTCGCAGAACTCATCCCAGATAAAATCGTACACCTTCTGTACGGCAATCCCAAGCTCAAAGCTGTCCATATTGTCAGTGACTTCCCGGATCAGCGTATTGAGCTTTGAGAGAATCCATTTGTCCACCGGCTCCAGCGCAAGGCCGGTTACGCCGGCTTCCTCCCGCACCCCGTCCATGTTCATCAGGATAAACCGGGACGCATTCCAGATCTTGTTTGCAAAGTTCCGGCTGGCCTCCACCCTCTCGTAATAAAAGCGCATGTCGTTGCCCGGCGCATTTCCCGTAATCAGCGTAAGGCGCAGCGCATCCGCACCGTACTTTTCGATAATTTCCAAAGGATCAATCCCATTTCCCAGGGACTTGCTCATCTTTCTTCCCTGTGCGTCCCTCACAAGGCCGTGGAACAGCACCGTCTTAAAAGGCTTCTCTCCCATCTGCTCAAAGCCCGAGAAGATCATGCGGATTACCCAGAAGAAAATAATGTCATAGCCTGTCACCAGCACGTCCGTTGGATAGAAATACTTCAAATCCTCCGTCTGATCTGGCCATCCCAGCGTGGAAAAAGGCCACAGCGCAGAGGAGAACCAGGTGTCCAGCGTATCCGGATCCTGATGAAGCTTTCCGTGTCCGCATTTCGGGCAGGATCCGGGTGCGGCGGCGCTTACCACGATCTCGCCGCACTTGTCACAGTAATAAGCGGGAATCCGGTGTCCCCACCACAACTGCCTGGAAATGCACCAGTCACGGATATTGTCCGTCCAGTTAAAGTAGATCTTCTCCATCCTGGCCGGAATCAGCCGGATATCCCCGCTCTTTACGGCCTCCACCGCAGGCTTTATCAGCTCGTCCATCTTAACGAACCACTGCTGTTTGATCATGGGCTCAATGGTGGTCTTGCACCGGTCATGGGTTCCCACATTGTGTGCGTGATCCTCGATCCGCACAAGGAGCCCCATCTCGTCCAGCTCTTTTACTATGGCGGCTCTCGCCGCATAGCGGTCCATGCCGCAGAATTTTCCGCCGTTCTCATTGATCGTTGCGTCGTCGTTCATGATATTGATCTCGGGAAGGCCGTGGCGTTTGCCCACCTCAAAGTCGTTGGGGTCGTGAGCCGGGGTAATCTTCACAACGCCGGTACCGAATTCCATATCCACATAGGAATCCGCCACAATGGGAAGTTCCCTGTCAAGGAAGGGAAGCATTGCCTTTTTCCCGATCAGGTCCTTGTATCTGTCGTCCTCCGGATTGACCGCCACCGCCGTATCTCCCAGCATGGTCTCCGGCCTGGTGGTGGCAAACTCCAGGAAACGGGTTTCGCTGACGGTCCCGTCCTCCTCGATCAGAGGGTATTTGATATGCCAGAAATGGCCCGCCTGCTCCTGGTACTCTACCTCCGCATCCGAAATGGACGTGTTGCACACCGGGCACCAGTTGATGATCCGGCTTCCCTTGTAAATCCAGCCTTTTTCATGCATCTTACAGAACACTTCCGTCACGGCCTTATTGCAGCCCTCGTCCATGGTAAAGCGTTCCCTGTCCCAGTCACAGGAGGAGCCCAGCTTTTTCAGCTGGCTGATAATCCGTCCGCCGTACTCTCTCTTCCACTCCCAGGCTCTCTCGAGAAATCCTTCCCTTCCCAGATCCTCCTTGCTGATTCCCTCTTCCTTCAGCTTTTCAATGATCTTTACCTCCGTGGCAATGCTGGCGTGATCCGTTCCCGGCTGCCACAGCGCATTGTAGCCCTGCATTCTCTTATAGCGGATCAGAATATCCTGCATGGTATTGTCAAGGGCATGTCCCATGTGCAGCTGTCCCGTGATATTTGGAGGCGGGATCACAATGGTAAAGGGTGTCTTTGTGCGATCCACCTCGGCGTGGAAATACTTTTTGTCCATCCACTTCTGGTACAGTCTGTCCTCGATCCCCTTGGGATCATACGTTTTCGCAAGCTCTCTGCTCATATTAATCCTCCATTCGTCTCGTTTTTGGCCATTCGGGCCTGCGCATAAAAAGACCCTCTGCAAACTCCCGTCTGCAAAGGGCGTAATTACGCGGTACCACCTTTTCTTCTCACTCTATGGCTCACGGCGCACTGCGCCTTAAAGCCGCTATCCGGTAACGTGGATAAAACGGGAACGCTTACACGCCGTCCAGGCAGCTCTCACGGCCTGGGGTTTCAGCTTTCCGGTTCCAGGGCTACCTTCCCTGCGCCTTTCTTCAAACGCCCTTTCAGCCTGCGGGGCATTCTCTCTGCAGAAGGGGACTGCGGGTACTCCTCCCTGTCATCACCTGTAAGTGCTGGTCTCATTAAGTTACATTTATCTTAGTCGGGAGTGCCCGATTTGTCAAGGGATTTCTGTTTTCTCTGCCACCTGTGCGATATCCGCAAGCTCCAGACAGCTCTCCGGAAGGGACGCAGGCCGCTCTGGCGACTGTGCGGTATGCACATACAGACTCCGGATCCCGTAAGCCTGGGCGCCCAGAATATCCGCCCGGTACTCGTTCCCGATCATGACGGATTCCTCTTTTTTCAGCCCGTACTTCTGAAACAGCGCATCAAAAAAAAGCGGGGAGGGTTTTTTTACTCCTGCATCCGAGGAATACAGAATTCCGTCAAAGCAGTCGTAAATTCCCAGCATGCGCATCTCCGGTTCCGTGAACATGCGCTGGGCATTGGACAGCACATAAAGCCGCTTTCCCTCCGCTCTCAACCCGGCAAGCAGCTTTGGAACCTTCTCATAGAGACTGATGTATTCAAGGGACAGACTTCGGAAAGTCATACCGATCTGCCCAAGCTGCGCCCGATCCGCTTTCACACCCTTTTCCGCCAAAAGCCTCTCAAAAACATGTGAAAGCTGAACCTCTGTCTCCTCTGGCGAAAGCTCCCCGCCATTCAGACGCTTCCCTGCCGCCGCAAGCTCCAGAGCCGTTTCCTCCTCCACCAGCTCGCCGTACCTGCGCCTGAGTATGTCCGGAGTATAAAGAGCTCCCATCATGGAAAAAAGGTACGCCATGCTCTTCCACAGAGACGAAGCCGTCTCGTCGGTTCGTATATCCACCAGCGTTCCGTATAAATCGAAAATATAATTCTTCATCTTACAATTCCGCTCTCTCACAGGCCATCTTTCCTTCCGCCGCCATTCTTCCTTACTCTGACGCACTTTCGCCGTTCAAAATTTTCATAAACTCTTCTCCCGTGATGGTCTCCCTCTCATACAGGTACTTGGCAAGCTCATGAAGCTTTGCCTTGTTATCCGAAAGAAGCTTTTTCGCCTTCTCATACTGAGCCCTGACGGTCTCGATCACCTTTTTGTCAATTTCTTTCGCCGTATCCTGCGCACAGGCAAGCGAAGTATCCCCGCCAAGATACTGGTTCGAAACTGTCTCGAGAGCCACCATTCCGAAATCCTCGCTCATGCCGTAGCGGGTGATCATGGCTCTCGCCAGCCTGGTTGCCTGCTCGATATCGTTGGAAGCCCCTGTTGTAACGGAACCGAAAATAAGCTCCTCCGCAACACGGCCTCCCGTAAAGGTGGCGATCTTATTTTCGATCTCCTCCTTGCTCATCAGATTTCTTTCCCCTTCGTCCACCTGCATGGTATACCCCAGGGCTCCCGATGTTCTGGGAATAATCGTGATCTTGGTGACAGGAGCCGAATTGGTCTGAAGAGCCGCCACCAGGGCATGCCCGATCTCGTGGTAGGACACGATCAGCTTTTCTTTGTCAGAGAGTACCTTGTTCTTTTTCTGGTATCCGGCAATCACCACCTCAATGCTTTCCTCCAGATCCGCCTGGGTGACAAACTGCCGTCCCTCACGGACAGCCTTCAGCGCCGCCTCATTGACCATATTTGCCAGCTCCGCTCCGGAAGCGCCGGAAGCCGCCCTGGCAATGGCGTTAAAGTCAATGTCATCCCCCAGCTTCACCTTTTTCGCATGTACCTTGAGGATAGCCTCGCGTCCCTGCAGATCCGGCAGCTCCACGGGAACCCTTCGGTCAAACCGTCCCGGACGCAGAAGCGCGGCATCCAGGGAATCCGGCCTGTTTGTGGCCGCCAGAATCACCACTCCCTTGGAACCGTCAAACCCGTCCATCTCCGTAAGCAGCTGGTTCAGCGTCTGCTCCCTCTCGTCATTTCCCGACATTCCGCCGTTATCACGCTTTTTACCAATGGTATCAATCTCGTCAATAAACACAATGCAGGGCGCTTTCTCATTGGCCTGTTTAAAGAGATCTCTCACCTTGGCCGCACCCATGCCTACAAACATTTCCACAAATTCGGAGCCCGATATGGAGAAGAAAGGCACGTCCGCCTCCCCGGCAACAGCCTTGGCAAGCAGAGTCTTTCCGGTTCCGGGAGGTCCCACAAGCAAAGCGCCTTTTGGCATGGATGCGCCGATCTCCTGGTATTTCTGGGGATTATGGAGAAAGTCCACGATCTCTGTCAGAACCTCCTTGGCCTCGTCCTCCCCGGCAACATCCGCAAACTTGATTCCCGTGGTGGATTCCACATACACCTTGGCATTGCTCTTTCCAAACTGCATGGAGGGAATACCGCCTCCCATCTTTTTCATCAGCCTGGATGAAATCCACTGTCCCAGTACAATAAAGATGACAATTGGCACCACCCAGCTCAGCAGAAAGCTCAGAATCGGGGACATCTGCTCCTGCACCACTCTGCCAAAGGTGCAGCCCGATGCTAACAGCCTGTCCACCAGATCCGGATCGTCAAATGTCGTGGTGCGGTAAAAGCCCGGGGTCTCCTGCTTGTCCGCAAAGTAAATGTAGTCTCCCTCAATCTGAACGATATCCACCTTTTTCTCATTCACCATGTTCAGAAAGGTGCCATAATCCACATTCTCCACCTTCTGCTTCAAAAGCCTTGGAAACAAAAGACTGTTAAGGAGCATCATCACCACAAGAACGATCACATAATAAAAAACCAACGGTTTCTTGGGCTGTTTTACTTCTTTCATGTTCCTGATCCCTCCTCATTAAATATTCATGCGCCGCTGTCCGGCACACTGCCACGCATGAAAGCCGATTGCTTCGCACTTCGTGCTCCCGCAATCGCCGCCGGTATTCGTATTCCGGGCTGTCGCCCTACCTGCTCATACCGGCTTGCCCGTCCAATGTCTGAACAGCCGTGCAAGCAGGCTTGCCCATCTGTTCAGCCGCCGTCCGGGGCTTTCACTGTAAACAAATTACTCTTTTCTGAGCGGGAAATCAATATTTCAAATCTAAAATATTAATAAAAGTATTCTTAACAACCGCACAGTTGCCAACGTTCCATTTCCAGCTCTCTTCCGTCAAGGGCTCCCCCCACCAGAGCGCCATTCCCGTCATAGCACAGCTTCAGGGAAAAAAACGGTTCTTCCCTTCGGACAAGCTCCAGAAACACCCGGTCTCCGTCCCACAGATTGAGCCCAAACACCTTCTCTTTTTCAATCCAGCAAAGCTCGCCCTCGTCACATTCGGACAGCGTTCCCTCGAAGCCGTCAGCCGTGTACAGACACATATATTCTGTCTGGTATCCTTCGCCGGAAAACGTGACAATCCCCCGGAAACGATAGGCGGTCAAAGTAAGTCCCGTCTCCTCCTTCACTTCCCGCAAAAGGCACTCCTCCGGGCTTTCTCCCTCCTCAAAGTGGCCTCCCACACCGATCCACTTATCCTTATTGATATCCTCTTTTTTGGATACTCTGTGCAGCATCAGATAGCATCCGTCCTTCTCGACATAGCACAGGGTTGTCAGCTTGCTTCTCATCTCCCGTCCCCTTTCCTCATGCGCTGTAGCGGATAATCAGAAGCTCCACACTCATATTGTCGTTCATTCGTCCGGTTTTGATGGCTTCCTCCGCTTCCACGCAGTCCTCCACCGCTTTGCGCAGATCTTTCTTCTCGAACCGGGCCGCCTGGGCTGCGTATTTTCCTGCGATGAATCCGGATAAACCCACCTTTTCCCCGATCATCTTATTGGAAAGCCCTTTTCCTCCCAGCTCCTTCACCTGCATCAGAAGATTAAACTGCCTCGTAATCAAAAACAGAATCCTCATGGGCGGCTCCCTCAGCGCAAGAAGCTCATAGTACAGCTCAAGGGCCTTCTGCTGTTTCTTTTCCGCAATGGCGCTTATCATATCAAAAATATGGCTGCTGATCCTTTTGGTACAGATCTCGTCGATATCCGCAATCTCAATGGCCTGCCTGTCCAGGCAATAGCAGAAAAGCTTTTCCGCCTCCCTGCGGATGTTCTCCATATCTGTTCCCGTTTTTTCAAGAAAATAATCAAGCGCTCCCTTGGATATGCTTTTATTTTCCCGCTTCACCATACCCAGAATCCACTTTTTCAGGGTTCCCTCGTCCTGCTGGTTAAACTCTGCGGCATAGCCTTCCTTACTCACCGTCTTGTACAGTCTGCTCCTCTTGTCCACTTCCGTTTCCACAAATACAAAGAAGGTTCCCGGTGCCGGATTTGCCAGATACTCGGCAAGCTGATCCCCACCGCTCTTAAAAAGGCCGCTGTCCATAAGAACTATCAGCCTTCTCTGCGCAAAAAAGGGAAGGGTTTCGGCAAGGTCTATGACTTCCCCTACCGGAACATTCTTCCCTTCATAGCACCGGTAATTCATCGCATCATCGCCAATGAGCGCTTCCTTAAGCCTGTCCCTGTACTGCTTTCTAAGGTAAGCTTCCTCTCCGTAAAGAAGATAGATGTGTTTCAGCTGTCCTGTTTTAATATCCTCGTTGATACGGTTCATGTATTTACTTTACTCCAATTCTTTATCCGTTCTTTTGTTCTTTGGTGTTCTTCCACCGCGGTTCCAAGCCCCTCGCACGCTGTCTTCAGATCAATCTCAAAATTTTCCTGGCCGGCTCCGCTATGTCGCATCTCCTGCTGTTTTGTTGTCTGTCGGGTTTTAAAAAGCAGGATTTCAGGAATAGCAGAATACATTGACCTTTTAGATGCGGCTGATAAGATGCCGCCGCAATAGAAATCATTTGCTTTTGATTGATTGTAGCATATCGTTGACTGTTTTTCAAGAAACATTTCCATTTTAGGATGCGGCATAGCTTAAACGGTGAGAAGTAACTTAAGATTCGCAATAATGCTGTTGCAATTCATATATTTTTTGTCTGATTATTTCCGACAGCTCTGCCGGCTCCAGCACGGTCGCATGTTTTCCGAGTGGCAGAATGTAGTCCGCAACCCATTCTAACGCTTCACGGTTTATCTCCATATCAATGATCCCGCCGCCTGTTGGAACTGTTTTTAATCCGCCTGCCAGCAGACATTCGCTTTCACAGCGTTTCACGCCTATATCCGTCAACCGGATTTTCAAGTGGTAATCCTTTTTTATCTCTGTTCTTTCAAGATATTCCTGAATTGATACAGGGATTGGATATTTCCCTTTCGGACAAGGCTTTTCCTCCAGGATTTCCCTGATCCGGTCAACCCGGAATGTTCTGATTTGGTTTGCGCTCATACAATAGGCGGGGCAATACCAAAGTCCGTTCATGGCATATAACCCCACAGGAATAATGGTTCGTACACTTTCCGTATATGCAGACGAATACCGTATTTTCACAGCATTATGGCATATGGCGGCAAAAAGCATTGTTTTAACCAACGGTGAATCGCAATGCCTGTCAGGGATCCAAAATACAATTCTGCCCTGCATCTGCGTGATGCTGTTTTGCACATCCAGGGGCAGACAATTCAAAAATTTTTTTAAAACGGATCTTGTTTCCTGTTCAAAAGGCAAATCACGGTAGTATTGCAGGGCCTGACAGGCAAAGAATACGGCTTTTGCCTCACTTTCTGAAAAAACAATCGGTGGCAGAATACGCTCTTTCAGGATATGATATCCGCCCGCTGCCCCAACCTCAGAGTAAAGCGGGAAGCCGGCTTCCTCCAATTCCCGCAGATCACGCAAAATGGTTCTCTTAGATACAGAGAATTCCTCTGCCAATTCACCTGCGGTAAAATCCCTTTTCGCATTTATTGTTATCAGCATTTCAATCAGCCGTTCTGCCTTTGACATTTTTAAATTCCTTTCCGAACAGTGACAATATTTGTCACTATTCTATGATATACTATCTATGTCCCGGATACAATAGGACACGAAAACAAATCCACATAGGTGATTGCGAAACAGTAAGTTGCTGAAATATTCAGACAATATTTCTCCTCAAATCCTGTTTCGCCAGGCATTCCATCAAGGCCCAGACGCAACGAGCAAGCTCTTATGCGAAACATAAGTCAGTCGAGCAAAGGCTCTCCTGCCTTCTATGGTCTTGATTTCATGGCGAATAAGGCTTTTCGCAGAAAATATTGTCTGAATATTCTGCAAATTTACAAGTTTCGCAATTACCTAAAATCCGCCAAATGAAAGGAGAATATCGAATGGAAAAGCTAATGTACATGATGTTGATTGAAAAAAGCAAGACCTATAACAAGATGACAAGACAGGTCGTTATGGAACACGTTGAAAACATAAGAAAACTGGATGATGAGGGAAAACTGGAGATCTGCGGCGTCTTTAAAGATTATCCGAAAATGGCAGGCATGTATATTCTGAAAACCGAAAGCCGCAGGGAGGCGGAAGCAATCTGCAATGCGGAGCCGCTGGTCAGAGGAGGATATGCAACCTATCGATTAGTCGGTTTACAGATTGCAAATCGGGAAAATAATTACCTTCTGTAATAATTCATTTGATTCAGATTAAAAATGACTTTTTTACGGCAGAGTCGGAAACAGTAAGAGTTTCCGGCTCTGTTCGTTTGTTTTCCTCAATTGTTATTTTTTTGTCTTTAGCCGGATTTATAATCATGTTTTCCCGCAACGAAAGGCCTGTTTCTTTAGTTCGGTACTTTGATATCACAGTTAAGCTTTCCAAAATAATATTTTTGAATTTGCTTGCTAAAATGATATCAGGTTTTGGAAGTATTTGCAGATCATGAACTTTGGGAAAGGTTTTGATTTTTATGGATTTTCTAATGCAGAAGGCGCAGAAAGAATTTGGATTTTCAGACCGGGAAATCAGTCTGATACGGTATTCAATTTTATCTATCTGTTACGATTTCAGCAAGATATTGCTGTTTAGCGTCTTCTTCTATGTAACCGGAAAATTTATAAATTTCCTCTTTGCACTGGTTCCTTTTTTGTTCCTTCGGTGCAAAAACGGCGGGTTGCATTTCAAGACTTATCTTGGATGCGTTACCTTTTCCTTCATTTATCTGTACCTTGTCATCAATGTCCTTCCGGTTTATATCACTCTTCCGCTCTGGGCCGTTTGCGTTATCGTAGTTCTGTGCGCCGTAATCAATTATATCGTAGGTCCCACCTCTCTAAACAGGAAGAAGGAAAAGAGCGCAGATTATATCAGAAAAACCAGAATCCAGACCCTGGTACTTACCGGAGCGATCGCCCTGCTTATATTAGCGTCGGCACAAACGACAAAGATGCAGGAGTATTCAATGGTATGCTTTTGGACGCTTGTACTGCATGCGCTTCAAATGGCTATAACTCCCAAGATGAAGGAGGTGAAATATCGTGAAGAATTGGGTTAGGAAAAATATGTTCAGTATCTGCAGTTTTTGTTTGGCAATGGGCTATTTCGTATCGCGTGATTTTGTCAGCGGTTTCTTTTTCGGGGAACCCAAACATCCATTCGACGATGAACAGTAAACCATGTAACATATTACCAATTGATAACTGCGAGAATATTCTGACAATTTTTTCTGTTCAAACCCTATGCCGCTGTAAATTCCATTGAGCCCAGTAGGGAAGAAAACAGTCGGGTGGCATACCCTCCTGTTTTCTATGGTCTCAATTTCATAGCGCATAAGGCTTTTCGCAGAAAAAATTGTCAGAATATTCGGCTAGGTTATGCTGGAATAACATCAAAATGACAATGAAAAAATAAGCATTCTATCCCGGATTGCTTATTTTTTCTTTGGAAATATGAGACAGAATTGAAGATAGTTGCTTTCATTTCTCGTTTCATTCGTCACCATGATATCCCCATCCTTCTCCTGTACAATCCTTTTTAGTTTGGTCAAACCAATTCCATGTCCTTTCCCTTTACTGCTATAATCCTTCTGAAAGAATCGACAGATTTCGTCAGGATCATAATATCTGCTCTTGTTAGCAACCATAATCTCAAGATTCTCCTCTTTGTCCTCTATCTCCACAAAAATATTTCTTTCTGTCTCTTCCTTTTCGTTCAAAGCTTCTATGGAATTGTCGAGCAGAATACCCATCATCTCAATAAGTTCATATTCTGGAATACCATAGTTGTCATCTTTCGATGCCACTTTACACTCGATCAGAATCTTCTGTTTTTGTGCCTCCTGAAATTTTCTGTAAAGGAAACCTGCTATCAGAGGATTACTTATGGCCAAAAGGAGTTTCGTCTCCTTATTCTTCTCTACTATATCGTCACAGTATTTTCGCTGGCTTTCTACCAGATCTTCATAATTGTCAATGGTATATATCATACCGAGAATGGCATTAATATGATTTTTCATATCGTGTTGTCTTTCTCGAATTAAAAGAAGTAATTCGTCATAAGCGTCATAGTAGAGCTTATTCATCTCCAACTGAGTCTTTTTTCTTTCTGCGTCTGCAATCGCTTTCTGCCATTCACTTATCGCTAAGAAAAACAGAATAATAAAAAATACAAATTGGATAACATCTGAATTTTCTATCGCATCATTTATTTGAACACTAAGTAAATTGATGAATAAATATATTACAATAAATATAAAAATAGTCTTAACTATCCAACTTCTTTGCTGTATAAAATCTGATATTCTTTTTAGCTTAAACTTATTATGCACAAATATTATTGCAACAATGCTTAATGCATTTACCAACAAACTATTGAATCCAACTATACCACCCTCTTTATCATATAAATAATATACTGGTATGCAAAAGACTAATTGAAATAAACTAATAATGGCAAACGATAATAAGCAGTTTATCAAAGTCACCCTTATGCTTTTCTTATACTTAAAAATGCAATAAACAAAAATTGCCGCATATGCTATAAAAGCAATATACGCCGGAAAATCTCCAATATTTATTACTTCAAAAATAAACAAGTAAACACTCGTAACCATAATAGCATAAATATCAATTTTAAAATGTCTATCAAATAAATTGGATAAACTCACTAAAACTACAAATAATTCTAAAACCAAAGAAATAATTTCAACTACCCCTAACATCCCTCATAAACCTCTTCTTAAAAACAATTCCGATTTCCACCAGTTCTTTTCTTCCAAACAGCTTAATGTAACGGTTGACTTCATCGATACATTCTATATAGTCTTTGTTGATAACCGTGAAACGGCTGCACTGTACGAATTTGTCAGATTGGAGTTCCTCGAGTATATCCTTGCAGGGTTTGTACGGAAGCTCCAGATCATCTTTTACTCCATGCACGATCCTTCCCCTCCTTGTGTTTTCGATATAAATGATTTCTGCCACTTCCCTTTTAAACAGAATGCCTTCCTTGCGGAAATAAACCTTCTGGCAGCTTTGTTTCACAATAGGCATCTGCAGCGCTTCCTGAACGATCCATGATACCTTTTCTACATCATAAGGCTTTTCAATATACTGGAAACAGCGGATATCACTATAGGCGTAAAGTTTGGGGTCTTCCAGTGAAGTTATGAAAATAATAGGCGTGTATGTATATTTTTTCAGACTTCTCATATTAGCCGCAAAGCGCAGGCCGGAAACATCCGCCTGATTGAGAGGGCTTAATATGACATCTATCAGAAACACATCAACTACGCATTCCATCGCTATCAAGTAGGCTTTGTCAATATCGGCTGCGCATTTGATATTGATATTCTTATCAATGTTTCTAACAATCCGCACCAGCATGTCCATACCTCTGGCATTGTCCTCAATTATCAAAACCGTTTTCATATCAAACTCCGGTTACTTCTTCAATCTCCAAATAAGTGCTTCAATTTTTCCTCAGTCACTTTCCAATTAATGTCCTGCGTAAAAATTCTTTTCTTTCCTTCGATAAAGTAAAACATCAGATGTGCCAAGGCTTTCATTTTATCATTTTCTGAGGCGTTTTCCAATAGAAAGAACAGCTTTTCCGCATCTGTGCTGTCTCCGAACAACAGATAATCGATGGAAACATGAAAATGCTGCCTGATCTGTAGCATCACATCTTTGGAAATCCCATAGTTTCCTTTCTCATAATCACGCACCGCATTTGTCGTTACTTTCAAGATTTCAGCCATCTGCTCCTGAGTCAAATTGTTGGATTCTCTTATTTCTTTTATTCTTTTTCCAACCTCCGCATTATTGATGGAACCTTTGTACTCGCTCATTTACAGACCTCCGCACATACTTTTAACTTATTATATATGGGTTAGAAATCCGTTAACAGAAAGTGTAGATATCTATCATAACTACTATAGCTTGAATCCCGCAGCCGCCTCTTTTCATCCTCCAATGAAAAATCTGTCGGTATCTGATCCATTTTTACAGGGACAGAAAAACTCCTTTCAGTGAGAATCGCCTGCCGATAATTCTTTCTGAAAGGAGTTCTTCTTTCTTGCTAATTGTAAGACTTAAAATATTCCTTCATACTCTTTTTGTAGGATAGCCCGATCTCTATCCGTCCGAAACCATTTTTCAGTTGGATGATTCGATTAGGGATATCCACATTGCTGATATATCTGGTGTTTACAACAAGATTCCGTCGGCACTGAACCATATCTGGATTATCAATCAGATCTGTCATCTGCTTTAGCGTCATATACGGCACATACAGGATTCTCTCTTCCGCCGTGTGAAGGTACAGCCGCTGCTTTATCATCTCAATGTATACGATCGCCTCTCTCTCCGCCGCGAAAATAATTCCGTCTCTGCGAAAGTACAGCATCCTCCTGTCCCGCTCGCCTCCCGGAAACTCCAGGCTTTCTAACACAAGCTTGCGGATCCTTCCTTCATCAAAAGGCTTCTCGATAAAGCCATAGCAGTGCAGCTCCTCGTAGGTATAAAGTTTGCTGTCTTCAAGAGATGAGAGAAATATTACCGGAGTAAAGGCATATTTCTTCATATTCCGAATATTATCAACAAACCGCAATCCGGAGGAATCTCCCTTCACGGCAGGTTCCAAAATGATATCCACCAGGAACAGATCGATTGTCTTTTCAAGCGTATGTTTGTAGGCGGCGCCCACATTTGTTACCGCCAAAACCTCCAGATCACCGCACGTCACCACAATATTTCTCAGCCATTCTAACGTATTTTCCTGATCTTCTACTATTAGTACCTTCTTCAAACACTCAGTTCCCTCTTTCGTTTCCTCAAACAGGCAGGCTTTTTAGTTCTCTTCACACCACCAAACTTCCCGTGGTGCATATTCCCGCATCAATTTGCGCTTTTGCCTCTCCCGCAGAAGATGAAGGAATGACGGCAGCTTCTCCGTGATAATGGTAGCTTTTATCCGCAACATTATCACGGAGCACTGCCATTTATGCTTCAATAAGAATACCGCAGCTTTATTGAAGCAACCCCTTTTACATTACCATTATAATACTTTTGAATGAAGTTGCATCATTTTAAAGCCGAACCAGTCTTTTTTCGTATTGAACTGCTGTCTTTCATTAAAAAACTATTGTTTATACCAGAATATCCCATGTTTCAATCATAATTTGTAAAATTCTCCCATTCCTATGATATAATATAAAATTTCGTATTCCATATACCGCTTCCCGTGTGCGGATTCGGTTCTAAAAAAAGAGCCGGCAGATCAATTCAGATGCGAAATCAATCCATTCAGTATTTTGGCACGACAAAAAGAGGCAGCTTCAAGCTGCCTCAAAAACATCCTCTGTTTTATCCCTGTTCACAAAATTGTATATACGGGGCCTTCAGACCATCCCCTTTTCAAATCCATGTATCCAGTCGGAGCGCAGATAATACACCAGATAGATCACGGAGCTGATCCCCCAGGTAAGAGGGTACGCCCAGTATATGGCTCCGATTTCTCCCACGAAATGCATCACCGCAGCAATGTAGGAGATCCGCAGCACGCACCAGATGGAGAGCATGACGACCATGGGGACAAAAGCCTTCCCCGCTCCCCGGCAGATGGCCGCCACCGAGTGGGAAAAAGCCAGCAGGCCGTAAAAGAGCGCCTCTGTGCGGGCCTGTCTCACACCGAATTCGATCACGCCCGGCGTCTGGTCAAACATCCCGATCATCTGCGGGGCAAAGGAATAGTAGAGAATGCCCATGATTTCCGCAAGCAGCACTGCGGCAAAAATGGAAAAGCGGGCTCCCTGTTTGGCCCGGTCATACTGTTTGGCTCCGAGATTCTGGCTGACAAAGGTAGTGCTCGCCATGTTAAAGCTGGTGATTGGGAGAAAGGCAAAGCCTTCGATCTTCACATAGGTGCCATAAGCCGCCGTCGCCAGTCTTCCGAAGGAATTGATCTGGGACTGGACAATCACGTTGGCAAAGGCAATCACAGAATTCTGCACGCCGGAGGGCAGGCCAAAGCGGATAATCTCCGAGAGCATGGATCCGTAAAACCGGATCTTCCTGATTTCCACGGTGTAGACATTTCCCTTTTTCAGCAAATGTACCATGCACAGCGCCACGCTGGATGCCTGGGATATAACGGTCGCTATGGCCGCCGCCCATACGCCCCATCCAAACGTTGCGATAAACAGCAGATCCAGCACAACGTTGAGCACGGACGAAAAAATCAGATAGTACAGAGGCCGCCTGCTGTCTCCGAGAGCGTTCATGATATTACAGCAGACATTGTACATCACCATGGCCATTGATCCGAGAAAATAGTAGCGGAAATATTCCACCGCCTGAGGCATCACCGCCGGGTCCGTCTGCATCCAGCGAAGAAAGGTCGGCGTGAAGGCGACTCCCACGATCGTCAAAACGAACCCGCTGGCCAGCCCAAAGGCGAAAACCGTATGAATGGCCCGGAAAACCTGATCTCTGTCCCCGGCTCCGAAATATCGGGAGATAATCACGCCGCCTCCCATGGCAATTCCCATAAAAAAGCTGGTCAGCAAATAGATCAGCGTCCCCGAGGAAGTGACGGCCGCAAGGGCGTTGGTTCCAAGAAGCCTGCCCACTATAAAAGCGTCCGCCGTATTATACATCTGCTGAAACACCTGACTCAAAAAAACCGGCATTGCGAAGCCGATCATCAGTGCGTAGGGATTTCCCGAAGTCATGTCCATTGTATGGGCATGGCTCCTTCCATGAACACGAGGGGCGTGGATTTTATCTGTCATTTCTGTTATACACCTCTTACGAATTTTCGGGGGGGCTGTCGTGAATCACAACCGCACAGGTGGAATTCCATAACTCAATAATTCCGGTGCGTCCAGGGACACACCGGAATCCGTAGTCTTGTATGCGGCCAGTTCTTTTTACATGTTGCCAAACATCTTTACCACCAGGGAATCATCATTCATCTTCCTGCGCAGCATTGCCATCCGGTAATCCTGCATCAGCTTCTCCTGCTTCTGCTCGGAAACAGCCTTCGGGACATCCAGATCCTCGATCCGGCTCCTCGAAGCAAGCAGCTGCTCGGATGCACCCTTGTTGTAATTGTAGGCATGCTCCATGGCGTTGGTGGACGCCCCGGTATTGCTTCTCGCCGTGTTGATCTTTTCCATGGCACGGTCAATGTCTCCAATATCAAAGCTGCCCGTAACATTGTAGCCTTCCAGGCCCAGGGCTTTCAGCGTGGCATTCTCCATCTGGATCTTCATCCCCTCGCCTGCGGACGGGTTGGATGCGATGTACATATCCGCCATGCTTCCGTCAAGAAGATGCTTTTCATTGTACTGCGTTCCCACCGCCGTCTGCTCGATATCCTGCAGAAGCTGGTCAATCTCTCCCTGTATCATCTGTTTCTCCGAATCACCGTACAGCCCGTTTGACGCCTTGACACTGAGCTCACGGATTCTCTGGAGGGAATCCTGCATCGTTTCCAGAGCGCCGTCCTGTATGTTGGCGACGCCGATACCGTCCTGTATGTTGGAAGCGGCCACGTCCATGCCGTTGCCTTCCCTTTCCAATTTATTGGCAATGGCAAGACCCGCTGCATCATCAGCTGCCGTCTGGATTCTCGTTCCACTTGCTATTTTTCCGTAAATCGAATTTGTACTGCTAATTGGCGATATGGTCATAACTGCTCCTCTCCGCACAAAGCCTGTCTTTGTACCTATTTTTACATCATTTTACAATTTAACTATAATACGAAATCAGCCAAAATGCAAGAGCTTAGAAAGGGATTTCATTTTGTTTTAAGCGGAAGTCTGTCCCTTGGCACGCTGTTCATCTTTATCCCTTATATCGGAAGCTTTTTTGAGCCGATTCAGGAATCCGGCACCCACCAGGAACCGCTGGCAAAGGACGGTCTTTACAAACGCCTCTACGAGCTTCAGCCGGCAGAGGCATAGCCTTCACACAAGAAGGAGCGGCCTGCCGCTCCTTCTTCCTTTCTCAGCTCAGATTCCCTGGATCTTTTTCTCCAGCTTATCCGCCATATCTTTCATGCAGCCCTCCTCGAAGGGAAGCTTTAAGCCCACTTCCTTCAGCATATTCACATAGAAGTCGCTTGCGGACAGCCCGCAGAGTTTCAGGTAGCTCTGCCATGCTGCTTTGTAATCCTGATCCATCCACACCTTGTACTGCAGGGCGCAGGTCTGTGCCAGACAGTAATCAATGTAGTAGAAGGGGTAATTGTAAATATGAAGCTGCCTCTGCCAGTAGCCGCCCTCCCCGAAACGCTTGTTATCCTCGTAATCGAGATGCGGCTTGTATTCCATCTCCAGCTTTCTCCAGGCAGCGTTCCTCTGCGCCGGCGTCATATCCGGATTCTCATACACAATGTGCTGGAATTCGTCCACCATACAGCCGTAGGGGATAAAAGCCGCCGAATCCTCCAGATGCATGTCAATATAGTCCTGCTTCCTGTCCCCAAAGAACAGATCCATCCAGCCTTCCGTAAAGAATTCCATAGACATGGAGTGGATTTCCGCCGTCTCCATGGTGATGTTCGCATGCTCCCGGATGGGATCCTTTCCGCTGATGAAGCCCTGGAAGGCGTGGCCGCATTCATGGGTGATGACGTCCACATCCCCGCTGGTGCCGTTAAAGTTGGCGAAGATAAAGGGGGATTTGTAGTTGGGCAGATACGTCATATAGCCTCCGGCCCTCTTTGTCTTGCGGCCAAGCACGTCAAAGAGCTGATTCTCCATCATGAAGTCAAAGAATTCCCTGGTCTCGTCTGAAAGCTCGCGGTACATCTTCTGTCCCGCCTGCAGGATCTCCTCCGGAGTTCCCGTAGGCTTGGGATTTCCGTTCTGGAAGTAAACCTTCTCATCATAGTAGGCGAGTTTATCCAGTCCAAGGCGCTGCTTTCTCTTTTCATTGAGCTTTGCCACAAAGGGAACCCAGACCTCCTTCACCTGTCTGCGGAAGTTCTCCACCTGCTCCTTGCCGTAGCAGTTGCGGTTCATGCGGTAATACCCGAGCTCCACATAATTCTCGTACCCCAGCTCCCTCGCCTGAGCCGTGCGGTTTTTCACCAGCTTATCAAAAATCTCATCCAGCTTGTCCCCGTTCTCCTCGAAAAACGCCGTGTACTTGTTCCACGCCCGGATGCGCACATCCCGATCCACATGGGACAGATAGGGCGTCATCAGGGATAGGTTCAATGTCTCGCCTTCCCAGTCGATCTTGGCACTGGCAATCAGCTTATTGTAGCTGGTCACAAGATTGTTCTCCTCCTGCATCAGGGGAATCAGCTTTTCGTCAAACGCCTTAAAGCTGAGCTCCATGCTCTTAAAGGCCACCGGACCGATTTTGCCCACCAGATAATCCCTGTATGAGGAATTGTAGAGCAGCTTGTCGTAGGAAATCTGCAGATTGTTGATGATGGGCTCCATCTCGTCGTAGTATTCCTTCTCCTTGTCATAGAAGGAATCCGTGGTGTCCACGTCATGGCGGATATTGGCAACCGTCATGTTCGTTGCCACGTCGTCCATGAGCTCATAATACTTTTTGTGGATCTCAAACTGCTCTTCCCCGGAGGAAGCCGCCTTAAATTCCTCCATGATCCCTGTGAGCGCTTTCTCCAGCTCTTCCTTTTCCACCCTCTTGTAGGGCATGTCCTTGAATTTCATTCTCCGTCTCCCTTTCTGTTAGATGTGATGATAAATTCATCATACCTCTTATCCTCCGCAATTTCAATATCTTCGTACCTGCCGCTTATATTCCAGGTATTTCTCACCAAATTCTTTTTCCAGGTATTTTTCTTCCTGAAGGATCTGCCAGTGAAGCATTGCCGCAGCCCATATGGTAAAAAAGAGTAACAGCCAGTTAAAATAAAGGAGCAGGATTCCCGCATACATCATATCGAATCCCAGAAAGGCTGGATTTCTGCTGTATCTGTAGATTCCATGACAGACAAACCGCATCCCGCCCTCATCCGGTATCCCTGCCCGCCAGCTGTCCTTCATGGTCACCACCGCCAGCAGAAAAACCAGATCCCCCAAAAGACCGATCACAATCCCCGACACTCTGAGGCCACACGGAAGAAAACTCCAATCCGACAGGATGGATAAAAGCTGAACCGGTACAATGAGAACCGTCGCCGCCTTAAGGACGCATTCCGTCAGCCGTACCCTTTTGTCCTTCCCCCGTCCAAGCTGGTCCGTCCGTATCCCCCGGCGTCTCTGTTGAATCATCTTGGCGAAATAGATTCCGTAAAACAAAATCATTATAAGAATCGCGGGAATGAGAAACCTGCTGCCGATCCTTCCCGCCAAAAATATGGATGTGGGGCCGTCCGCCCCTCCGATTATGGAAACTTCCATTGTCTTCCTCCCAAATTCTCTCTTTCTTTCCCCAAACGGTCCCCCTCCCGGTAAACCCGGTATTCCTGCATTTTTTGTGCCAGCCGGGTCTGCATCGTGCTCTTGCCCGTACCTGGAATTCCCTCGATAAAAATACTTCGCTTCATCTTATCTCCCCTTATCCATCTCCCCTCCCCGCCAACGGAACTTCTATCATGCTGACAAAAAGCTTGCCATCCGTCCTCCCGGCAGGTATGATTGTTTTACAGAAAATCTATCAAATTTCAAAGGAGAACCAGCAATGACAATACGCCGTTCAACCCCGGAAGACTTTGCGCAAATCATGAAAATATATGAACACGCCCGACGCTTCATGGCGGAGCACGGAAACCCCAATCAGTGGGGCCCCACGAACTGGCCTCCCGCAGACTTAATCCGCTCCGATATTGCGGACGGCAGCAGCTATGTCTGTGTACATGAGGACAGAATCGTGGGTACCTTTTTCTTTTGCAAGGGCAGGGATATCGAACCGGCCTACCGCATCATTGAGGACGGCGCCTGGCTGGACGATGGCCCCTATGCCGTGATCCACCGTCTGGCAGGCGATGGATCCGTAAAGGGTATCGGGAGCTTCTGCATACAATGGGCATTTCATCAGTGGAATCATCTTCGCATGGATACCCACGGGGACAATTACGTCATGCAAAATCTCCTCAAAAAGAACGGCTTTGTCCACTGCGGAACAATCTATGTGGAGGAGGACGACTATCCCAGGCTTGCCTACGAGAAGCTTTGTCCCCAGTATAATCCGCGACAATCCTACACACCTTTTGCTGGCGGTCAGCGTTTCACCATCCACTCATAACGCCCGGCAGGTACTCCCTCGATCTCAAAATAACCGTCCTGCATCCTTCTCGCCTTGGGAAAGGGCTCCCCGTCCAGATAGCAGACCCCTTCTCCCTCCCATGGCAGATAGAGATCCGCCTGTGCTCCCACAGGGATATCCGTCCGCATAATCAGCCGGTTTTCGGTTCGGACGCATTCCACGCTTACCTTACCCCGGACGGTGAAGAGGGAGCCTCTCACCTGTCTGATCTCGTTTTGCAGATACGGCCGGATCCGTAGCCTCCGGTAGCCCGGCGAAAGCGGAGCGATCCCCATCACATAACGGCTAAGCCATTCTTTCACATGTCCCATCATTGCATGGTTTCTGGAACGTCCAAGCCCGTTCCACAGCTCCGTGTAATTCCAGTACTCCGGCAAAGTGGTAAGGCCCTGCTCCACATGGTGGCGGTAGCTGGGAGCCGTCGGATTCATGACCATACGGTAAACCACGTCATTCGCCCCTCCCCCCGCCAGCGCACAGAACACCTGTTTCAGGCCAACCTCCCCGGAGGTGAGATGATACGCTTTCTCTGACACGGCGCCAAGAAGTTTCTCAAAAAGCACCTCCCTGTGCTTTGCCCCCGCAATCCCGGAGAAGAGCACGCACCCGTAGCTTGCCTGACTGCCGTTTCCACACACGCAGCTCTCCGGCTGCCAGCATTCCTTATCCCGGAAAAAGCCTTCCCGTATCTCTCCGGCCATCTTCTCATAACGCTCCCGTTCCCTCTCTTTTCCCAGGATACCCGCTGTTTTTGACAGGGTTTCGCAGAGCAGGTAAAAAGCGCAGGTTGCCACCAGCGTTGCAGGAGTCTCCTCGTCCAGCTGTCCCCACTCTCCCATGTGGGCATAGCCTCTCAGGACACCGTTCTCAGACTGACGGTAAAGATGCTCCACATAGGCTTTCATCATCCCGAAGTTCTCCCGGAGGATTGTTATGTCATCATATTCCACGTAATAGTACCAGGGCGTCATGACGCAGGCGCCTCCCCAGTTGGGATCCTTATAGAGTCCCCCTATGCGGAAATATTCCGGAGCGATCCCCGGAACAAACCCAGGCTCCTCCGTTTCCCGGTTTGCGAACTTATGAAAGGGAAATCCGGGATACCTGCGGCTGTCCGCCTCCATGGGCTCTGCCTGTGCGAGCCGGTCCGTCACCTGGGCATCCTGCATATCCCTCATAATCTTGGGGATCCAGCTTCGGATATCAAATCCCGCCGCCATGGAGGAAAACATCAGATGCGTGGTCTCCAGCCACCCAAGCTTCTCGATTTGGGGACAGTCCGTAAAGCTGCACATCATATTGCTCTCAATGGAGCGGTCCGTCATCGCATCAATCCGGTTTAACATCTCATTGTCCGTCTCAAAGTCAGAATGCTTCTCATTCATCAGCCGGACAGCGCAGCCCTCAAAATTTTCCACTGCGGGCGTTCCCGGAAATCCCGCCACCTCCACATACTGAAACCCATGATAGCAGAAGGATGGATGCCACTGCTCCGTCCCGGTTCCCGCTATCACATAGCTGTCCTTTACACGGCACTGCCAGAGCTGATCGCAGCTCTGGGTACAGGACGCCTGATCCACGCCGCTTCCATCCGGCTTTAGCACCTCTGCCGGATACAGCTCGATTTTGCGTCCCTCAAGTCCCTGGGTATTCCAGAGCCTCAGGCACACGAAGCCCGCACTGTTCTTTCCCATGTCCACCAGCCAGTTTCCGTTCGGAAGAGGCTTCACCGCTTCCGCCTGCCATCTCTCATGGATGCGGACGGGCAGAAACTCCTTTGCACACAGCCCTCCTGCCGGCGGCTCCATCCTTTTTGCCGGTTGCCAGCCGCTAAACGCTGTCCCCGGCTCATCCCACCCCTTCAATGCGGCGGCCCGCCGTCCGTCAAAGTCCTCGCCGCCGTACCAGTTCTGGAACGTGACAGGGCTGTCTCCCGTCGTCCAGGACTCGTCGCTGGCCGCCAGAATCTCCACGCTTTTGTCCTTTCGGGTAATCTCCACCTGGGCGATAAGCTTCTTGTCCCCGCAGATGCCGTCTTTGAGAAAGATCGTGTCATCCTTCTGATAGCGGTGTTTTTCACACAGCGTATCATCCGCAAACTTCATGACCGGATCCACCGCAAAATTCACGTACTGCCCGTTTCCCAGGACCACGCCCACCGCATTTGCGCCTTCCCGCAGGTGGGCCGTGATATCATAAGCCACATAATAGATGCGCCGGTTAAACTCGCTCTCTCCCGGTTCAAACAGATTCTCCGAAACCGGCGCACCGTTTACGCTGGCTTTAAAAAGACCAAGACCGCTGACATAAAGCCGGCCTTTTTCCACAGATTCCCTTTCCCGGATGAAAAACTCTCCTCTGAAAGCCGCTGCGGCGGACTTGTCCCCCTCAAAATCATCTCCCAGCCCGATCCAGCAGGCCTTCCAGTCCGCCTCTGACAGCCCGGTCTCAAAGCGGGCGTGGTCACTCCAGGCGGAAACGGTATCCCTCTCATCCCAGATGCGCACCTTCCAGAAAACCTCCTGCCTGCAGCCAAGCGGCTTCCCGTCATAGGAAATCCCGTAATTTCTTTCCTCCGCAATTTTTCCGCTGTCCCAAAGATCCGCCGTCCCCTCTTCCAGCAGCTCTTTTCTCGAGGCGGCAAGTATCTGGTACGCCGTCTGCCTCTCCCCTCTGCGTTCCAGGGGGAGAAGATAGGAAAAACGGGGCTTTTTGCACTCCAGTCCGATGGGATCGGTCATATTTTGTGTCATCAAGCGCACAGGTTTCATGTTCCTGCTGCCTCCTCTCTTTTTTGTGAATCATCTGTTCTGCCCGTCCGGACGAGACATTATCTCAAAATTCCTTCCCGCTCCACCTTCTCCATATGCGCCCGGATCTGCACCTCATACTCCAGGCAGAACGCATAGCCGCTCTTCATAAACTCCCTGACGGGAAGCTCCCGGGCTTACCAAACGGCAGGTATCCTGCCGTTCCTTTCCATAATGATGTTGGGGGCAAAAGGACATAAAGCAACGGCATCCTTTGCAATACCTGTTATTACATCAAGTGACTGAGCCGGGCAAACTCATCAATGCTTTTCGTACGGGCCGCCAATTTGAGCCAGTCTTTCAGCACCGAGATTTCTGTCTGTTCTAAAATCGCTTCCCTCAATCGATCCGGTACAGCCCCGCATTCCTCTAAGAGATCCATAATGGACTCCGCTTTCCCAATAATCTTACCTTCTGCTCTTCCCTGTAATTTTCCTTCAGCCATTCCTTTTGCCTGTCCTTCCGCCATTCCTTTTGCCTGTCCTTCCGCTATGCCTTTAGCCTGCCCTTCCGCCATTCCCTTTGCCATTCCCTTTGCCATTCCCTTTGCCATTCCCTTTGCCATTCCCTTTGCCATTCCTTCTGCTATTATCTCCTCTATCAGCTCGTCAAACGCATTACCCATTTTCTCATTCCTCCATTTCTTCTGTTCTCTCGTCTGGATCATGCCGCTTATGCTCTTCGATCCGATCATCTCTCCAAGCATATACCAGCTCTCATCATCCATGGTCAGATTCTCCTTATTCTCCCTGATGTAATCCACTAATCCGGTCTTACTATTTCGCCTCTGGAATAATCCAAAGAGAGGGCGAAGCTCTGTCTTGAAATACTCAATGTGCTCGAAACTGGACAGATCGAGAAAATGTAACGGATATTCAGGAATCAGCCTCTTGAGCTCTTCTCCTGCAGGCAAATTGTCAAAATCCATCATTTCATGAAGACTCTTTGCTCCCTTCCACTGCCCTTCTCCCCAGTATACCACCAAAGTTGCCACGGGATAAAGGCGGTCTTTCCTGCGAAATTTGTACAAATATTCACCTTCATCCACGTAAACATCTTTATAGGCTTCTTTCCTTTCAGCCTTGCAATACCTTTTATAGGTCCGTTCATTCTGAAGCCGGATCTCTTTCATCTGCCGGTCGTATTCCAGCGCTTCCTGAATCATAATGCGCGCAGGCATACCATAGTCTATTTTTTCCTGATTTTCCAATGCTAACACGGCATACCTTCCTCCATTCCCGCTTTGCATCATAACCAGATCCCCGGTCCTTTCCAGCACCGCTTCTCTGTCCGACTTTAAATGAACCGGGGTAATCTCCTGCAGTTCTTCCGCCCTGACCACCTGTCTTCCCTGAAATACACTTCCATTCCACAGATCCGCATATCGCACCGAATCCCGAAAGTAACTTTTCAATCCAATATCTTTCCTTCCCACACCGACTCCTTTACCGGAGACACATAAGGAAATTTTATACGGCCGTAATTACGGCTGTACTTTCTTCCACGAGATCTCCTGATTTCTTCTGTTTTTGTTTGGAATACAAGCATAGATTATCTGATCTCGCAGACGCCTGACAGGCTGTTGATAACCGTTTCATTTTACCGGTCAAATATGTGATAGGATCTAAATATATGCTTTGAAATCAGTATAGCATTAAACTTAATCTCTGTCATATTAATTTTATATAAACTTTCTCTTGAATTTCCGCAAAATTTTCAGGAAATCCTCCCGCATATCTGGTATAATAAATAACAGCAAAAAACAGGAGGAACCACAATGTTATCGGAAACAATCCGGCGTCTGCTTGCGGATGAAACCTATGAAACAGATAAAATCGGCATGTCCGGCTCCCAGGTTCTGCTCTTTGAGGACAAGGTCTTAAAGATCCAGGACGACAACGATGAGGCGGAAAATGAATACCGCATGATGTCTTATCTCTCCGGCAGGCTTCCCGTACCCGGGATTTATTCTTATGAGAAGGAAAACGGCAAGACTTACCTGCTCATGGGCAGATGCGAAGGCCGTATGGCGTGCCATGACGTCTATATGAGAGATCCTGCCCTTCAGTGCAGACTGCTGGCAAACGGCCTGAAAAAACTGTGGAGCGTCGATATCTCCCGCTGTCCCTGTGACCAGCGCCTGTCCCATAAGCTGAAGCAGGCACGCTATAACGTGGAAAACAACCTGGTGGATCTTGACAATGTGGAGCCCTCCACCTTCGGCGAAAAGGGCTTTCGGGATCCCGCCGCACTGCTGCAGTGGCTCTTTGACAACATTCCGCAACAGGAGCCTGTCCTTTCCCACGGGGATTACTGCCTTCCCAACCTGTTTGGAGACGGGGATCAGGTAACCGGTTATATTGATCTGGGCAAAACCGGAATTGCCGACAAATGGTGCGACATAGCGCTGTGTTACCGCAGCCTGTCCCACAATCACTCCGGTAAGTATAACGCAGATTATCGCCGGGATAAGGATTCCCGGCCTGACAATCTGCTCCTGTTCCGGGAGCTCGGAATAGAACCTGACTGGGAAAAGATAAACTATTACATTTTACTGGACGAATTATTTTAGTTCCCGGTGTGTTCCAGAAAGCATCCCTCCTCGTGGGAATAGATCACTCCAACCGCCTGCAGATAGGAATAAATTATCACCGTGCCTACAAACTTCATCCCCCGCTTCTTCAAATCCTTTGATACGGCGTCAGACAGCGGCGAGCTGGCAAGATTCTTCTCGTAGACCGCCTCTCCCTTGGTCCAGTGCCAGAGGTACTCGGAAAAGCTCCCGTATTCTCTGCGGATCTCCAGGAAAACGCGGGCATTATTCACCGCAGCACGGATTTTCAGACGGTTGCGGATGATCTGCGGATCCCGGGAAAGCTCCTCCATCTTTTCTTGCCCGTAAGAGCAGACCTTCTCCGGATCAAAATTGTCAAAAGCCTTTCGAAACGCCTCCCGCTTGTTCAGCACGCACTCCCAGGAAAGGCCCGCCTGGAATCCCTCCAAAACCAGCATCTCGAACAGCTTGCGGTCGTCATGGACAGGAACGCCCCATTCCTCGTCATGGTAACGCACATAGATCTCGTTATCCGGATTCGCCCATCTGCAACGCATCTTTCCATCCTTCCAGCTCATTTCACTTTTCTCCTTGTCTTTTATCTCCAATTATCATATCATAGTTTACAGATTACGGAAAGGTACGGAACTTAAAATGGACTATCTTTATCATTATGACTCTCCCCTTGGCGGGATCACTCTTTCCAGCGACGGCAGCGCCCTGACCGGCTTATGGTTTGACGGCCAGAAATACTTTGGAAGCACGCTTTCCAAAAACTCCGGCTGCCAGATACCGTCGAATTCGAGCCTTCCCGTCTTTGAACAGGCCTGCAGATGGCTCACAGAATATTTCAGCGGAAAAAATCCCGGCTTTACCCCTCCCCTGTCCGTGAAAACCACGCCCTTTCGCAGGGCGGTGTGGGAAATCCTGCTTGCGGTTCCCTATGGACAGACAATGACTTACGGGGAAATCGCCGCAAAAATTGCCGGACAGAAAGGGCTTGCCTCCATGTCTGCCCAGGCCGTGGGCGGTGCGGTGGGACACAATCCCATTTCCCTGATCATTCCATGCCACCGCATCGTCGGGACAGACGGAAGCCTTACCGGCTATGCCGCAGGCCTTAACAAAAAGGAAAAGCTGCTTGCCATGGAACAAGGCCTTATAAAGGATCTGTCCGATTTCGGAAGGAAGGAAGGAGAAGAACATTGAAAGATAAACCCATCGAAGAATCCATTGTGGAATTGATGACAACATGCGGTTTTGGCACTGTCGTCCTTCCGGTTTCACCGGTATCCGGCGGTCTTATGCACAGAATGTACAAAGTGACCACCGATTGCGGGATCTTTGCGGTCAAGCACTTGAATCCGGAAATCATGAAAAGACCAGATGCGCGGGATAACTATGACCGGGCGGAAAAAATCGAATCCCTTCTGGAAAAAGAGGGGCTTCCCATTGTACCCTCCCTGGCCGTTGACCGCCGCAAAATGCAAAACACGGGAGGAAACTTTTTTTACATTTTTAACTGGCAGCAAGGGCGTATCACCGACTGGAATCATATTTCCAATGACCAGTGCAGAGCAGCCGGAAGCATTCTTGGAAGGATGCATGCCATTCAGCCTGAGAATATCCCCCGTAAGGAGCCTGCGCTATGCGAAATCAACTGGAACGGGTATGTCCGAGGGGCAAAAGAACAAAAAAGTGAGATTGCCCCGCTTTTGGCTGACAACGTCCGCCTCCTTACTTATGCCGTGAGAGAGCTGAACCGGGCAAGAGCTTCCCTGCCTGCCATTTCGTGTGTGTCCAACGAGGATATGGATCCCAAAAATGTTATGTGGGATAACGGCAGGCCGTGGGTTATTGACCTGGAATGTCTTGACTATGGCAATCCCGTCTCCCATGCGCTCCAGCTGGCCCTCCAGTGGTCCGGAATTGTGACCTGCCATATGGATCCGGAAAAGATGCTCGCTTTTTTTCACGGCTATCTCGATGCGTATGATAACGGCTTTCGGTCCTACAGCGGCGTGTTCGGGCTGGCATATACCTGGGTGGAATGGCTGGAATACAATATTCAGAGAGCGCTTGGGGCTTGCGGGGACCAGACGGAGCAAGCGCTGGGCATTTCAGAGGTCAGAAACACGATAGAAAGAATCCGGTATATCCGGAGTATGGAAGAGGAAATCAGGGATGTTTTGGATTCCCGTCTTCCATAATCGAAAATCAGGATTTTAAAGGAGGAAAAATGTAATGAATATACAACATCCGCAGGAAACTGTCATTAAGACTTATCATTATAATGGAATTACCGTCGATTTGCTTGAATGGAGCGAGACGCTCTGGTGTGGTAAAGTTGGTTATGCCGCCAATCATACGGATGAACCGGATGTCGAAAAAATTATGGAAGATTTTATGTCGGTTTGCGCCATACCGAACAACCGGGAAGAGAACTGGGATATCTGCATGAGTATAAATTATCTTTCCTGCGAACGCCCCAGCGGCGTGATGTTTGGATTTCTTGTCACAACGGATGTTCAGCCTGAATGCTTTGATATTTACAGGATTCCCTCCGCAAAATTTTTGCGAATAAGAATGTGCGGCGAAACGGCAACAGCACTCGGATGCGAACCGTGGACGGGCGGCATTCCTCCGTATCATTGGATCGGAGAGCAGATTGCTCCCGCACTCGGCTATACTTATGGCAGCGACACGCTTCCAATCATTGAATATTACGGTTTTTTCAAACCCGAAGCCGGAACTCACGAGTATTGTTACTTGTATGTTCCGGTAAAGGAGAAACAGGACTATCTGAACTGCCTATAAGTCCTCCACATCCACCACCCGGAATCCGTTTTCCCTCAGCAGCCGTGCAAAAATACCCTGCCCCTCTATGGTTTTTCCACTGAAGGTTCCGTCATAAATTCTCTTTGCACCGCAGCTAGGGCTGCGGGACTGCAGGATCACAAGCTCCGCCCGCTCCAAAAGGGCCCGCTCCAGAGCAAGTCCTGCTCCCCTGCGGAATTCCTCGTCCACGCATTTCCCGTCCCGGGCCGTCACCACGCCCTCCACGATCTCCGACGGCACTCTGGGTGTGGAAAGCCCTCCCAATTCCTCCGGACAGACGGATATGACCTGATGTCCCTCTATAAATTCCGCCACTTTTCGGCTGTAATTGTTTCCGCCGTCATACTTGCAGTTTTCTCCAAGCAGACAGGCGCTGACCATGATCCTCATAACAGGAGCTCCTTTCGATTGAATTACCCGGAATGATCCATGCAAAGCTACAGCAGGCTTACATAAGAATTTTCCATCACGCGGGGCAGCAGAGAATAGACATTGCACCCGCACAGCTCGTCAAAATACTCCTTTGTCTCCATAAAAGCCCGCCACTTTTTCAGGGTAAACTCCGGCAGGCCATGCCGCAGCGCCACGTCCACCAGTCTCTTTTCCATAATACAGGCGCCGTCCGGAAGCGATATTGCATCGCAGAGCTGGATCAGCCGGTCATAGTCGTCATAGGCTTTATTTTCAACAACCCCCCGCAAAAACTCCAGCTGTTCCTCTGAGCAGTCATACGCTCCAAAATAGGTGCGGATATCCCTCTCAGGAAAAGAATGCGTCAGACAGATCCTTGCGATCTCTGGCTGATCCAGGCTCATCATGTAATCATAGCCGTCAAATATATGCCGGATCGCCGTGACTCCCTCTCTTCTTCCGATATCGTGAAGCAGTCCCATGACATAGGCTTTTTCCCCGTCCATTCCCGCCTTCTGACCGATCAGCCTGGCATTTTCCGCAGCAGAAAGACTGTGTCGCTTCCACGACCCCGGATTTCTTTCATTTCCAAGCTCTAACAGCTCTCCCGCTTCTTTCACTGTCAGCATCCTTATCCTCCTGTATCTTTTAAATTCGATTCGTATTCGTTTTCTGCTCCCGTGCCGGACACGAATTGTCTGTTTTTATTATAACAGAAAACGCAGAAAACGCAAATTTATATAAACAGTCACTAACTGTCAGTCAAAAATCAGTTTTTTTATCTTGCGCTCCCTCGCCGGATATGGTAAAATAATTCGCAGAAAATCCGGAAAGGAGAGATGTGTTATGAGAAATAAGAGCGAGGAAAAGAGATCCTGAAACTGCATACCGGGTGCAGGCAGTCTGTTGAGGCGATAAGTCTCTGAGATTTTCGGCTTTGTGCCGCTGTACCGCTTTATGTAACCTTTCACAAATACCAAAGTCTGTTTTGGCACACGAAAAGGTGTGTTATTTTTTTACCAAAAATCAGCCGCAGAGGGCAGTGTGAATGTTACCTTCTGCGGTATTTTTGCGCCCGTTTACGGCCGTCCGTCACGGAGGCCGTGAAACAAAAACCGTGTGCCCCCTCTGATTTGAGAGCCGCCGGTTGCGGCAGCATGGTGGGTAACAGGAACCATTTTAAAAACCATGGAGGAATCGAACAATGAATTTAGAAGCTTACGGCTTTTTGCCCGATGAAATGCCAGTGGATGCGCAGGGCATCCCGGCAAGGATAACCGCCGTCCATAAGGAGCGGTACGCCCTGGTCTGCCAGTACGCAGAGACCTATGGCAGATTAAAGGCGGCGGAATATTTTGCAGGCAGCCAGGAGTTCCCCACCACGGGGGACTTTGTCCTGATAAACTTTAATCCAGGCGGTGACAGCCAGATTATCCGCACGCTGCCCAGGAGAACCTTTTTCTCCCGGAAAAATCCCACTCTGGGACGGGGCGAGCAGGCAGTTGCCGCAAATTTTGACTACGTTTTTATCATGCAGTCTCTCAATCAGAACTTTAATGTAAAACGCCTGGAACGGTATCTGACACTTGCCTGGCAGTCAGGGGCGGCCCCCGTGATTGTGCTGACCAAGTCCGACCTTGCAAAGGATTACGGCGGATATCTAAAGGCTGCCCGGGATGTGGCCAAAGGAGTGCCCGTGCACGCTGTCAGTTCCAGAACCGGGGAGGGAATGGAGTCCCTTGCTCACTACACGAAGCCAGGAAAAACTCTGGTGCTCCTTGGCTCCTCCGGCGTGGGAAAATCCAGCCTTGTAAACGCCCTGGCAGGGGAAGAGGTCATGGCGGTAAACGGAATCCGCAACGAGGATGCCAGAGGACGCCATACCACCACCCACCGCCAGCTGATCCTGCTGAAATGCAAAGCCATGCTCATCGACACGCCGGGCATGAGAGAGCTTGGCATGTGGAATGTCTCAGGAGGGCTGGACGAGGCATTCTCCGATGTGGAGCAGTTTCTTGGACACTGCCGATTTGGAAACTGCCGCCACCAGAGCGAACCCGGCTGCGCCATCCGCCAGGCCATCGAATCCGGAGAACTGCGCCTTGAGCGCTGGAACAGCTACCAGAAGCTCAAAAAGGAAGCACAGTACGAGGAAAACCGGGCCGCCGCCATGCGGCAAAAGTGGCAGCGAAACAAAACCCTTGCAAAGAGGCGCAGGCAGATCTAAAAACCTTCGCCTCCCCGGAAGGGGATGTTACGATCCGCAGCCCTTCCCCTCACATGTGCAAATTTATGCTTGACAGTCACCGAAAAATGAGATATTTTATTCTTATATCAAAAGTATTCTTTTTATTCTATTATGTGTGCGTTTCGCACATTCGGCTGCTTCTGCCGGGTTACCCACTGTTTTTCGCAGATTTAAAGAAAGCGGGAGTATTGACATTATTTTATTCAAAGGAGGATTTTTATGGCGACGAAACTGAAAAATTACTTTCCCATCATCCGGGAAAGGGAAGAGGTACTGGCGGAAATTCTAAAGAACGGAACGCTCCACAGGCGGTTCGACAGCTGGCCGAAGGAAAAGCGGGAGGAGTTTCTGGACCTGTGCACCGGCGCAAGGGGGCTGAAGCTTTTATATGATGGTTTCTTCAAGGAGGTCATGAACCCGGAGTATGTTCCGGGGCGGCTCAGCGATTTTCTCTCCTGCACGCTGGGGCAGAAGGTCCGTGTCATCCGTGCGATTCCCACGGACTCCACCCGGCTGGCAAACGAGAGCGTCCTTCTCGCCATGGATATCGTGGTGGAGCTTGGGGACGGCAGCATAGCAAATGTGGAGATGCAGAGAATCGGGTATCTCTTCCCGGGACAGCGAAGCGCCTGCTACTCGGCGGACCTTTTGCTTCGCCAGTACAAGCGGCTTCGGGGAAGCAGGGAGAATTTCCGCTACCGGGATATCCGGAACGTCTATACCATAGTGCTCTTTGAAAAGAGTCCGCAGGCGTTTCACGCCTATCCTGAGACATGCTGCCATTTTTTCGAGCAGAAATCGGACAGCGGACTTACGATGGAGCTTGTACAGAAATACCTGTTCATCCCCCTTGACATCTTTATGAGAAATCCGCACAATAGAGACAGAAGAAGCAGAAAGGACGCATGGCTGACCCTGTTTTCCAGTGACGATCCGGACACGATCGTTGAGCTGTTGGAGGACTATCCGGAGTTTAAGGACATTTACAGGGATGGCTACCAGATTTGTCGGAACATGGAGAAGGTGATGGGAATATTTTCAGAAGAATTGTACATGCTTGACCGGAATACGGAGAGGTACATGTTTGACGAGATGCAGAATGAGTTGGACGAAATGCGCGATCATTTAAGCGAGATGCGAAACGACTTGGCGGAAACTCAGAACGATCTGGCGGAAACTCAGAATGATTTGACCCGTATGAACGACAAATATGCGCAGGCGGTCAAAAACGGCGTGGCTCTCATGCGCAGCCTGAAACTGTCAGAGACGGAAATCATGGAAAAACTCCGCACGCAGTACCGGCTTGACGAAACACAGGCAAAAGAATATTTATAGAACCCAGGATCATACCCCAGTGATCAAAGAGCACACCGATGGTATGATCCGAGAATCCATGAAACCGAAAGAGAGGGGAGGCCATAGGTGACAGAGTACACGAAACAGCACAAAAAGGCATGGGAATTCGACGCATATGAGTTTTGGGTGGAGCATGCCGGATCTCCCTTGCAGCGGGCAAAAGAGGATCTGGAGGATCCTGTCCGGATGCTAAGACAGTATTCCTCCTACTTTGATACCTACGAAGGGATCCGTGTAGCGAATATCTGCGGTTCCTGCGGTAAAAAGGCAATCCCCTTAGCCATCCTCGGCGCACAGGTCACGGTCTTTGACCTGTCGGAGGCAAACTGCAAATATGCCCTGGAGACGGCCAGTGCCGCAGGCATTCAGATCGACTTCCAGGTATGCGATATTATGGAGATCAACCTTGATAAATACGGAGAATATTTTGACGTAGTCTTTATGGAAGGCGGCATCCTGCACTATTTTCATGAGCTCGATGACTTCATGCATATCATGTATTCTCTGCTAAAAGACGGCGGCAGGATGATATGCAGCGACTTCCACCCTTTTACCAAGATTACCGATATCCTGGAATTTGGCTGGTCTTGCGGAGATTATTTTTCCACGGAAATCATTGAGGGCGAGATGGCTCACGCCCGTTTCTATGAGAAAGAGCTCCGTGCCAGGATACCCAAATGCCATTATCGAAAATACACCATGAGCGAGATTATCAATTCCGTGCTCCGATGCGGGTTTACTCTGAAACGCTTTGACGAGCACCCCGCATGGACAAACCGTAAAATGCCCGGTGAATTTACCGTAATTGCGGAAAAGTAAGAAAGCGTCCATTCTCCAATTGTTTTCTTTTAACGCTTTGCTAAAAGCTTTCCAACCCGGCGATACGCCCGTCCTCAATTCGAATAATCCGATCCGCCATCTGCGCAATCTCCGGATTGTGGGTGATCATCACAATGGTCTGGTTAAACTTTCTGCTGGTCGTCTGCAAAAGGCGGATCACATCATCACTGGTTTTTGAATCCAGATTGCCGGTGGGCTCGTCTGCCAGGATAATGGAGGGCTTTAAGGCCAGCGCCCTGGCAATGGCCACCCGCTGCTGCTGTCCGCCGGAAAGGTTTCCGGGCCGGCCGTCCAGCCTGTCCGCAAGTCCAAGCAGCCTTACCACCTGCATAATAAACTGCTTATCGGGCTTTTTCCCATCCAGGGAAATGGGAAACACGATATTCTCCCAAACGGTCAAAACCGGAACCAGATTGTAATTCTGAAACACAAACCCAATATTCCTTCGCCGGAAGATCGCAGCCTGCTCCCTGTCAAGCTTTGAAAGCTCTGTTCCGCCGATCCTGACGCTTCCTTCCGTCGGCACATCAAGCCCTCCCAGCATATGGAGCAGCGTTGACTTTCCGCTGCCCGAGGTGCCGATGATTGCGGTAAACTTCCCCTGTTCAATCGTAAGATCCACACCGTCCAGCGCCTTTACCATGGCATCACCCTTCCCGTAATATTTTTTCAGACCAACAGTCTCTAAAATCGTTTCCATGCGAATCTCCTTTCTTTCCATTACTCCGCCGCCCGAAGCTGTTCCACAATACTCTCCTTATAAAAAACCCGCAGCGCCAGAACGGGAACCAGGACGGATACCAGAATCATCACGGTGCCTGCCAAAAGTGCCGGAACCAACGTGAAATGAAACGTAAACTGCCACTGGGAATCCAGAATTTCCTTCACCAGCGTAAGGTTCAGGATCGCTGCCATCAAAAGCCCGGACAGACAGGCACCGACGGCATAAAAAACGCTCTCGGCTATCATCATCCCTGTAAGCTGCCGTCCTGTCATGCCAATACTCTGCATGGTGGCAAATTCATGCCGCCGGATCACGATGGACGTGATAACCGTATTGATCAGGTTCAAAATACCGGCAATCCCGAAGATAATACCCATCAGTCTGCCAACGAATAGAATCATATCTCTCTCCCCTTCCGCATCCGCAACAGCCGTCCGGGAGGAGAGATAATTAATATCGGAATCCACATTCTCCCTATAGTTATCAAGAAAGGCAGCCATATCCTCCTGATACCCTTCCTCCACGTCAAAGGCGTATTTATAGACTGCCGGATCATCATACAGCTCCTTATAGACACTGGACGGAAGATACAGATACGGACTGTCGCCTCCAATCTGGATTACACCATTGCAGGTAAAGCCAATCTCCAGGTCATCACCGTTAATGGCGGCCTTTGCAAGCACCGGCAGTTCCATAAACGGCAGGCCGTCCTTATAGACCGTGATAACCTCTCCCACCTGCACCATATCAAAAACCTCATGCAGGGACATGTCCGTGCGGTTAACCTGAACGCCAGCCAAAACGCCCTCTCCTTCTTCCATTTTCTCATAAAGAGTGTGCGCATCCATGATCCCCTCTCTCAGATCCATCCGGGCAATGGCGCTCTCCTCCATTCCGTAAACATTGCAGACCATACGCCCGTCCTTTCCCAGGCCAAAGCTTCTGCCTTCCTCATCACTTCCGAACACAAGGCCGCTATGATTATTCACAAACGTCGCTTCGGCAAACTTATGCCCGAAATCAAAGGTGACATTATCATCCTCCGCCGTGTTTTTGTAGACCGGCGCTCCTCCCACCACCCCCGGCTGTGAGGAAATATCCTTAATAGTCTGCGGCTTCAAAGCCTCTGTGCGGTGCACAAACCCCTTCATATTGCTGGTGCTGACCGCATTTACAACGGCAAAATCGGTGCGGATCATATAAGCTACCTGTTTTTCAATATCCATGCTCTCCGCCGCCGTTCCCGAACAATTCATGAGAACTATGCACAGCATCAGAGATATCACGATAAAAGCACTCCTTCTCCTGTTCCGGCCAAGATTGAACCATGCCAGACGGGGAATGCGGGCCAGGTCGGCGCTCCTTCTGGACTTACGGCCCCTTGCGGCGCCCTCCACATAGCGGAATGCATCAATAGGAGGCGTATCCGCCGCCTTCCTCACCGGCTTTCGGGTACTGATCATCACGGTCAGAGCCGTGAGCAGGGCCGCACTTGCAAAGATCACGGGAGAGGGGGTCACATCCGCACGGATATTCTGATATTCCGTGGAAAACGTGCCCATAATCAGAGGAAGAGCCGATTTTCCAATCAGAAAGCCCGCAAACAGTCCCAGCGGAATTCCCATAAGAGAAAGCCACAGGGCCTGTCGGTTCATGAGCTTTTTCACCTGCTTCCTGCTCATCCCGATGGTCCGGTAGAGGCCGAAGCGCCGGATCTCCTGCATCACCGCAATGTCAAACACGTTATAGATCAGCAGATAACCGCAAAAAATAAACAGCGCCACGAACACGGCTCCCATTACTAAAAGCTGCGGATCAGGGACAGGATTGGTGACCGCATTCACGACAGCCGGCAGATAATCCGGCGACCCCATATCCTCCGGGTCTCCTCCCATACTGCGGGCAAGTTCCGTCATTTTCTCCTGCAGGCCGGCCCGGCTCACAGCCAGGATGTCAGACCAGTAGGTTCCGGCCATTTCAAAATCCTTGTTGTATGTATTCCGGAAAATATCCGGATTTGCATCCCGAAACGGGAGCCCGGTCCACATCACGCTGAGCTGGTCGTTTAAGGCCTCATACCAGCCGGATACCACCATGGGAAAGGTATAATCCCTGCCGTGGGCGGTAAATGCAACCGTGATCTGCGCCCCGACCTGAGGCTCCACTCCCAGATCACGCAGCGCCTTGTCGGATGCCACCACCTCATTTTCCCTCCGGGGCACCTCCCCATGAACTGGCATACAGAATGTCAGCTCTGCCTGGGTTTCATCCATCACGTCAAACTCGATATTATGAAGTCTTGCATTTGTCAGAAAACCCACCGGCATCCGAAGGCCTGCCTCCCTGATCAGGTCAGAGCCTTTCATCATCTCAAACTGCTCCTTGCTCATATACCTGAAATCGCCGTCTGATCTGCTCATCTTCTGCTCCTGCATCATCAGGGTTATGGACTGCAGCGTGCCGATCCCGATGGCAGTGATGGATGTAAACAGGGTCGAACACAGGGCAATCGCCAGTACCGCTATCAGATTCCTCACCCTGCAGGCCGCAAAACTGCGCCGGGCAAGGGTATTTAACATTTCCTGCATCATAACTCCTCCTGAACTTTTTCTATTCAGATTATATCACTGCCAAGTTACATCTCCGGTACAAAAAAGGTACACTTTTGTACCAAAAAAACAGACACCCGCACTTTACGCCCGGGTGCTTTAAGGTACGCTCTGTCAAACGATGCGCCCGTCCTGCAGACGCACTACTCGGTCTGACAGCTGTGCCAGCTCCATGCTGTGTGTTATCATGATCAGAGTCTGATGAAACATTTCCGCGGTCATCTTCAACAGTCCCGCCACATTCTGACTTGTCCGAACATCGAGGCTTCCTGTAGGCTCGTCAGCCAGAAGGATGGAGGGTCTTGTGATAAGGGCTCTGGCAATTGCCGCACACTGCTGTGTGCCCGCAGAGAGCGTGTGAGGATACCGGTCCAGCTTGTCATCAAGACGAAGGGCGCCCGTAATCCGCTCAAAAAAAACAGGATCCGGGAGGGAATCATCCAGGGCAAGGGGAAACAGAATATTTTCCCGCACCGTGAGCTCTGAAACCAGACTGCAGTCCTGAAACACAAATCCCACCCTTCTTCGGCGGTAGATGGTCAGCTCCTGCTCGGTAAGGGATGAAAGCTCCATGTTGTCAACAATGATACGGCCCCCGGTCGGCCTGTAAAGACCGCCGATGAGATTGAGCAGCGTGGTTTTTCCTGACCCGGAAGCCCCCACGATCGCAGTAAACGTTCCCTTCTCCACCAAAAGGCTGACCCCGTCCACCGCCTTAACCAGGCGGTTCCCTGTTTCGAAATATTTTTTTACGTGATCCACATTCACTATATCCATAAGCCCGCTCCCCGGCCCTCCGGCCAAATACCTCCGCCGCAGTCAGCGGCCCGCAGCCTCTTTACTCCGGCAGAAACACGGAAAAAGTGCTCCCCTCCCCGACACTGGACTTCACGCTGATATAGCCCTTCTGCGCCGTGATAATCCCTCGGGCCAGATACAGGCCAAGTCCCACTCCCTCCTGCGCTGCCGCCTCCTGTCCCCGGTAAAAGCGCCGGAACACGTCATGGTAATGTTCCCTCTCAATTCCCATTCCCGTATCCGAAATATCGATACGCATATAAAACTGCCAGGGGCGCACATGGATATGGATGCTTCCGCCCTGCGGCGTATACTTTACTCCATTGTCCAGAATGTTTTCCAGGGCCTCCGCCGTCCACCTGGGATCATGCTCCGCCGCAATACGGCTGTCACACTCCACAGTCATTTCAATCTTTTTCCGCTCCGCCTTTGCCCAGATCCCGGATACGGCCTTTGCGATCGTATCATACAGACCATTCGTCCCTATATGCAAAGTGAGAGTCCCGGTTTCCAGCCGGGACATTTTGATCAATGACTGCATGAGGAAATCCAGCTTATCCACCTGGGACGCCATGGTGGCAAGAAACTGCTCCCGCTTTTCAAAGGACAGCTCCCGTCTTTGCAAAATGTCCGTAAACATCCTCAGATTTGACACCGGCGTCTTTACCTGATGGGAAATGTGACTGACAACCTCCTGGATCGTCTGTTTATCCTGATCGCTCCTTCCGCAGCTCTCCCGCATTTTATCATCATATTGCAGAAGCTTTCCCCGCACCCTGGATATCCCGGTCTCCTCATAGGGATGGTAATCCGGTATTTCATGTCCGTCCATAAGAGCGTCTATGTCCCCGCACAGCCGTCCGGCAAAGTCAGACTCATCCTTTTGGATCCGCTGCCCCCACCAGAGCACCAGAAAGAATGAAAAAAGGCCGCAGGCAAAGACCAGGATACGTAGCCATATCCCAGGAATAAATTCCCACATTACTCCCAAAAAAATCAACAGCAGAGCGGCGGCGGCCAGAAGCTGCCCTGCCGGGATGTTTTTTGTTGTTCGCTCCCTCATAGCCCTGCCCCCATCCAGATATAGCCCATCCCTCTCACCGTCCGGATATAGGAGTGATCCGCATCCTCAATCTTTGCCCGCAGGCGGTTCATGGTCACGGTCAGTGTGTGGTCGTCAATATAGTTCCCGTCACAGTCCCAGAGCCTGGAAAGAAGCACCTGCCTGGTCACAATACTGCCCTCACCAGCCAGCAGAAGCCTTAAAATCTTGTACTCATTCGGAGTAATCGTCAGCTTTTCCCCGTTCCTCACTGCGCTGAGGCTCTCAAGGTTCAGACAAAGGAACCCGTCGTCAAATTTCTCCTCCTTTCCCCCGCCGCCCCTTCTTCGCAGCGCCACCTCCATCCGCCGCTTCAGAATCCGGACATTAAAGGGTTTTGTAATATAATCCTCAGCTCCCAGGTCAAAACCGTCCAGCACATCCTCCTCCAGATCGTTTGCAGTCAGAAAAATTACCGGTAGTTTTGGCTGCTTCCTTTTTATCTCCCGGCACAGCTCGAAGCCGCTTTCGTCCGGAAGATTCACATCCAGAAGCACCAGCTCAAAGGGATCGGTCAAAAGAAGCTGCCGGGCCTTTTTGCCTGTATAGGCCGCCACGGTCAGATAACCGCTCATATCCAGTTCAAAGCAAAGCCCCGCACTCAGGGCCAGATCGTCCTCCACCACCAAAATCTTCGACATCTCTCGCTCACTCCTTTGCCATTTTCGGTCTATTCCTGCGGACTTATGAACTCCTCATCCCGGAAAGTGAAACCGCAGAAATCCGCACAGCCGCCCCTGTCCCTCTCCTCATTGTAGGAGAAAATCCCGATGCGGGCGCCAACGAACAGGGAGAGGGAATAAAACAGCGGCAGGCTGCCGCCCAAGGGAACATAATTCTCTCCGTCCGGACTGTAAAGAAACTCTGCCGTTTCCTCCCCGCTTCCCCAGCTATCAAGGCGGAAAATCACCTTTAACCACACGTTGTCCGTCTCGAGAGGCGCCTCGATTTCCTCCAGGGCATACCAGCCTTTCAATTCCTCCATCCCCTTCCCGGCCACGGCAAAGGGCGCTCTCTCCCCCTTGCGCCGGCGCATCACGATACGGCGTCTTCCTTCCTTTTGCCGGACGCCGATCTGTCCATAGCGCTCCACCAGGACGCACAGGCCCGCATAATCTCCGTCCTCCATTCCCCCGCAGTCAAGCCTCACCAGAAATTCACTGTAGGGCGCTTTCACTCTCTGAGTCAGGGTATTTCTCGCCTCAAACAGCTCCCTGGCCCGCATTCTGTTTTTCAGTCTCAAACATCCCGTGCGCTCCGTAAACGACCATGCCTCATTGTCCGGGTTGTGATTCCACTGCCAGACATTCTTCAGCCTGTTTTCGCTGTGATCAAAGCTGTCGCTCTGTATAATTTCCTCCGTCTGCTTTTCCTCAAAAGGCACCTCAAGGGTTTCCGGAACCTTTCCGTCCTTTCCAAGCACGGGCCATCCGTCCTTCCACTCCACGTTCATCAAAAAGGGAACTCTTCCCACTGCGCCGCTGTCCTGGAACATCACCGCATACCAGTTCCCCTTCCCGTCATCAAAAAGCGGCCCCTGGGCGATCCCCCTTCCCGGAATCCACATGTCGTCATACAGGATCGTTCTCCTCTCAAAAGCGCCGGAAAGATCCTCAAGACGGTAACAGACCTCTCTGCGCTTTCCAGCCTCGCCGGTGGTATCCGCCGGCCAGTCAATAAAGAGCAGATAAATCCTTCCATCCTTTACATAGGCCCTGCAGCCCTCACAGCAAAGCCGCATCCCCTCGGTCGGCGTCTGCAAAAGCACCCGGTCCGTGCCCTCCACAATACCGGAAACATCCTCCTTCAGCTCCACGATCCGGATCTGTCCGTTTCCGTAGACCAGATACAGCCTGTCCTGCCAGCAAAGAAATGACATGTCGTGAAAAACCCCGTCAATCTCCGTCTTGTCCCATCCGCTTTTCTCGATGTCATCCGTGGAGAACAGGTAGGTCTTTTTCATATCGTGGCAGACAAAGCATGCGTAGAACCGATCCCGGTACCGCATCAGGCTGGTGGCCCACTGTCCTTTTGCGTATGCATGTCTGCCGTTCTCCATCCGGTAGATTTCGTTATCGGCAATCTCACGACAGATATAGGAGACGATCTCCCAGTGCGCCAGATCCTCTGATCTGAGAATCGGGGCACCAGGCATGTGATACATGGTGGTGGAAACCATGTAAAAGCAGGCGCCTGCCCGAATGATGTCCGGATCCGGCATGTCCGCCTGAAATAATGGATTGTTAATCTTCATCAGAATCCTCCTTCTTTAAAAGTGCACAATAGCATCTGAATCATAAATTTTACGCTTGTGAATGTTGTCTCTATTTATTTTTGTTGTTATAATTAATTCAGTTTAATCTTTTACAAAAGTTATAATCGCAGCTTATCCAATCCGGAAACAGAAAGGCGCCGTTATGAATCCAGAAAAGCTTTTTTCACTCACGGCCGGGCAGCGTGAAGACTATCAGATCCAGCCCGACGGATTTCCCCGCTATGACTGGGAGGCAGTCACGGAGGAATATGAAATCCCTCCCTATATTCCCCAGACCTTTATGCGCTTTTGGTACAACACGGAGAATACCTGCTATTCCACCCATTGGCATGACGCCCTGGAACTTATCGTACCCCTGGAAAATTCCTACACGGTCACCGCTTCGGATGTTACCTACGCCCTGGAGCCGGGAGATATCCTTATCGTCCCTCCCGGGATCCTCCATTCCATTATAGCACCGGAGTGCGGCACCCGCTTCATTTTTTTGCATGAATTGAACGTATTTGCCCAGCTTGCGGAATTCACCCGGACTCAGTCGCTGCTGTCAAAGCCCATTCACATCACTTCGGATACATGTCCGGAGATCTATGAGACACAGATCAAGCTGCTCATGCAGGCCGCTTCCTGCTACTTTGGCCGCTCCTCGGCAAAGCAGCTGCGCATCTATGCCTGCCTCATGGAATTTTATGCCTGCTATACGGACTACTGCGCCCAGCACAATACCCGGACAACAAAAGCTTCCGGGAGCCTCTCCCCTAAGGATTACTCCCGAAAGCTATCGTTTCTTCTGGAATATATGAAACAGCATTTTGACGAAGACATCTCTCTGGAAGATGCTGCCAGCAAGGCCGGCCTGTCAAAATTTTATTTTTCCCGGATCTTCAAGCAGTACACCGGCCAGACCTTTTACGATTACTTAAGCTTCCTGCGCATTCAGGCTGCGGAGGCTCTGCTCAAGGATACCGCAACCCCTGTTTCCGCCATTGCCCTTGCCTGCGGGTACTCCAATATCTCTTCCTTTAACAGGAGCTTCCGCAAATTTCAGAAGTGCACGCCTTCCCAGTACCGCAGTCTCCATCGCAGCCCCCGGCATGTGAGCCTGTAATCCGCCCTGCATCCCGGAATACCTCTCACTCCTTTGTCGCTCCCAAAGTGACGCCCTTTACAAAGTATTTCTGCATAAAAGGGTATACCACAAGGATGGGCACGGAGGCAACAATAGTCACCGCAGCCCTGATAGAGGTCGGCGTGATCGTGTCGGCCATCTGCTGATTGTTCCCAAAGATACTGGAATTATCCCGGCCCGACTGCATAGCCGAGGACAGTAGCTTCATCATCTCATACTGAAGAGTTGTCAGGTGATCCGCACCGGACGCATACAGGAAGGTGTCAAACCATTGATTCCAGGCGCCTACCGCACACCACAGTGCAACGGTCGCCAGCACCGGCTTACAGCAGGGAAGCACAATCTGCCAGTAACAGCGGAAATGTCCCGCTCCGTCCACCATGGCTGCCTCCGTGAGACTGTCGGGGAGCGACTGCATGAAGGATTTAATCACGATAATATTGTACACGCTCACAAGTCCCGGCACAATGTAGACCGCAAAGCTGTTGAGCATCCCCAGATTTTTGATCAGGAAATACGTGGGAATCAGTCCTGCCGAAATATACATGGTCACCAAAAAATACGCCGTGATAAATTTTCTCCCTATAAGCTCCCTGCGGGAGAGCACATAGGCGATCATGGAACCCACCAGAACGCCAAACACCGTGGAGAGCACGGTACGCAGCACGGAATTGACAGCAGCGGTGCCCATGAGTTTGTTCTTAAACACAGATTCATAGCTGTAAGTTGAAAAGGCCCTGGGAAACAACGTAATTCCGCCCCGCAGAGTGTCCTGTGCGTCATTGAATGAAACGGCAATCGTGTTCCAGAAGGGATAGATCATGATCACGGCTATGAAGATCATGACAATCCCGTTCACCGTGTGAAACGTGAGATCTCCGAGGTTATGCTTTCCAACTCTAATTCTCCAAAAATTTTTCATCTTTTTCCCCTCCTTACATCAGACTGTTTTCTCCCAGCTTGTTGGCCACGGCGTTTGTACCGAAGACTAACAACAGGGAAATAACCGATTTAAAGATACCTGCAGCTGTTGCAAGAGAATAGTTACCGATACTCATACCATATTTGAGCACGAAGATGTCGATGGTCTGGGACACGTCCTGCAGAAGGCCGCTTCCCAGAATATAAGGCACCTCAAAGCTTGCGTTCAAAACCCATCCGAGATTCATGATCAAAAGCACCACGATGGTGGAGCGGATTCCCGGCAGAGTCACATGCCACATCTTCTGGAAACGGCTGGCCCCGTCCAGCTCCGCCGCCTCGTACAGGGCCTGGTCAATACCTGAAATTGCCGCTATGTAGATGATGGAATTCCATCCGGTCTCCTTCCACACATTGGAGAAGGTGGTCACCCACCAGAAATACTTCTGTTCTCCCAGCCACAGAACCGGCTTGTCGATCAGCCCGATGGCCATCAGGAAGTTGTTCACCATACCGTCATTGGTGGAGAGCATATTGGAGACCAGGGAGCAGACGATGATCCAGCTCAGGAAATGAGGAAGGTACGATACTGTCTGCGTAATGCGCTTAAGCCCCAGAGACTTGATCTCGTTTAACAGAAGTGCGAACACAATAGCAAAAACAAAGCTGAAGACAAGGTTCATAAGGGACATGGCTAATGTATTTCTCACACTTCTCCAGAATTCAATATCCTGAAAAAGGAACTTGAACTGATCCAGCCCCACAAACGTGGAACCGGAATACCCTTTTGCCGGCTTATAATTCTGAAATGCCATGATCCACCCGCTGAGCGGATAATAGGAAAAAATAAAGGTGTAAATCATGCATGGCAGTATCATCAAGAACAATACCTTCTGCCCTGCTAATCTTTTTAAGGTTTTCTGCATCTTACTCATGCCCATCTCCTCTTCTTACATTAACTATAGTTAAGAATGGGAGAGCCTTCGCCCTCCCATCCGCCTGTTATCTATTCTTTTGTTTTATTTTGCCATCTTCTGAGCGATCTGACTGTCGATCTCTGTCTGATAGGATTCCAGATCAATCGTATTGAACTCCTTCAGAAAATCATTCCAGATGGACTCATATTCCGCCTCATCCTTTGCCAGAATCAGTCTGGGGTAAAACTTCATGGTCACATCCGTGATCTTCGTGTTTGCAACCGCCGCCGGACTTCCGTCTTCCAAGGTCAGGGCCCATACCGGATAATAAGCCGCTCTCACGATAGGATCTGAGAACATCTCCGCAGGGTACTTGATTCCGTAGCCTTCCAGAAAACTCTTATCATAATCTGACTGAGAAGCAAGATATTCATCCGGTGATTCACCGGTACCGCAAGGCATACCGTCGGAGGTATAAATACCCTGCCACTTCGGGCAGTAATTCCAGAGAGTAAGACCTGTCTCGTCGCGCTTTCTCGCAGTGTCACGCACAATGGCGCGTCTTTCCGGTGTCAGCTCTTTTCCGCCGTCTGCGGAATAAACCCAATCAGTTCCCTCTTCACCCCACTGCAGATAATCCTGCACTTCTCTCTGGCAGAGCCAGTCAAAGAAACGCAGCAGACGGTCAGGATTTTCACAGTTTACAGTAATTCCTATACCGTTGGTTCCGCTGGGGATACCGTTGCTCTTGTCCAGATAGCCGTCCTTTACACCCGGATTGGTAATGGGAACAGCCACATAAGTACGCTCAAATTTTCCGTCCGCCTTCAGCAGATCCTGTGCACTCTGGAAATTCCAGTTCTGATCATAGAAGCCCAGAACCGCACCCGTAGTAATCTTGGAAATATACTGGTCATAGTTCTGCGTAAAGGTTTCCGCCTCGATAACACCCTTCTGATATTCCTCATTCAGCTTCTGATAAAACGCATGAGCGTCGTCACTGATCTGGAAGAATGAGGTCTCAAGCGTGTCCTGATTCACAAAAACCGCACCGTCATTACCTGCTCCAAGCAGATTCTGTACAGGATTGAGAAGAGCCCAGTTACGCCATCCATCTGCAAGAATCTCAAAACCAGTGGTCTTCACGCCGTCAATTTCCGGATGATTTGCCATATAATCCTCAATGATCTTGAAGTAATCATCAACCGTTTTGACCTCGGGATAACCCGCCTCCTCCAGAACCGCTTTCTGAATGTAGAATCCAAGTGCGCACTCAAAAGGAGGAGCAACCTCTGTCACATCATTCTGGAAAGTTCCATAGATTTCCATATCATAAACATGGCCGTCTGCCTGTGTAAGATATTTCAGAACATTGCCATACATAGCGTTCAGGTTGGGATATTTGGGAATCTCCTCCTCAAGGGGAATAAATGCTCCCGCATCTCTCAGCTTGCTTCCGGCATCGCCGGCAAAAATCACGTCCGGATAATCTCCTCCGGCAATCATAACGCCCAGCTTCTGGTCAAGATCGCCTACCAGGAACTCAAACTTAATGGTCACACCGGTAAGCTCTGTAATCTTCTGAATAACCGGATTGTTATCCGCCGGAACTACACCGGGGTCACGCACGAAAAATGTATAGGTGATGGGATCGTCCGCATCATCCAGAGGTACCAGTCCGCCGTAATAATTCTCCTCCGAGCTTCCTGTCTCTCCCGATGCGTCCGCACCGGCCTCATCGCCTGCCGTATCCTCACCGCTCTCCTCTTCTGCCGCATCTGCAGTGTCGGTGTTCGCATCCTCCGGCTCCTTGGTATCTTCCGCCGCCGTATCCTGCTTTGGCTCGGAACCCGACCCGCCGCAGGCCGCAAGTGACAGCACCATAGAAGATGCCAGAAGAATTGCACATAACTTTTTCAACTTCATACTTTTACCTTCCTCTCCAGGACCTATTGTATGTCAGTCCTTAATTTATTACCATTATACGAAAAGGAAAGCATTTCCTCATTCCCAAAAGTAATCCAAAAGTTCCGTTTTTTATACCTGTTTTTGAGCGGATATTGCTTTCTGCGCAAATATTGCCTTATGCATTTCCCATCCTGCGGTATTCCGCCGGAGTCACTCCGGTCAGATCCGTAAACTTGGATATAAAATATTTACTCTCCGTAAATCCCGCCTCCTGCGCGATCTCATAGATCATCTTATCCGTATCCCGCAGAAGCCTTTTGGCCTCCCGGATTCTGAGGTCATTCAGATACTGCCGGAAGCCGCTCCCCTTAAGAGCCTTCTGCAGACATCTCCCCAGATAGGAGGGGCTCACATAGAACTTATCCGCAACGGATTTGAGAGAGATCTGTTCCCTGAAATGACGCTGAATATAAGTAAGCGCCTGCTCTCCGATCCCATCCCCGGAATCCGTGTTTTCCATGCAGGAATAGACGGCTGAAAGCTGTCTCCACAGCTGCTCCTTCCATTCCTCATAGCGCATAAAGCATGACGTGTCCCGCAGATCCAGAGGCGTTATATGGACATCCGTAAGCTTCTCCTCGTCCAGAAGATCCATCAGGCTGTAATAAATCCTGTAATTAATCTCCTGCAAAAAAATAATATTCAGTTTCTTTGTTCTTACCGCCCCGTCAATCTCCTCATACACTTCTCTGAGCGCTCCCGTATTCCTCTCTCGAACCGCCCTGCGGATTTTTTCGATGTATTCCTTTTCCCCGTCCAGCCTGCGGTCAAAAAAATCGGATGTCTCCATCATACGGCACTGTATTACAACTTCCTTTCCCCAGAACAGCTCCGTCAGCATCCGGTACAGATGCGTGTCGTAATCTCTGCGAAACGTATCCTCCGCCCGCTCAAAAAGAACACTGTCAAAAAGCAGTGCGCATTCCATGCCTCTCTTTTTGATCTGATGCAGGAGATGGCGTGCGAAAAGCGTGACACTCTGCTGATATTCCCCAAGCGTCTCCGGTCCTGCAAGATAACTGAGAATACAGCCCTGGTTTCTGCAAAAGGCCGCCTCCGACCCGTAAAGCCTCTCCTCCGCCAGCTCCCGGATCAGACGCCAGCCCTCCTCCGCCTCCGGACTTTCTCTCAGAATCACACAGTGCATCATCTGATATCCCTGAAATGACGTTCTCTCCCGGTCACCTCCATGATAGAGACTCTTAAGCCTTTTTACCTGCTCCTTCATATCGGAGTGTTTCAGAGTCTTTTGTTTTTCATCGAGGGTATCCTTAAGCTCCTTAAGAACCACACCGACCTCCTCTTCATCCACCGGCTTTGTCAGATATGCCTTTGCGCCGTAACGCATGGCTGACCTGGCATATTCAAAATCGCTGTATCCGGAAAGCATGACCACATAGGGCAGATCGGCATCTTGCTTTTTGCGGAGCTCCTGCAAAAAAGCCAGCCCGTCCATCACCGGCATGCACACGTCCAGAAAAATCACATCCGGACGACACTGAGGGATTCTTGCGAGGGCATCCTGCCCGTTCCTTGCCGTGCCGCAGAGCCGAAACCCATATTCCTCAAAATTAACGATTCCAGCAAGATTTTCCCGTATCGCCTTCTCATCATCCACAATCATAATCGAATACATAAGTCTCACCCTTCCCGTTTTCCTTCCGGTATCCGGATCGTGCAGACCGTGCCCTTCTTTGGGACGCTGCTAATCTCAAACTGGAATTCCTTTCCATAATACAATACCAGCCTTCGGTATACATTCCACAGGCCCACGCTTTTTTCCGCCTGGCTTTCTCCTTTTAGCATTTCCTGCAGCTGCGAAAGCTTTTCTGCGGACATTCCCCCTCCGTTGTCCTCCACCGCAAGCGAAAGCCACCCCGCTTCCGCCTTTGCCCTCACACGTACCCACCGATCTGTTTCCACTGCCTCCACTCCGTGAACACAGGCATTCTCCACAAGGGGCTGCAGCATCATTTTTGGGATCAGACATTCATAGGCCTGTTCCGTGACATCGATCTCGTAAGAAAATTCATCCTCGAACCGATAGTTCTGAATATGAAAAAATTCGTCCAGAAAGCGGATCTCCTCCCGAAGGGTTATAATATTATCCTTCCAATCCAAAAGATTGCGGAACATTTTTGCCATATACTTGATCATGGCGGCCGTCTCCCGCTCTCCCTTTTTCATGGCCTTGAGCCGTATGCTTTCCAGTGCGTTGAACATAAAATGGGGATTCACCTGCTCCTGCAGAGCCAGAAGCTTTGCCTGATTCGTCTCCTTTTCCAGCTCCGCACGGAAAATCTGCTCCTTATATTCCTTCTCGATCAGCTCCTTGAGACGGTAGCTCATGTGGTTAATACTCTTCTCCAGGGTGCTGAATTCATCCTGATCCTTCCCGGAGAGCTCAATCTGGACAAAATTCCCATTGGCAATCTCCTCCGACTGGACCACCAGCCTGTGCAGACGCCGGTTGATACTGCTCACGATAGAAAAGATAACGATCAGCGCAAAGGAAATACACCCTGCCGAGATTCCCACGGACAGGCGCCTGCTCTGGCGAAACTCCTCGGATATGGATCGGGAATCATAGATCCCGTACAGTGTGAGCGGAAAACCTTCCACATGCCTGGAAAGCACGATCATCCCGTCTTCTCTTTCCTCCTGCGATGCAAAAATTCCCATCTCTCCCGCATTTCCGTATTCCTTGGCCGCCGCAACCACTCTTCCCTGGGTATCTCCCAGGATCATGTTGGTAAAAAGATTACTCTCCAGAAGAACGCTCTCCATGCTGCCAATCTCAATATCCATCCGCAGCAGCTTAAAAAAACGGTCATACTGTTTGTAATGATTCAGCTCGCACAGAAAGCTGAGGCTGCGGCTGTCATACACTTTCTGAACCTTCGCATCCTCATGGGCGACCCTGAGATAAATTCCGGTTTCCTGATCCACCGGCTGTATGTTGAGGTAAGTCAGCTCCTCCCCCAGCCTTTCCCTGTCCGCCTCGTCCAGCTTTCTGATATAGGAGCTGTTGAGCAGCGTATGATTATCCGTATAGACCACCGTGTTCCTGATCTGCTGGACATAGGAGCCGCTGTTCGCAATCAGATTCCGGAGCGCATCCTGATATTGGATTAGAAATTCCAGGTCCCTGTCGTACTCATAATCCAGATATTGATACAGAAGCTCGTTGCTGTAATGATTCCGGGTAATGGACAATGCATCCGACAACGCCCTTGAAATCTTCACCGCCTTGTCGTCCATCGCCTCGTTGATCTTATCCAGCATCTCCTCCTGAATATTTTTTTCCGTCTGCCAGTAATAGACACCGTTCTGTACCGCCGTGGGTATCACAATACCGCACAAAAAAAGGAGGACAAATTTCTGCAGGAAAGATAACTTCCCCAGAACCGCATCAATCTGTTTCCGGAACCGCTTTCTGTTCCGCATACTTAAGTTTACCCTCTCCCTTGTGCCTCTTCCCATATTTATACCCCTGGCATATCCTCTCCGAACTGTCGCTTGTGAACAAAAATATTATAACATACGATTCTTTTTTTGTCACTTTAATCAAAAGAGGGAACAGCTTTCGCTGTTCCCTCTCCATTGCCTGCCTTATATCATTCTGGCCGGCCGCCTTACTGCGTCGCTTTTCTCGCCTCAAGCATGGGCTGGAATTTCTCGGTATCAAACGCTACCAGATCATTCCATCCAAAGCCTTCCAGCTGCAGACACATATCGTCCCAGAGCTGATCAAAAGCCGCCTCGTCCGCTGCAAAGATCGCTTTCCAGGAGGTATCGCACACAATGGTCTTGCACTGGCTGCGGATCAGTCCGATATCCGTGGTGTCAATGGCAAGCGACATGTTGATACTGGGTACCGGCTCCATCATGCCGTTATTCTTCAGGTACTCAACCTCATTCTGCGCTCCGTATTTCTCTCTCCATTCCTTGGTTGTCTTTGTGTTGTTCTTTTCCTGATAGGAAGCCCACAGATCTGAGCCGTAAGTCTCGCCCGTAACCGGGTTTATCTCAACGCTTGCAACGATCCACTGGTTTACCTGGTTGTTTCCGTCTGTCCAGTTTCCGCCGCCCTGATCCTCGGGAATCAGAATCTCGGAAGTAAACCGGTTGTAGCCGTCTTCTGTCAGAGTGTAAGTACCGTCGTCATTTACCGTATAGATAATGCCTTCCGTTCCGATGTGCTGAACCGTTGCTCCCTCGGGAGATGCCAGCCAGTCAAGAAATTCCATGATGCGCGCTTTGTTCTCGTCGCTTACCTGAGAACCGATTCCAAATACGCGGCCGCTTCCATAATAATAGTCGGAAGTCTGGAACACCTTCATATCCGCAAGAGGCATTCCCATGTAGTTTGCTCCCTTTTCGCCGGTCTCCGGGGAATTGGTAAAGCCCTGCATCCAGTTATTCCAAACAAGGTAGGTTCTCTTCTGCTTCATCTTGTCACATGCGGAATTCCAATCCTGCGTTGCGGAGTCGGGATCCACGAGTCCGAGCTGGTTTGCATCAAAGAAGAATTTCAGCATCTTGTAGTATGCGCCTTCCTTGTCCGTAAGAGGAGTGATGGAATGATCCTCTCCGATCAGAACCGAACCGTTTACCTCCTGTCCATACCATTTGGTGAGCTGATTCACGTTCTCGATGGAGGTTCCGTCCCAATCCTTCCACAGCGTCATTCCGTAAGCCTTGTCGCCCGCCTCGTTGGTGGGATGAGCCGCCTGCATGTCGGAGAGAACCTTGAGAAGGTCGTCCAGATTGTTCAGATCCGGTTTCCCGAGCTCGCTATAGAAATCCCAGGGAATTCTTGGCATGGAAGAAACAGTCTCTCCCATATATGCGGTAGGCCCGTTTGTATTCATCTCTGTGGGAATCGCCCAGATTCCTTCGCCGATGCCCTCATTAAATTTCTCGATCTGCTCCCAGTATTTCATCAGATTGGGATAGCTCTTAATTTCGGCGCTCATGTCCGCAATCAGTCCCACATCCACGCATTCCAGCATGTCGGCATTGTCAAGAAGCACGATGTCTCCCAGATTTCCCGCCGCCGTCCTTGTCTGATAGAGAGCCTCGCCATCACCGGAAACCTGAGGTGCAATGATATTGAGAACAATATTAAATTTGTCTTTGAGAATCTTTCCATACCATCCGGTCTGGATTCCCTGATAGTTCGCAGCCACGTCGTAAACCTCCAGCGTGAGCTCCGTATCGTGGGAAACTGCGGGAGGCGCCGCCTCTTCCGTACCGGCAGCTTCCTCTTCGCCGCTCTCCTCGCCCTGGGAAGCCTCCTCCTTGGACGTGTCCTCATCCCCGGACGCTTCCTCCTGTGCGTCCGTCTCTCCTTCGGACTGTGTGGAAGTGTCTTTTCCACCACAGCCGCCAAGCATCATGGACGCCGTGAGTACTGTCGCAAGTAAAATTGATACAATACGCTTTTTCATGAATTACCTCCTAATTATTTTCCACCCGTGCGGTTGCGATTCACGGCAGGTTTCGGGATGAAAACGGATGCGTCATGCTTGCATGCAAGCAGACATTCTCTTCCTGAAACTGCCTGAATCAGGCGACCCACCCCCAAATGAGCAAAATGTATACGGCTTTTTGCCGCATCTGACAGCTTGCTGGCAGATTTTGTGTATTTTGCGGGACGGGATGCCGTGAATCGCAATTTCAAGGCGGTGTATTTTTTATAACAACCGGGGAATCCCCGTTCGTTAACCTTTTACCGCTCCGATCATGATGCCCTTCACAAAATATTTCTGGAAGAAAGGATAAACCATCATAATGGGAAGCACCACAATCACCGTGATCGTCATACGGATACTGGTGGCCGTCTGCGTGGTGGCCGCCGCCGCTGCCAGAGAACTGGAGCTGCTGGTATTTGCCAGTGCAGAGAGCGAGCTTGCCTGATTCAGATACTGATACAGGACAAACTGCAGAGGATACAGCTTGGTATCCGTAACCAGAAGCAGCGTATCCTGGAATGCGTTCCACTGGTTTACCGCCGCAAAGATCGCCACAGTGGCCATAATCGGCTTGATCACCGGGATCATAATCTTGAAGAACACAGTCATAATGCCTGCGCCGTCAATCTCCGCAGCCTCCTGCAGCTCCTTCGGAATGGATTCCACAAAGGTCTTCGTCAGCACGATATGGAAGGGCGAGACAATAACCGGAAGGATATACCCCCAGAAATTATTCGTCAGGTGCAGGTTCTTCATGATCAGAAACCAGGGAATGATTCCCGCATTAAAATACATGGTTGCAACGATCAGACGGTACCAGAGCTTTCTGTGCCACATCTTTTCCTGGGAAAACATAAATCCCAGAAAGGCGGATGCGCTCACCGTACCGGCCGTGCCGATGATCGTACGCATCACAGAGATCTTGGCCGCCTGGAACAGGCCGTCAATGCCAAGCGCACTGGCATAATTCTTCAGATGGATTCCCTGAGGCCAGAACAGAATAACTCCCCTGGAGCTTAAATCATTGGCGCTGATCGTATTGATAAATATGTAATAAAACGGATAAAGGCAAAAAAGCGCACATATGGAGAAAACAATATAGCAGACCAAGCTGACCATCCGGTCCCCAAAACTCTGATGCATCTTTGCCGTCTTTACTCTCACTTTGCTCATATCTTCTCCTTTCCTTACAGGAAGCTCTCACCGCGGGTCAACTTGGAAACGGCGTTTGCACCCACCAGAAGAATCACGCTCACGACACTCTTAAGCATACTGAGTGCAACGGACACGGAATAGCTGCCGCTTCCCATCGCCAGATTGTAGACATAAAGATCCAGCACCTGGATGCTCTCCTTGTTAAACGCATTCTGGAAAACATAATACTGCTCCATCCCATTGGAAAGGAAATTACCGATATTCATCATCAAAAGCACAAAGAACGTGGGAAGCAGGCTGGGTATCGTAATGTAGCGGATCATCTGCATCCTTGTGGCACCGTCCACCTTGGCCGCCTGAAACAGCTCGTCGTCAATACTGGATATCGCCGCTATGTACATGATCGCCGCCCACCCCAGATTTTTCCAGGTAAGCCAAAGCCACTGTGTCAGCCACACATGCTCCGATGACTGAAGGAATAAAACAGGCTCCTTGATCAGCCCGAGATTCAGCAGAAGGGTATTCATCATACCGGTGCTGTTGAAAAGGCTGAATGCAACGGAATATACCAGTACCCAGCTGATAAAGTTAGGAAGCGTTGTCACGGTCTGTACAAACTTCCGGAATGGCACACACTTAATCTCATTTAAAAAAACCGCAAAAAACATAGGAAGCCAGGAAGTCCCCAGCGTGATGCCGCTCATGGCAAAGGTATTTTTCAGAACCTGCCACAGCTGGGCTACCTTCACCGGATTTTCCACCAGCGACTTAAACCACTTGAGTCCCACAAACTCCGCATCGGAAAAGGGCCTCGGCGGTCTGTAATCGTAGAACGCATAAAGCCAGCCATACAGCGGATAGTAGGAAAACAGAAGCACTAGCGCTATAAAAGGCAACACGAAAAGAAACAGCTTGATCGAATACCATTTCTTTTTGTCGATCTTATGAAACATATTCTTACCTCCTGTTTAAGTTTATCGATTTACTTCATGTAATAAAATTATATTGTTTAGATTATCATTTGTCAATCATTTTATGACTTATTTCCCATAAACATGCTAATATATCATTCTTTTTCGTGTATTTTGTCTTTTTTCAAAACTTTTATCCTGTCTATCTCATCTTTTCTTATATTTAAATTGCATTAATATCGTTAAACATACATGCAGTTTCTCCCACTCCGTCCCGTGCGATCGAGTAGGAGGGAGTGATTAGCTCCCGTCCTCTCACACCACCGTGCGTACCGTTCGGTACACGGCGGTTTCAATAGTTGACGTGCACGGACTGATAGGCTGTGGCTAAATCATAAAAGCCACCGCTTATCAGTTTTTCTTTTGACATGGCTCGTTTTACTGTTGTAAGGTTTGAACAAAACCAGTGTCCTTTTCGGCTGTTTGCCGCCATATGCGCAAAGTATTCTGGTATTCCCATTTTGATAAGATTTCTCTTTTTCGTCTTTGGTAGTTTCCATTGTTTCCATATGCACATACGTATTCTGTGATAGAGCCATCCATTGATGTCATCTATATTGTTCTTCATGCTCGCGATTCCATAATAGTTCAGCCACCCTCTCGCATATACTTTGATTTTCTCAAGGCTTGGTTTGATGGACTGTACAGACCTACGGGAAGATAAATCTTTCAGCCTTGACTTAAACTTCTTCCATGACTTTGCATGAACCCGGACATAGATGCCGCTCCCGTTCCTTCCCAATGCAAAGCCAAGAAACTTAAAATTTCGGATTGCAAACACGCTCACAGTACGGCTTTTCTCCCGGTTGACTGTTAATTTCAGCTTTCCCTCAAGGTACTTTGTACTGCTCTCCAAGAGTCTTTCCGATGCCCTTTTACTCTTTGCCAAAAGCACAATGTCATCTGCATATCGAATGCTCGGGACTCCTCTCTTTAGAAACTCCTGGTCGAACTCATTGAGGTAGATATTCGCTAGTAATGGCGATAGATTTCCTCCCTGTGGCGAACCTTCCTCTGTGTCGATGACCACTCCGTTCTCCATTCCTCCACTTTTCAGATAGCGTTTGATCAGCTGTACCACTCGCTCGTCCTTTATGTTCTTCCGTAGAAGATTGATAAGAATTTCGTGATTG
>Ga0137308_100233_pt1 | contig 102729 bp, 94 predicted proteins | sample Inofrocosms_June_FD_97181 | JGI IMG/M metagenome (GOLD analysis project Ga0137308, IMG submission 97181) | Mouse cecal microbial communities from Vienna, Austria - N-Acetylneuraminic and N-Acetylglucosamine D2O microcosms_June | ecosystem: Host-associated > Mammals > Digestive system > Large... | reverse complement strand
GGGAGAGCTGGCGGCGCTGACCTGGGCGGACGTGGACCTGGAGGCCCGGACCATCACGGTCAACAAGGTGATGGAGTACGATTCCAGCGGCGTCCCCAGCCTCCGGCACGTCACCAAGACCGCCGCTGGTATGCGGACGGTGGATATTCCCCAGCGGCTGGCGGACTACATGACGGAGCTGCCCCGGGACAATCTGCTGGTGATTCCCAGCGCCCACGGCGGCGTTATGACGGACTCAGCCTGGAAAAAGCTCTGGGGCTCCTATATGCGGCTTCTGAACGAGAAATACGGGACCAGGACCCCGGCGGACCTGGAACGGCGGAGGTCCGGCAAGCCGGGGCCCAAGCGGCTGGACAGGACGATCCCGAACATCACTATGCACTGGCTCCGGCACACCTTCTGCACGCTGCTGTATCTGGCCGGGGTGGACGTGGTTCAGGCGTGCGCTCAGATGGGCCACGCCGACGTGAGCACCACGCTGCGGATTTATACGCACCTGGACGCCATCCACAAGCGGAAGTCCGTTGACAAGCTGGACGCCTATTTGTCCGGCCAGCCGGGCGAGAAAGAAATGCCGTGCAAGTCGAATGCAAGTCAAAAAACCGTGTAACTCTTGGTATCAGCGGCTATGTCTGTGCCTTTTAAGCAGTGGGCCCGGAGTTTGAATCCCCGCCGGGTCACCAAAGAACCCTAGAACCGCAATGGTTCTAGGGTTCTTAGCGTTTTAGGTTTTGGGTTTTGTTAGTAACATGCTAGTAAACAGGTTTCTCTCTAGCCTTCGTCCGGAGACAGCAGTCCCTCGTTTTCCAGAGCGCGGGCCAGATCCTCCCGGAACAGCTCTGAGCCGGGGAAGCAGTCATTTCCCATTTGGGAGAACAGGAAGGTCCGCTTCCCGTTTTCGTCCAGATGGAAGCACAAGTAATCGCATCCCGGGTAGCCGATCATGCACCAGCCGTCCTCTCCCAGATAGGACCCGCCCGCCAGGACGATCCGGTCCGGGGTCGTGGTGTGGATCTCATAGCTCAGGTTCCAAATCTCGATGCGAAGGTCCCCGAAATCCTCATAGGACGGCCCGGTCAAATCGGTAAGGCGCCAGTCGTCCCAGATTACGTTCCCGGGGCCGAAATTTTCCTCGTTGTAGTTCCCGGAGCCGTCAACGCCGTAGCCCTCCGCCGCCTGGGTCTGGAACTGCGTGTCCACGAACAGCGCCGCCTGCCGCAGCACCTCCGCCGGAGGGGTCTTTAAGCTGTTGGAGATATGATCCGTGTAGCCGCTCTCGTCCTTATAAATCCGAAGGCTTTCCCCGTCGAAAAACAGCGTCCGGTAGCCCGTGACCGTGATGTCATAGCCGGGGAGGGGGACCTCCACAGACATGGAGAGGTACCGCCCGTCCGGGTCCCAGAAGCCGGATTCCAGATATCCCGCCTCGGGCCATGCGTCATGAATGAGGGCGTCCAGGTCCGCCTCGAAAAGGGTCCCGTCCCGCAGGAAGAAGAGCCGGGAGACATTCCACCCGTCGGAGGCGGCCACCTCCCGCACGCCGTCCCCGTCCAGATCCGCCTCGGTCACATTTCCCAGGGCCCGGAGGAGCAGGGAGGGCGTACCGTCGCCGTAGAAGGTGTAATAGTCGTTGATCTTGCCGAAGGAGTGTTCGGTCAGCTGGCCGTAGTAGGAAATCCGCAGGCCGGATTGGCCGAACAGGTTTGTAAAGGGCTCCACGCTGTCCTCCGCCGTCCACCCGGCGGAGTCCTTCCCGGGCACGGTTAAAAAGCAGTCCCGCTCTGTGGCAGAGACCGCCACGGCGGCATAGAGGTCGCCGTCTCCGGAGCGGCAGACCTCTATATAAAAGCCGTCGTCCCTGTCCTCATAGGGTTCAAAGCGTGTGGTGTACAGCGTTTCCGCCGCATCGCCGCGGCGCTCCACCTGGAGCTCCGGGGCCCGGTAGGGCTCCACGCCGTCCAGGGGGATGACCCGCTCCGGCTCCCAGGCCGGGTAAGCTGTGGGAATGATGGGCGGGTCACCGTTCCAGCCCCAGTTGCTTAAGAAGCGGTAGCCGCCGTCCTTTTGCGGCTCCAGAGTCACACACGCCGGGCCGGAGGAAACCATGTTCATCTCGCCGTTTCCGCTGCTGAGCCCGGGAAAGCCGCTGCCCTCGTAGTACAAAAGAACCTTGCCGTCCTTCCATTTTCCGGAGGTGAAGGTCACCTCGCCGGGATAGTCCGTGTCGCCGTGGAAGTCATAGTAGGCGTCGTATTCCTCCAAATAGGTGAACCGATCCAAACACCACCGGTCCGTCTCGTCAAGGGTGAGGCCCAGGTACTTCTGCAAAACCGCGTCCATCTCAGAGGCAGGACATTTCACAAGGTCCACCATGGGGTCCTCGCCGCCATAGTCCGCCTCCGCCACGGCTTGGCGCTCCTCCTCCGTCACCTCCATGGGCTCTCCCGTGCCGTTGTAGAAGAGTACGAAGAGGTCGATCTGCCGGTAATCCTTCGGAGCCTCCATGGCTAGGCAGAGAAACTGGTTCATCATGTTGAAGCCGCCGCCGTTGAACACTTCGGTATTGAACCGCTCCAGCTCCTCCGCCGTTAGGGGCCTATCCTCCGGCGTCTCCAGAGTCTCGGATTTGGCGAAGGAACAGGCGCAGACCAGAAGGGCCAAGGCCGCGGACAGCACCGCCGCCCACAGCCAGCGCTTCGGAGCCCGGGCGATGCGCCGCACCCGCTCTCGAAGGCTCCGCTTGTCCCCCGTCATGGTGGTGGCACAGCGGAGCAGGTCCCCGGGCCGGGGCTTGGCGGTGACCAGGGCCAGCAGGGTGGAGCCATAGGCCCGGCGTTCGCCGTCGCCCAAGCGCTTCAGCGTCCCCTCGTCACAGGCCAGCTCCGCGTCCCGGCGGCTGAGAACCACCGCCAGCCACACCAGGGGGTTCCACCAGTGGACCGCCAGGGCCGCGCACCGGAGCAGCGACCAGAGGTGGTCCCCCTGGCGGAAATGCGTGACCTCATGGGCCAGCACATGGCGGAGCATCTCCGGGCCCGCCGCCGTTTCCGGGGTGACGTACACCGCCGGGCGGAGCACGCCGAACAGGCAGGGGGAGGGCAGGCCCGCCAGGGTATAGACCGGCAGGGGGCACTCCGCCGCCAGAGGAACCCGGAGCCGCCGCAGCCGCCGGGCAAAGCTCAGGTTGGAGAGCAGGAACGCCGCCGCCATTGCCGCCGCCCCCGCCAGCCAAATTCCGCCCAGCAGGGCCCAGGGGTCCAGAGGCCGCCGGGCCGCCGGAGCGGCGGCTTCCTCCCCGGCAGGGGCGGGGAGGGCCTGGACGGTCTGCCCTGCCGCGTCCCCTTGGGCAGGGTCGATTTTTTCCGCCGGGGTTTGGGGCCCCCTGGGAAGCGTTTGAATCACGGAAAGCTCCGGGAGCACCCGGGGCGCTTCCACAGGGGCGGTGAAGAACTGTCCGGGCACCAAAAGCCGGGCCAGAACCACCGCCCAAAGGGCATACCGCAGCCGGGCGCCGATTCGCCGCCCGAACGCCGCCCGGAGAAGAAGCACTGCCGCCGTCAGCGCCGAGGCCGTCAGCACCCAGTTCAGCAAAAACGCGCTCATTGAGGGCCTCCCTTCTCCGCCTGATCCAAAATGGCCCGGAGCTCCGCGATCTCATCGCCGGACAGCTCCTGCCGCTGGGCCATGGCGCTCATCATCATCCCCACGCTGCCCCGGTACACCCGGTCCAAAAAGCTCCGGGTCTCGGCCACCTCCGCCTGCTCCCGGTCCACAAGAGGGACATACGCCTTTCCCCGGCCCGCCTGCTCACAGCGCAGCAGGCCCTTGGCCTCCATACGGTGGAGGATGGTGATGGTGGTGCTTCTGTGCCAGCCCACCGTGCGCTCCAGCTCGCTTACAATCTGCATGGCCGTCCGGGGGCTTTGCTCCCACAGGCAGCCCAGGACGTTCCACTCGCTGGAAGTCAGTTTGACGCGCTCCATTTTCTGCGCCTCCTTGTCTACATTGTAGACATAGTATAGCACAGGAAGTCTACAATGTCAACAAGATATTACTTCCGAACTGCAACAGCACTATCATGCTCATCGTCATACTCCCGGTTCTTTTCGGCGGCTAAGACCACCTGCTCCAGGCTCTGGAAGTCCTCATAAGGGATATCCAGGGAGACGTTGGAAATCACCTTGATGTGCTGGGCCACCAGCTTCTTACGCCGGGGGCACCAGACGGGCTTGGCTGTCAAGGGTTGGAGCGGAGCGAAAAGCAAAAAATTTTCCAGGCTCTTCGGAACCTGGAAAATTTTTTGCGGCCCTTGACGGCCAATTGTTATTGTGCGACCGTCCCGGCCCTTGGCCGGGCTCCTCTACCCCCGCCTTTTTGGGGTCAGCTCTTTAAGAATTCGCCGGGGTCCACCGCCTCCCCGTCCTGGGTGACGGAAAAATGGAGGTGGGGGGTTTGGGCGGCCTCGGCGGAGGCGGTGGCGCCCACCGCGCCGATGATCTGCCCGGCGGTGACCAGGTCCCCCGGCTCCACCGTGGGCCTCGCCTGAAGGTTGGAGTAGGTGGTGGCATACCCGCCCTGGTGCTCAATGACCACGGTGGTGCCCATCAGGGGATCGTCCTCCACGGAGGAAACGGTGCCGGCGGTGGCCGCCAGCACGGTGGTGCCGGGCTTGGCGGAGATGTCCACGCCGTCATGGGTCCGCCAGTCCGCCAGGGTGGGGCTGTAGACCAGCTGGTCCATGGAGAAGGCCATCAGCACCTCGCCCTTCAAGGGCTCCACGATGAGCTTGGGGGGTTCCGCCATCACCGGCGTGTCGTCCACCTGCACTTCCGGCATGGTGGGAACGATTTCCACCTCCACCGGAACCGGGGCGGAGGCCTCCACCGGGGGCTCCTCGTCCTCCGGTTCCGGCTCCGGGATATAGGCGCTTTCCACCGGGGCGCTGACCGTCTCCGTGGGCGCCGCCTGCTCTTCGTCGGGCTTGTCCCCGCTAAAGAGCAGGAACCAGCCGCTCACCGCCGCCGCGATCAGGCAGACGGCCAGCAGGAGATAAAAGCCCGTGCCGCTGAGGACGGATTTCAATTTGTGTTCCATGCAAGAGTTCCTCCCTCAATAGAAATAAGTCTGAGGGAAGTATGGACGGGGACAGGAAAAATTATACCGTCCCCGCTCTCTGGAACGCTTTTATTTTCGCGCCTCCAGGGCGGCGGCGTAGAGGTCGTTTTTGCTGAGGCCCGTGTGTTCCGCCACCTCCCTGGCGGCGTCCTTCAGACGCTGCCCGGCGTCCACCAGGGCCAGCACCTGGGCCGCGCCCTCATCCAGGGTGAGGACGGCGGCCTTTGACCGCTCCGCTCCGGCCACCACCAGGACGTATTCTCCCCGGGGGTCGTGGTCCCGGTAGTACTCCGCCGCCTCCCCCAGGGTGCAGCGGCGGACCTCCTCATGGAGCTTGGTCAGCTCCCGGCAGAGGGCGATCCGGCGCTCCGGGCCGAAGGCCTCGCAGAAGTCTGCCAGCGTGGGGCGGAGCTTGTGGGGGGCCTCGTGGAAGATCATGGTCCGGGTTTCGTTTTTCAGGCTCTCCAGGTGCTCCCGGCGGCTGCGCTTGTTGACGGACAAAAAGCCCTCGAAGGTAAAGCGTCCCGTGGGTAGGCCGCTGACCGCCAGGGCGTTCACCGCGGCGCAGCAGCCGGGGATGGATGTCACCGTCACGCCGTGCTCTCCGCAGAGGCGGACCAGGGCCTCCCCCGGGTCCGAGATGGCGGGGGTCCCGGCGTCGGTGACCAGGGCGCAGCTCTCCCCCGCCAGGAGGCGGCCCAGGACCGCCTGGCCGGCGGCGGCGGCGTTGTGCTCGTGATAGCTTGCCAGGGGCTTTTTGATTCCAAAGTGGTTCAGCAGCTTCAACGACACCCGGGTGTCCTCCGCCGCGATGAAGTCCACCGCCGCCAGAGTCTCCACCGCCCTGGGGGACAGGTCTTCCAGGTTGCCGATGGGCGTGGCCACCAGGTACAGCGTTCCGCTCATAGCGGGGCCTCCTCTCGAAAGTAAATGCGTTTCAGCTCCGCCGTGGGGGAGCCGTCGGGGTTCTCCAAAATCAGCGGCTTCTCCACGGCCAGGCCCGGCTTTCCGCCCCGGCGGGCCTCCAGCAGCAGGAGGGAGGGGGCCCTCTCCGGCCGGAGGGAAACCAGCCGCAGCCGCTTGGGCTCCAGCCCCTCTCCCCGCAGGGCGCAGAGCAGGTCCGTCAGCCGCTCCGGCTTGTGGACCAGGCAGAAGGCCCCGCCCCAGCGCAGCAGCCGCCCAGCGGCCCGGCACACGTCCTCCAGGGTGCAGGCTTCCTCCGTCCGGGCGGTCCGGCGGGCCTCCCCCTTGGGCAGGGGACCGGCGGAGGGGGGGAAGTAGGGCGGGTTGCAGACCGCCAGGTCAAAGCTCCCGGCGGGGAGGGCGGTTTCCCGCAGGTCCTCCAGCCGGAAGAACAGGCGGTCTTCCATCCGGTTTTCCGCCGCTGCCAGTTTCCCCAGGCGGACGGCCTCCGGCTGGATGTCCAGGCCCGTCACCGCCAGCGCCCGCTGGCGCTGGAGCAGAAGGAGGCCCAGCAGACCCGTGCCGCAGCCCAGATCGCAGACCTTCCACCCCGGTTTCAGCCTCGGCAGGGAGGCCAGGAGGAAGCTGTCCAGCCCCGGGGGATGCTGCCCGTTTCCATAGACAAAGCGGAGGCCGCCGGGGCGCAGGGCCTCCCAGCGCGGGCCCCCCATCAGCGGACGGGCGGATAGCCCGCCAGCCTGGCGTTGAGCTTGGAGTAAATGCGCGTTTGAAACCAAGGCTCCGTGGAGGCGGCCACGGCCTCCTCCAGGGCGAACCAGGCCACGGCGCTGTTCTCGCCGGCCTTGCGGCGCACCGGGGCGGCGGGGTCCGCCTCCAGGAGGAAGGTGACGTTCAGGTGGAGGTGAGAGGAGACATACCGCCCCCGCTTCTCGTGGCCGTCCACCGTCAAAATCTCCACGGAATAAATGTCCCGGGATACGGGCCGGACCTCCTCCAGTCCGCTTTCCTCCCGGACCTCCCGGATGGCCGCGGACAGCAAGTCCCGCTCCCCGTCGGCATGGCCCCCCAGCCAGGACCAGGAGTCATAGAGGTTGTGGTAGGCCAGCAATACCCGGTCCCGCCCGGGGCTCACCACCCAGGCGGAGGCCGTCAGGTGGGCCGGGTCCTCCCGGCCATAGGGAGCCTGTCCGTTTTCCAGCAGGCGCAGCAGCGCCTCCCGGTCCCGCTCCTCCTGTTCGTTCCAGGGCCGAAAGGCCCGCAGCTGCGCAGCTAGGTCCATAGCAATCCCACCTCGCCCGAATATTGGTAACAGCCTCTATGATAGCACAGTTTGCCCAAAAGGGAAAGCGGTAAAATTCCGCCCCCGTTCCGCGTTTTCCCGCCAGGGAGCGGTCCTGGCCTGGTAGAAACTTACAGAAAAATGGAAAAAATGCACAATATATGGGGTTTGCCGCAGAAAACAAAAAAATTGTCGAAGAAAACTTCTGTTTTTTTGTAATCCTGTCTTGAAAAATCTGGAAATTTATGCTATTTTAAAGAAAACGAGCTGAGAGTGTCAGGACGCTCTGACAGCCGATCAAGAAGGAAAGGTTTGGAATCATCATGGAACATCAAAGGACTGTAATTCTGGCGGACGCCAGCGAGGAATTCCGCGCCATGCTGCAGGAGGCCATCGAGCAGGCCGGTGAGTTTACCGTGGCGGCTTCCACCGGGAACGGAGTGGAAGCGCTGCGGCTGATTGAGGAGCGGAAGCCGGACCTTCTGCTGACGGATGTGGCCCTGCCGGGGCTGGACGGGCTGGGGCTTCTCAAGGCGGCGAAGGAGATGGATTGCTGCCCCAAGGCCATCATCGTCTCCGCCTTCTGCGGGCATCAGACCTTGGCGGACGCGGAGAAGCTGGGCGTGTGCTACTATCTGCCCAAGCCCTGTGAGCCCGCCTCCCTTGTGGAGCGGATGCACGGCATTTTCGAGGGGCCCGCGTCTCCGGACCTCCGGGTGCACGCTTTGCGGAACACTGTCACCAACGTGATCCACGAAATCGGCGTCCCCGCACATATCAAGGGCTACCAGTACCTGCGGGAGGCCATCATCATCGCGGTCAACGACATGGAGGTCATCAACGCGGTGACTAAGGTGCTCTATCCGGCGGTGGCCAAGCGCTTCGGCACCACGCCCTCCCGGGTGGAGCGGGCCATCCGCCACGCCATCGAGGTGGCTTGGGACCGGGGAGACCTGGAGACGCTGCAAAAGTACTTCGGCTACACCGTGTCCAACACCAAGGGAAAGCCCACAAACTCGGAGTTCATCGCCATGATCGCCGACCGGCTGATGCTCAGCGGGGACGGCTGGGTGCTGCGGGACCAGGGCTGAGACTGCGCAAAGAGAGGAGAGGCAAAACGCCTCTCCTCTTTTTTATGCCTCCGGGCCCAGGCGGGCGGAGACGAGGGCCTTTTGCTCCTCCGTGGGGGGCCAGTCCAGGTCAAGGCCCACCACCCGGCCCGGGAAGCATAAGAGCCAGTTGTCCGTGGCCTTGCCGTCCTGCCGGTAGTACTGCCGGTAGGCGGCCTCCGCCCCCCAGGGGGCCGGATCCTCCGTGCGGTAGGTCTTGGAAAACTCGGGGATGCCGGGGGAGTCGCCGTCAGCCAGGAGGTCCTCCATCAGCGCCTCCAGGAGCCATTGGGTCCGGGGCTCGTAGATGGTATAGCTGAGACGGAGGGAGCCGGGCCATGTGGTTTCGTCCTCATCCCCGGTATTCTGAAAGGCATACTCCCGGTAGGACTGTTCCGGCAGGAGGAAGGAGCCCTGGGTCATCCGCTCCCGCCTGTCGTGGCGGTAGGTCTCTCCGGTCAGATCCGTGAGGGTCAGGGGCAGATCCTCCCGGGGGTGCACGTCGAATTTGATGTGCTGGTAGGTGTAGGTCTCCCCGCTGCCGCCGGAGAGCCAGCCGAAGCGGATGCTGGCCCAGACCAGTCCGCCGATCATAGCGAAGACCAGCAGCACGTCCACTGCCAGGGTGCCCGCGATGTTCCACCGCTTAGAGACCCGCCGGCTCCGCAGAAAGGCCGTGGTTCCCCGGATTAGGGCCCCTACCAAGGAGAACAGGGCCAAATACGCCGTGAAGAACACCACGTAGCCCCTGCCGCCGCTGATGAGCTCCGTCACCAGCCAGACCGCCACAAAGAGCCCCACCAGGACCAGTCCTGCGCGGTTGATCCGCTGATAGGCCTTGGTGCTGATGGGGGCGCAGGGCCCGCCCTCCTCGATGGAGCGGCGGGAGCGCCTCCGCCAGCCGTAGTAATGACAGAGGGTGTAGATTTCCAGCAGGGCCATCAGGACGAACAGCGGCCCGGAGATGAGGCTGCCGCTGCGCTCCAGAACGCGGAGGGGCTTGACGAACAGCGTACCCAGGAAGGAGAAGGACATGAACAGCCCCAGGGCCAGCAGGATGAGGTTCGTAAGCAGGAAGCTTTTCCCCAGGGAGCGGTGGATGTTCTCAAGCCGCAGGGCCTCGTCCGTCTCCAGGGGAACCGCATCCGTGTCCTCTGTGGAGAAGATCTGCATCTGGAACCAATCGCAAACCTTGGTCCACCCGGCGGCATTGCACAGCTCCTCCAGGGATTCCTGCCCCTCCGTGGGGCCGGGGTTGAACTGGGAGGCCCCGGCGTTGTAGGTGACGGCATAGCGGAGGCTCGCGGGCTCGGCCCGGCGGTATTTCCAGAGGGCGTTCCCCGCCTTTTCCAGCCGCCAGCCCTGAGCGGCCATGGCGGAGAGGTGTGCCTCCACGCCCCGGTAGTCGTAGAGGCAGAGGGTATTCCAGCGGTATTTGAGATCCTTCATGGTGTTTCCTCCTTCCAGTCCTCCGGGGCCAGCCGGGTGGAAATCAGGGCCTTTTGGGCGTCCGACGGCTCCGCGTCCGGGCTGACCGACACTGCCCGGCCCGGCCAGACCAGCAGCCAGCTGTCTCCGGGGTCCTCGTCATAGTAGCGCCGGTAGGCCGCTTCCGCCCCCCAGGGGACCGGGTCTTCCGGGACATAGCGCAGGGTGGTGAGGAGCATGCCCCGGAATTTAATGGGGTCGTCCTCCAGAAGGTCCTCCAGCAGGGAGTCCTGAAGGGCGGGGGAGGAGAGGTCCCAGAGGGTGTAGCCCAGCCCGCAGACCTTGGGCCCGTCTCCCAGGAGGGCCGTTTCCCGGTAGGCCCGCTGAGGGATGAAGACGGAGCCCAGGTCCTCTGCCTCCCGGCGGACGTGGCCGTACTCTTCTCCGGTGAGCTCCGCCAGGGTCAGAGGGAAGTCCTGCCGGGGAGAGATGTCCCAGTTCTGGTCCCGGTACTCGTAAGTCTCCCCCGTGGGGCGTTCGTCGGAGAACCAGTCGGTTTCAAAGCGGGTCCAGACCAGCCCGCCGATGAGGGTGAAGCACAGGACCACATCCACCGCCAGGGTCCAGGCGATGTTGGAGGTCTTGGAAGCCCCCTTCTTTCGAAGCAGGGCCGTGGTCCCCCGCATCAGAATGTTAATCAGGGTGAAGAATGCCATGTACACCGCGAAGTACAGCACCGCGCCCCGGTGCCCCCGGTCCAGCTCCGACAGCAGGAACACCGCCACCAGCAGGACCAGCAGGACCCACATGCCCAGGCTGGCCCACCGGCTCCCGCAGCCCGCCGGGAGGCAGGTCCCGCCCTCCTCCACGGAGCGGCGGGACCGCCGCCGCCAGAGGAAGTAACCGGCGAGAAGACAGAGCTGGAGGGCCGCCTCCGCCAGGCACAGGACCCCGGCGGTGAGCAAGGCGTTGTTTTTCAGCATGCCGTAGAGGTCCCAGGTGACCAGAGCCAGGAAGAAGTCCCGGCCGATGAAGAGCATCAGAAGCAGGACGGCAATGTTGCCGGGGAGGAAGCTCTTCCGCATGCAGCGGTGGATGTTTTCCAGACGCAGAGCCTCGTCGGTTTCCAGAGGGACGGCGGCGGGGTCCTCCGTGGAATAAATCTGCATCTTGGAGCAGTCGGAGACCTTTTCCCACCCGGCGGCGGCGCAGAGCTCCTCCAGGGACTGCTCCCCCTCCGTGGGGCCCGGCTCGAACCGGGAGGCTCCGGCGTTGTAGGTGACGGCATAGCGGAGGCTCGCGGGCTCGGCCCGGCGGTACTTCCAGAGGGAGCCGCTCGCCTTCTCCAGCCGCCAGCCCTGGGCGGCCATGGCGGAGAGGTGTTCCTCCACGCCCCGGTAGTCATAGAGCTGAAACGTGTTCCAGCGATAGGTCACATTTTTCATTTCAGGTCCTCCTCTCCCGCGCAGGTCTTGTAATCCTCGGTCAGCGCCAGCAGGCGGAGGTATTCCGCCCGCAGGGTCTCCCGGCCCTTGTCCGTAATGAGGTAGCTCCGCTTCCGGCCCGACACGCTGGTTTCCCGGATCATCCCCGCCTGCTGGAAGCTGTCCAGGAGGTTGTACAGGGTGCCGGGCCCCAGGTCCACCCGCCCGCGGGTCAGGGCGGACACCCGGGTCATGATATCCGTGCCGCAGCACTCCTCCCGGAGGGTGAGGAGGATGTAGAACATCGGCTCCGTCAGGGTTTGAAACTTCTCTCTCGCCACGGCGCACCTCCTAATATCGAATATCGTTATTACTAGGTACAGTATAATATCGAACATCGATATTGTCAAGGGGCACGGGGAAAAAGAGCGGCAAAAAGCCGCCCAAGCGGGCGGCGGAAATTGACAGGCGCTGGACGGTATGGTAGGATGGCGGCAGAAGGACGCTGCTGCATGGAAGCGGTCAGTCCACCGTTTGCACCCCTGCGCAAATCCAACATGGGGGGGAGGTGGCGTGGATGTGGAAAAAACGGCTTTTTGCTGTGCTGCGGTTCATGGTGTTTTTCGCCATGGCATCGCTGCTACTTACCACAAAAGCGTGTTGACCGCCCGGTCTACCCCCGAGCGGTCAACTGTGAACTAGTTGGCTGAACCGGACTGACCGTTTTGCAGCGGCGTCCTTCTATGTTCATTATACGGATTCGCCCTGGTTTTGTCAATGCCAAAACCAGGGCGTTTTTGGGGCAAAGCCCTACGCCAGCTCCGCCAGGCCCGTATAGAGCTGGTAGTACCGCCCCTTCTGGGCCAGGAGGTCATCGTGGTCGCCCCGCTCGATGATCTCCCCCCGCTCCAGGACCATGATGGCCCTGGCGTTGCGGACGGTGGAAAGCCGGTGGGCAATGACGAACACCGTCCGGCCCGCCATGAGGCGGTCCATGCCCTTTTCGATGAGCTTCTCCGTCCGGGTGTCGATGGAGCTGGTGGCCTCGTCCAGAATCAGCACCGGGGGATTGGCGCAGGCCGCCCGGGCGATGTTCAGAAGCTGCCGCTCTCCCTGGCTGAGGCTGCCGCCGCCGCCGGAGAGGACGGTCTGATAACCCTGGGGCAGGTGGCGGATGAAGCCGTCGGCCCCCGCCAGCTTCGCCGCGGCCTCCACCTCCTGGTCCGTGGCCTCCAGCCGCCCGTAGCGGATGTTGTCCGCCACGGTGCCGGTGAAGAGGTGGGTGTCCTGGAGCACCACGCCGAGGGACCGGCGGAGGGACTCCTTGGCGATGTCCCGGATGTCGATGCCGTCATAGGTGATGGTTCCGCCCTGGATTTCGTAGAAGCGGTTAATGAGGCTGGTGATGGTGGTTTTTCCCGCGCCGGTGGAGCCCACAAAGGCGATCTTCTGTCCCGGCTTGGCGAAAAGGGACACGTCGTGGAGGATGGTCCTCCCCTCGTCGTAACCGAAGACCACATGGTCGAACCGCACGTCTCCCCGAAGGGGGACCAGGGCACCGTCGGGCTTCAGCCAGGCCCAGGCGTTGGTGTCCCGGTGAACCCGGGTAAGGGTCCCGGCCTCGTCCTCCGCCGCCCGGACCAGGCGGACCTTGCCCTCGTCGGTCTCGGTGGGGGTTTCCATAATTTCAAAGATGCGCTCCGCACCGGCCACGGCGGAGAGGATGGTGTTTACCTGCTGGGATATCTGGGTGATGGGCTGGCCCACCTGGCGGGAGTACTGGAGGAAGGCCGCCAGGCCCCCCAGGTCGCCGTTCCGAATGGCCAGGAGGCCCCCCACGCAGCAGGTGACGGCGTAGTTGATATAGTTCAGGTTCCCCATGGCGGGCATCATCATGCCGGAGAAGATCTGGGCCCGGGTGGCCGCGTCCCGGTAGGCTTCGTTGCGCTGCTGGAAGCCCGCCTGGGCCTCCGGCTCGTGGTTGAAGACCTTGATGACCTTTTGGCCCTCAATCATCTCCTCGATATAGCCGTTGACCTCCCCCAGGGCCTTCTGCTGGCCGGCAAAGTAACGGCGGGAGCGGGACCCGATGGTCTTTACCACCCCCAGCATCACCGCCAGGGTGGCGAAGGTGACGAGGGTCAGCGCGGGGCTCAAGACCAGCATCATGACGATGGTGCCGGTGAAGGTCAGCGTGCAGGAGATGAGACTTCCAAAGCTGTTGTTCAGAGCCTCGGAAACGGTTTCGATGTCGTTGGTGTAGCGGCTCATCAGCTCGCCGTGGGTGTGGGTGTCGAAGAATTTCAAGGGCAAATCCTGCATCCGGCTGAACAGGTCCGCCCGGATGTTGGCCATGGTGGTTTGGGCAATCTGAACCATGATGCGGCTGTAACCATAGGAGCACACCGCGCCCAGCACATACACCAGGGCCATGATGGCCAGCATCCTGGCAAGGCCCGGAAAGTCGCCGGGCAGAATATAGTCGTTGATGAGGGGGCGGATGAGATAGGAGCCGCCCACGGTGCAGGCGGAGCTCACCACCAGCAGCGCCGCTACCAGGGCCAGGTGGAGCTTATAGCGGCCGAGATACCGCATGAGCTTCCCCAGGGTGCTCCGGATGTTCTTGGGCTTGCGGAAACCGCCTCCGGGACCGCCGGGGCCATGAGGGCCGGGTCCGTGCTTAGCCATCGAGGCTCCCTCCTTCCTGCTGGGACTGATAGACTTCCCGATAGATGCCGCAGCGCTCCATCAGTTCCTCATGGGTCCCCTGGGCGATGATGCGCCCGCCGTCCATCACCAGAATCAGGTCCGCCTCCCGGACGGAGGCCACCCGCTGGGCAATGATGAGTTTTGTCGCGTCCTTCAGCTCATGGGCGAAGGCCGCCCGGATCTTCGCGTCCGTGGCGGTGTCCACGGCGCTGGTGGAGTCGTCCAGGATTAAAACCTTGGGCTTCTTCAAAATCGCCCGGGCGATGCAAAGCCGCTGCTTTTGCCCGCCGGAGACATTCACGCCCCCCTGGCCCAGGTCCGTGTCCAGGCCGCCGGGCATCCGCTCCAGGAACTCGTCGGCACAGGCGGCCCGGCAGGCGGCCCAAAGCTCTTCCTCCGTGGCCTGGGGGCTGCCCCAGAGGAGGTTTTCCCGGATGGTGCCGGTAAACAGGGTGTTTTTTTGCAGCACCATGCTGACGGACTCCCGGAGGCGCTCCATGGTATAGGCGGCCACGGGTCTCCCGCCAACCCGCACGGAGCCCTTGTCGGCCTCGTAGAGCCGGGGGATCAGGGAGACCAGAGAGGTCTTGCCGCTGCCGGTGCCCCCCAGGATGCCCACGGTCTTCCCGGAGGGGATGTGGAGGCTGACGTCCTCCAGAATCCACTCGGAGCTCTCGGCGCTGTATTTGAAATACACATGGTCGAAATCAATGGAGCCGTCGGCGGGGTCGGCGTTTTTATCGGCCCCCTCGCCGGTGATGGCGGGGACCTCGCCCAGCACCTCCGCCACCCGCTTGGCGCAGGCCGCGGTGCGGGTCAGCATCATGAAGATCATGGAAACCATCATGAGGGACATCATGATCTGGGTGATGTAGGTGAAGTAGGTGATGAGCTTTCCGGCCTCCAGGGAACCGGCGTAGACCATCTGACCGCCGAACCACATGACGGCGATGATGGTCCCGTAGATAATCAGCATCATCAAGGGCATGTTGACGACCACCCGGCCGAAGGCCCGGAGGGAGGTGTTTTTCAAATCGTCGTTGCGCTCCGCGAACTTCTCCCGCTCCCGGTCCTCCCGGACGAAGGACTTTACCACCCGGACGCCCGCCAGGTTCTCCTGCACCACCAGGTTCAGCGCGTCGGTCTTCTCCTGGAGGGAGCGGAACAGGGGCCCCGTCACTGCCAGCAGGATGACCACCACCACCGCCAGCAGGGGCAGCGCCGCCAGGAAAACGCTGCTGAGCCGGTAGCTGATGCGGATGGAGAAGAACAGGGCGGCCACCAGCATTACCGGGGCCCGGACCATCAGGCGCATGGACATCATCAGGGACATCTGGAGGTTGTGCACGTCGTTGGTCAGCCGGGTCACCAGGGAGGCGGTGGAAAAGCGCTCGATGTTGGAAAAGGCGAAGGTCTGGATGTGGTCGAACTCTGCCCGGCGGAGGTTCGCCCCGAAGCCCATGCCCGCCACCGAGGACGCCACCGCCGCCCCCAGGCCGAAGCACAAAGAGGCCACCGCCAGGGCCACCATCAGCCCGCCCTTGCGCAAAATGTAGGACTGGTCGGCGTTCGCGATGCCCACGTCCACGATGTCGCTCATCACCAAGGGGATCAGAAGCTCGAAGACGGCCTCCATGGCGCTGCACGCCACACCCGCCAGAATCCACGGGGCGTAGGGCCGGGCGTGGGGCCAGAGTTGTTTCGTCATGTCTCGGATTCCTCCTTGAGATTTTGAATCACGCGGTCCAAAAGGGCGCACAGGGTTTCCCGCTCCTCCTGGGTAAAGCCCCGGACCATGGCCTCTTCCACATCGAGGAAGCTCTGCTGGAAGAGGGCCTGCTGCTCCGCGCCCTTCTCCGTCAGGGTGATGAGGCGGCGGCGGGCGTCGCTGCCGCTGACGGAGCGGCGGACCAGGCCCTTTTCCTCCATCCGGTCCAGCACGCCGTTGACGGTGGAGGGCTTCACCCGGAGGAACTCCGCCAGCTCGTGCTGCGGGACCCGCCCGCCGTGCTGCTGGAGGTAGAGGAGTACATGGGTCTGGGCCGGGGTTACGTCGTACCGGGAGACCCGGGCGTCCATATTGGCCTTGGACAGCTTGGCCGCCCAGCCCAGGGCGGGGCCCAGGCCCCTGACGCAGTTGTTCATGCAATCAGCTCCTCATTCTTCTCCCCGGAGGGACAAGGTCGTTAGTGCGCTAAATGTTAGCGTGCTAAATATTAGCACAACCTAACGGCTCTGTCAAGGGTGAAATCTGGATATTTTTTGAACGTTTTGTAAATATCAGGGAACAAAATTTGTCGGATGTAAACAAAGTGTGAAGCTTGAAGAAAAGCCGTTGACAATTGAGGGACCTGCCGCTATGATAAACCCAACAAGCGGAAAACGCTTGCTGACCCCACCATTTTCCCTCTCCTTTCTCTATACCATACAGGAAAGCGGGCCGTCCTTTCGGACGGCCCGCTTTCCTGTTTTCCTGAGAGGTGGAGGTTCCGGGGGAATGGCCTGACCAGGGGGTCAGGCCCCACTAAGGGGTTCCTTCCCCCGCCGTTTTACTGTCTATCAATTTATTTTTATTGAAAAACGATAAATTCTTATTGACAATCAACTGGGCCCATGGTAGGATACCAGAAAAAGGAGGCGGTTTGCCATGGGATTGACGATGATTTTGCTTCCAGCCGCGCTGGCGCTGGCCATCTGGGGCGGCGTGATGGCGGTGAGCGGATTCCGGCAGGGGAATAAGCTGAAAATTTTCTCCGGCGCCGGGGCGTTTGCGCTTTTGGCGGCGGGGATGGCGGTGATGATGGAGTTCATCACAAGGCCGCTTTGAGAGGGGGAAGGACGATGGAAAAAATCCCGGTGCGGAAAATCGCCAGGGTGCTCTATGTCCTGGTGTTGGTTACGTTGGCCTGCAATTTGATCGCTTTGTTTTTGGTTCCCACTTTCGTGGCGTTGAAGGGAAATCTGTTTGAGCTCCTGGACATATGGCATGACCCGCAGGACCCGGTCAATCCTCTGGTTGTCATGCTCCTTATGTGGCCCAACATGATTTTGAGGGAAAATATTGCTTATGAGCAGGTTCTGACCCTGTTTCTCCTCTTCTCCGGCTGCTGCACCGCCGTCATCCTCTGGCAGGCCCGGCGGGTGCTGCAAACCATCCTCCGGGGGGAGCCCTTCGCGGCGTCGAACGCCGTCAGCCTTCGGCGGGCGGCGTGGGCGTGCTTCCTCATTGCCGGGGCGGCCTTGGCACGGGTGATTTTCAGCGTGTGTTACTATCGCTCGCCGCTTCCCCTGGCCAGCTACAACGCCCTGTTTGTGCCTATGTTCGCCATGGGGGGGCTGTTGTGCCTGGTCATGTCCGCCCTCTTCCGCCAGGCGGCGGAGCTGAAGGCGGAGAACGACCTGACGATTTGAGGTGGGGCCATGATCGTTGTGAATCTGGACGTGATGATGGCCAGGCGGAAAATGAGCCTCTCCCAGCTCTCGGAGAAGGTGGACATTACGCTTGCGAACCTGTCGGTATTGAAAAACAACAAGGCCAAGGCGGTCCGCTTCTCCACCCTGGAGGCGGTCTGCGCCGCCCTGGACTGCCAGCCGGGGGACATTTTGGAGTACGTCCCGGATGAAACCGGCGGCGCGGAATAAAGGAAAACTGTCCGCTTGAGGCGGACAGGCGGATAGGAGAATTTCATATGGATGAGCTGAAAAACGCCCTTCCGTCGGAAGGGTCCCTTGAGTGCGCCCAAAAACGGAAATTGCCGGAGGAATCCATGGCCCGGTACCGGCGGAATCTTCTGCTGACCCTGGGGTTCTGTCTTCTCCTGGCGGACGCGCTGAACTGGCCCTGGGGCATGGGGAATACCGTGACGGTCTTCGCCTGGTATCTCCTGCTGGCGTTGGCCGTGGGGCGGGAGGAGCTGTTCCGCCGCCGGGAAAGCCGGGTGCTGCTGGGGGTGAATCTGGCCCTGGCGTCCACGTTTGCCCTGACCTCAAACCCTCTTTTCCGCTGGTGGAATTTCCTGGCGCTGGCGGCCCTGGTCCCCCTTCACGCCGTGTCCGGCCTGGGGAGCCGCCCCTGGTGGGACCCCAGGATGCTGCTGGAGCGGTGCGGGCTGTTTTTCCAGGGCCTGTTCGGGAATTTGTGGGCCTGTTTCGCGGCGGCGGTTCCCGAGGGGCGGAAGACGGAAAAGCGGGACGGCCGGACGCTGGCCATCGTACTGGGGCTCTGCGGGGCGGTGGCCCTGGTGTCCTTCCTGATCCCGGTGCTGGTCTCGGCGGACGCCCTGTTTGCCGCGTCGCTGGAGCGGCTGAACTGGAATTTTCAATTCCGGATGCTCCATTTCGGGGACCTGTTCCAGCGGCTGTTCTGGGCCCTGGCGTTCACGCCCTTTGTCTTCAGCCTGCTCTACGCCATGGCCCATCCCAAACGGCTGTGCCCGGCGGAGGAGAAGAAGGGCCTCCGGGTGGACGCCCTGGGTTTCGTGCTGGCCCTGGCGGCGGTGGATGGATTGTACCTGGCCTTCCTGGCGGTGCAGTCCGCCGGGCTTTTCGGCGGGCCAGAGTACGTGGAGAGCCTGGGGGTCAGCTATGCCGAGTGGGCCCGGAGCGGTTTTTTCCAGATGGTGGGCGTGACGGTGCTGAACCTGAGCCTGACGCTGGCGTCCCTGTGCCTCTCCCGGCGGGAGGGGCGGGCCTGGAGGGCCCTGCGGCAGCTGTGCGGGCTGCTGGCGGGGGAGAGCTTGATCCTGCTGGCCTCGGCGGCCTGGAAAATGACGCTGTACGTCTCCGCCTACGGCCTGAGCTTCAAGCGCTGTATGACCTATTGGGGCATGGTCATGATGGCCCTGTTCCTTCTGGCGGGGCTGTGGAAAGCCCTGAGACCGGACTTTCGGTTCTGCAAGTGGGCCTTTCCCGTGGCCCTGGCGGGGTGGCTGGTTATCAACTGCGTGCCGGTGGACTATCTGGTGGCGAAAAACCAAGTAGACCGCTATTTGAGTGGGGAGAGTCCGGTGGTGAGCGTACGGTACCTTCTGTACGGCTTGTCCTACGATACCATTTCTCAGCTGGAGCGGCTGGACGGGGAGAAATTGGTTTCCGGCTATACCGGAGATCCGCATTGGAGGCAGGGAGAAACCCTGGCGGAGGCCCTGCGGGGCAGATGCCGGGAGGCGCAATGGGATTGCGCCGGTTGGCGAAGCTGGTCCCTGTCGGCCTGCCTGGCGGCAGGAGGATTTCAGCCATGACGGCGGGCTTGTCTGATCGGAAAGGAGGAGAGCTACGAGAGGGACCCATCAGGGGTCCCTCTCGTTTTGAATAAACCCGCCGCAGCGGCCGATTTGGAGCTTGCTCCAAATCGTTGGCCCTTGGTTTGTCTCAAGACAAACCAAGGGCCAGCCTGGTGGAGAGGCTGGCCCTTGTCTTCACTGTCCCCCGCTGCGTGTTGGAAGATCCTCACGGACTTTCGCATCGGGAATGGACGGAGAAGCAAATTATTTGAGTACGGAAGCGGCGATGGCGTCGGCCAGCGCGTCGATCTCCGACTCGTTCTGGGGCTGGAGAGAGGACGTGACGGTCATCTCGTCGTCCAGAATCTCCATGTGCTTGAGCTGCTCGATCTCCTCCCGCATCAGCGCCCCGGACCGGGGAGCCCAGGAGCCGCTGCCCATGATGGCCACCGTGCGCTTCTGGAGGTTCAGCGCCTTCATGTCCATCAGGAAATTGTGCATCGGCGGGAAGATGCCGAGATTATAGGTGACGGAAGCCAGCACCAGATGGCTGTACTTGAATAGATCCGAAATCAGGTAGCTCACATGGGTGCTGGAGACATCGTAAAGCCGGGTGTTCGTCACGCCCCGGGCCGTCAGCTTGGCGGCCAGCACCTCGGCGGCAGCCTCGGTGTTGCCGTACATGGAGGCGTAGACGATCATGACGCCCTTTTCCTCCGGCTCGTAGGTGGCCCAGTGGGTGTATTTGTCGATGATATAGCCCAGGTCCTTCCGCCAGATGGGGCCGTGAAGGGGGCAGAGCATCTTGATGTTGTCCAGTCCCACGATGGTCGCCGCCTTGTTCAAAAGGGCCACCACCTGGGGGCCGTACTTGCCCACGATGTTGGTGTAGTAGCGCCGGGCGTCGTCAATCCACTCCCGGTCGAAGTCCACCTCGTCGGCGAACAGCTTCCCGTCCAGGGAGCGGAAGGAGCCGAAAGCGTCGGCGGAGAAGAGGACGCCGTTGGTGGTGTCGAAGGAGACCATGGCCTCCGGCCAGTGGACCATGGGGGCGTAGACAAAGGCGATGGTGTGCTTGCCGAAGCAGCGGCTGTCCCCCTCTTTTACCTCGTCGATCTGGTTGGGGTCCAGGGCGAAGCCGAACTGATTGAGGAGCGTCACCGCCTTGGGGGTGGTGATGATTTTCACCTTGGGCCAGCGGAGGAGGATTTCCTCAATGGAGGCGGCGTGATCCGGCTCTACGTGGTTGATGACCAGGTAGTCCAGGGGACGGCCCGCCAGGACGGCCTTGACGTTGGTGATGAACTGGCGGCCCACCGCCCAGTCGGCGGTGTCGAAGAGGACGGTCTTCTCGTCCAGGAGCACGTAGGCGTTGTAGCTGACGCCATGGTACAGGGGATGGATATTTTCAAAGAGGGCCAGGCGGTGCTCGTCCGCGCCTACCCAGTAGAGATCGTCGGTGACTTGACGGTAGTTATACATAGATCTGCCTCCTTATTTTAAGTCCGGGGCCGTTAAACTTCGATCTCGATGAACGCGTCCACGCCCTCGCCGCAGTGGGGGCAGGTCCAGCCTTCCGGCAGGTCCTTGAAGGCGGTGCCGGGCTTGACCTCGTTTTCGGGGTCCCCGACAAGCACGTCGTACTCGTGGCCGCAGCCGTTGCAGATATAGAGCTTCCGGGGCGGGGTGACCTTCTTGGGCACCATCCGCTTCATCTTCACCATGGGCGGCGCGGGCTGCTTCTCCCCGGTGTCCAGGGCGGCGGTGAGCAGGGGCAGGATTTCCATCACGTCCCCCACGATGCCGTAGTCGCAGTTTTTGAAGATTTTCGCGTTGGGATTTTTATTAATGGCCACAATGCAGGAGGCGTCCTTGATGCCCTTCAGGTGCTGAATCGCACCGGAGATGCCGCAGGCAATGTAGAGGTTCCCCTTGAACTTCTGGCCGGACATGCCCACATAGCGGTTCAGGGGCACGTATTTCAGCGTCTCCGCCACGGGGCGGCTGGAGCCCACGGCGGCCCCGGCGGCTTTGGCCAGGTCCTCGATGAGCTTCATGTTTTTCTTCTCGCCGATGCCCTGCCCGGCGGAAACCACCCGCTCCGCCTGGGTGATGGGGGTGTCCATAGGAATGCCCACGGTGAAGTCGTGCCCGTCCTTCTTGAGGCTGGCAACCAGGGCCTCCACCTTCTCCTGGGCGGAGCCGTCCTTCCAGATCTGGCGCTTCCGCGCGCCGGTCTCCGGGCCGCGCTGCTGGGCGGGAGCGGAGGAGGCCTCCTTGGCGGCCTTGCCCAGAATGTGGGAGGCGATGACGACCCGCTGGATTTCGTTGGTGCCCTCATAGATGGTGGTGATCTTGGCGTCCCGGTAGAACCGTTCCACTTCCATGCCCTTGAGGTAGCCGCAGCCGCCGAAGATCTGGAGGGCGTCGTTGGTGACCTCCAGGGCGATGTCGGAGGCGTACTGCTTCGCCATGGCGGACTCCATGCCGTAGGGCACATGGGCCTGCTTCAGCTCGGCGGCGCTGTAGACCAGGAAGCGGGCGCAGCGGAGCTTGGTGGCCATGTCGGCGATTTTGAAGGCGATATTCTGCTGCTGGCAGATGGGCTTTCCAAACTGGATACGGTCCTTGGAATACTCCACCGCCGCCTCATAGGCCCCCTGGGCGATGCCCAGGGCCTGGGCCGCGATGCCGATGCGCCCGCCGTCCAGGGTGGACATGGCGATCTTGAAGCCCTGTCCCTCCTTGCCCAGGAGGTTTTCCTTGGGGACCTTGACGTTGTTGAAGTTCAGCTGGCAGGTGGCGGAGGAGCGGATGCCCATTTTGTCATAGTGCTCCTCGAAGGTGAAGCCCTCCCAGCCCTTTTCCACGATAAAGGCGCTGATGCCCCGGGTGCCGATGCCGGGGGTGGTGACGGCGAAGACAACATAGGTGCTGGCCTCTCCGCCGTTGGTGATGAAGATTTTCTCGCCGTTTAGGAGGTAGTGGTCCCCCATGTCCTCGGCGGTGGTTTCGGTGCCGCCGGCGTCGGACCCGGCGTTGGGCTCCGTCAAGCCGAAGGCGCCGATTTTCCGGCCACTGCACAGATCCGGGAGGTATTTCTTCTTCTGCTCCTCATTGCCGAAGGCGGCAATGGGATAGGTGCCCAGGGAGGTGTGGGCGGAGAGAATGACTCCCGCGCCGCCGTCTACCCGGGCCAGCTCCTCCACGGCGATGGCGTAGCTCAGGGCGTCGGACCCCGCGCCCTCGTACTCCGTGCCGTAGGGCAGGCCCATCAGGCCCAGCTCTCCCATCTTTTTCACCGCCTCCACGGGGAAGCGGTTCTCCTTGTCCAGCATAAAGGCGATGGGTTTGATTTCGGCCTCCGCGAATTCCCGGACTTTCGCCCGGAGGTCCTCATGGGCCTGCGTGGTTTGATACAGCATGTTGGGTGCCTCCTTTTCCCGTAATGGTCAGTTGTGGCATATTGAGACGGATAAAACCTGGATACGCTAGAAAATATCACTCAGCGGCATGCGCTGGAGCTCCCGGTCCAGGGACTCTTGAATGCGGCTGAGCTCCCGGCAGACGCCGCAGCCGCCCCTGGGGAAGTTTTCGCACTGGTACCCCTCCCGCTGGCAGCGGTTCAAAAGGGGCGGCTCGCCGATGGACTGGAAGACGTCGTAAATGCTCAGCTCCTCGCAGGGGCGCTTGAGGAAATAGCCCCCGCTGACGCCCCGGCGGCTTTCCACAATGCCGGCGGCCAGGAGACGGTTCAGCAGCTTCAACGTGATGGCTTTTTGCATATTCTCCTGCCGGGCCACGGCGGCGGCGGAGAGCTGCCCATCCCGGTGCAGGGCCCGGAGGATGCGCAGGGCGTAATCCATCTCTCTTGTAACCAGCAAAAAACCACCTCGATTGCATGAATGGAAGGAAAAGGCCGTACGGCGTGTACAAGCCCAGCCACTTTATCATATTCTACATTTTCTGTTAATTATACCAGAGCGGTCGAAAATGTCAATATTCCCTGACGCCAGGACGGAATAAATTGGAAGGTATGACAAAAAACACCAGCCGCTTTCAGCGAAAGCGACTGGTATTTCAGCGGGCCTTCAGCGCTCCGCCCCCTGGCGGAGGCGGGCGGCCCGGAGGACGTTTTGCAAAAGGCAGGCCCGGGTCATGGGGCCCACGCCGCCGGGGACCGGGGTGAGGAAGCCCGCGACGGGCTCTACCGCCGGGAAATCCACGTCTCCGGTGAGCTTTCCGTCCGCCCGGCGGTTCATGGCCACGTCGACGACCGCCGCACCGGGCTTCACCATGTCCGCCGTCACAAGGCCCGGATGGCCCGCGGCGGCGATCAGGATGTCCGCCCGGCGGGTGAGGGCGGGAAGGTTCCTTGTCTTGGAGTGGCAGAGGATAACGGTGCCGTCCCGGGCGGTGAGAAGCTGGGCCAGGGGACGGCCCACCAAATGGCTCCGCCCGAGAATCACGCACAGGCGCCCCGGGATGGGGACGCCATAGGCGTCCAGAAGCTCCAGCACCCCGGCGGGGGTGCAGGGCAGGAAGCGGGGCTCCCCCAGGGCCAGAAGGCCGGTGTTCAAGGGGTGGAAGCAGTCCACGTCCTTTTCCGGGGAGAGGGCGTGGAGAACGGGCCGGGGGTCCAGGCCCTTTGGCAGGGGGAGCTGGACCAGGACGCCGTCCACGTCTTCGTCCCGGTTCAGGGAGTCCACGAGGACCAGCAGGTCCTCCTGGGAGACGCTGACCGGGAGGCGGTGGGTCCGGGTGCGGATGCCGCACTCGGCGCAGTCCCGCTCCTTGCCCCGGACGTAGATTTGCGACGCCGGGTCCTCTCCCGCCAGGACCACCGCCAGCATGGGGGGACGGACTAGGGCGGCGGCTTCCGCCCGAATCCGGCTTTTCAATTTGGCGGCCAGGGCCGCGCCGTCAAGCCGGACCGCCATCGCCGCCTCCTTCCGCCTCCCGGGAGGCCTCCTCCGCCTGGGCGGCGGCCTCGGCGGCCCGGCGGTTCACCAGCAGATCCGCGGGGACGTGCCGCTTCATCTTGATCTCATAAAACAGCGCCAGAATGGAAACGAGTACCATGACGGCGCTCAGGGCCTGGGAGACCCGAATGGGCTGGCCAAAGAGGGTCCAGTCGAAGAGGTAGAGGCTGTCCGTCCGCAGCCCTTCGATCCAGGCCCGGCCCAGGCCGTACCAGAGGAAATAGAACCAGGTGTTCTCCCCGTCGAACCGGCGGCCTTTGGAGACTACGAAGAGAATGAGAAGCAGGCCGATGAGGTTCCAAAGGCTCTCGTAGAAGAAGGTGGGATGGACCTCCACGTATTGGTAAGCGCTGGTCCACACCCGCATCCGCCAGGGCAGATCCGTCAGGCCGCCGAAGGCCTCCCGGTTGATGAAATTGGCCCAGCGGCCGATGATCTGGCCCAGGAGCAGCCCCATCACCGCAAGGTCCGCCATGGCGCCGAAGGGAATCTTTTTAAATCGGGTGAAGAGGAAGGCCACCAGGGCCCCGGCGATGACGGTGCCGTAAATGGCGATGCCGCCGTCCCAGATGGCGACGGCCCGGCTCCAGTCCAAAGCGCCGGAGTCGTCCCGGTAGAGGTCCAGGTAGAAAAGGACGTAATAGATCCGGGAGCCCAGGATGCAGCAGGGCACCGCCCAGAGCACGAAGTCCAGCACATGGTCCTCCGTCAGGCCGTAGCGCTTGGCCTGCCTCATGCACAGCAGCAGCCCCGCCAGGAAGCCCAGGGCCAGGATGATGCCGTACCAGTAGACGCCGTGGCCCACATGGATGGCGATGGGGTCCGGATTGAATTCCCAATCCCCGAAGAGGCCGGGGAAGCTGATGGGCATGGTTTTCAGCGCGGTTAGTTCAGGAGCGGACATATCAGGCCTCCTTGGGGACGATCTCGCTGAGAACCGCCCGGTCCGCCGTCATGTTGTCCCGGAGGAAATTCAGTATGTCCTCCTGGGTGACGGCGTCGAAGATCTGGGGGAAGCGGAAGGGGTCGAAGCCGCCGAAGCAGCCCTCGGTAAGGGAAACGGCGATGTTCTCAAAGGAGTTCAGCCCCCGAAGGCTGGAGCCGAAGCTGGAGCGGAGGGCCCGCTGGAAGTAGTCCTCGTCGAAGCCCTCCCGAATCAGGCGGTCCGCCTCTTTCTGGAGCTCATTGGCTACGGTGTGGGGCTCCTTGCTCTCGCCTCCGGCATAGAGAAAGGCCACGCCGGGCATCTGCTCGAAGTCTCCGCCGAAGCTGGAATTGACGAGCCCCTGGCTGTAAAGCCGCTGGTACAGGGGGCTGGACTCGCCGAAGAGCAGGTCGCAGGCCAAGCTGCCCAGGATCAGGCGGCGGAGGCGCTCCTCCCCCTCCGGGACGGGGCGGCATTTCCAGCCCGCCAGGAACTGGGGGCTGGAGACCTCCATGGCCATGCGGGCCTCCTTGGCTCCCACGGCCTCGGGCTCGCTGCCGTAGTCCCTGGGAATCACGGGGCCGCCCTCTTTGGGCAGAATCCGGCGGGCAAGGTCCGACACCTTCACGGGGTCCACGTTTCCCACCACCGTCAAAATCATATTGGAGGGGGTGTAGAAGGCCTTGTGGCAGTCGTAAAGGGTTTCCGCCGTAATGCGGGAGATGCTTTCCACCGTGCCCGCGATGGAGGTCCGGGCGGTGGAGACGCTGTAGAGGGCCCGGAGCATCCGGGCGTAGATCTGCCAGTCGGGGTTGTCCTCGATCATGCGGATCTCCTGGGCGATGATGCCCTGCTCCTTGGCGACGCTCTCGCCGGTGAAGTAGGGAACGGAGACAAAGGACAGGAGGATCTCCAGGTTTTCGTCAAAGTGGCTGGTGGAATCGAAGTAGTAGCCGGTCATGGCGTTGGAGGTAAAGGCGTTGGGCTCCGCGCCGTTTTTGGCTAATCTCTGGAGGGCGTTGCCCTCCTTGGTGTCAAACATCTTGTGTTCCAGGTAGTGGGCGATGCCGGCGGGGGTGTCCAGCCAGCGGCCGTTCAGCTGGAAGCGAATGTCCATGCCGCCGTAGCGGGTGGCGAAAAAGGCGTACTTCTTGGCGTGGTCCGGCTTGGGAATCACGCAGATTTTCAGGCCGTTGGGCAGGGTTTCCCGGTAGATGGTCTCGCCCAGGCGTTCATAGTGGACGGGCTTCATGCCTCCGCCTCCTTTCCCTGAAGGAAGTATACGGTGTCCAGCTTCACCGTGCTCATGGCTTCAAAAATGCGCTCCGGGGCGACGGCGCGAATCTGCTCCGCCAGCATCTCCGGGGTTTCGTCCCGGCCGGTGGCGGCCTGGCCCAGGAAGAAGTTTTCCAGCTTCCCCTGGGAGTCTCCCATGGAGGCGTAGGCGTTGAGCAGGGTGCTCCGTGCGGCCTCCAGCTCCCAGGCCTCCAGCTCGCCCTTTTGGACGGCCTCCAGCTGGGTGAGGATCTCGCCGCAGGCCTTTTGATAGTTCTCGAACTCAATGCCCGAGGAGACGGTAATGAGGCCCTTTTGCCGGTGGAAGAGGGAGGAGGCGTAATAGCAGAGGGACAGCTTCTCCCGGACGTTCAAAAAGAGCTTGGAGTTGCTGCTGCCGCCGAACAGGGTGTTGCCCAGCAGCATGGCGGCGGCGTCATCGCTGCCGCAGGAAAAGCCCATGCCCAGCTTGCCCTGGGTGACATCCAGCCGCTCGGTGATGAAGCGGGGCTCTTCGGGGAGGGCGTGGGGAGCAAGCTCCGGCAGGGGCACAAGGTCCTTCCGGGGCAGGCCCTCCAGGGCAGCGCGAAGGGCGTCTTCCACCCGGGAGCGCTCGGCGCTGCCGCTGTAGAAGATTTCCAGCCGGGAGGTGGAGATGAGGTCCCGGTAGGCCTCAAAAAGCAGCTGGGGATGGAGGGCGGCGGTGATCTGCTCGTTGCCAAGGCGGGGCACGCCGTAGGGCTCGCCGGTGCACATCTCCTGGAGGAGGCGGCTGTCGGCGTAGGAGCGCTTGTCGTTCAAAATGCTGCGGATGGCGTCGATAAGGTTGGTTTTCTCGCTCTCGAAGTATTCCTCCAGGAAGAGGCCGTCCCGGGTGACGGGCCGGCAGATAAGCTCTCCCAGCAGGGCGGCGGCGGGCTCCAGCAGGCGCTCGCTGCCGGGGGCGAAGCAGTCGTCGATGAGGCTGGCCACGAAGCCCACGCACTGGGCCTCGCCTTTTTTGCGGACGGTGTAGTCGATCCGGGCACCATAGAGCTGGTCCAGGCGGGCGGCAAGGGCCCCCATGTCCGGGCAGGAGGCGGTGCCCCGGCGGAGGATGGCGGCGAGCAGCGCGTTGGCGGAGGCGGTCTCCCACCGCAGGGGGACCACGAATTGGGCGGAGAGAAGGTTTGTCTTGAATTTCTTCGCCGGGAGATGCGTGAGGAACACGCCGCCGGCGAGTTGCGTTCTGGTCACTAGGTTCAGCTCCTTTTGTGGAATCGAGTGGTTGCAAAGGCTGTTATTCGTTTCCAAGTATATACTGAATGGAGCGGGATTGCAAGACTGACATATTTCCCGCCCGCCGGACATAGGTTGTCCCAGAGGTGAGCGGATATGAAACAAAAGAAATCTCTGCGGAGCGCCCTCCGGCGGCTGGAGGCGGCTCTTCTGGCGGCGGGAACGCTGTGGATCGCCGCCGTCACCGCCGGAAGCGACACCGCGGCGGCGGCGGTCTCGGCCCTGGCGGCGGCTTTGCCGGAGCGGGCGCTGCGCTGGGAGCTGGGGGATTTGGGGACCGGAGACGGCCTGTCCCCGGCGGCGGCGCTGACCATCGGGGAGTCCTCCCTGCTGCTGTCGGCGCGGGGGGACGTGGCGGCGCTCCAGGCCCTGGAACGGCAGGAGCAGCCGGAGGAGGACGGGGAGACGCAGGCCCCCATTGTGATGCCGGTGGAGGAGACTCCGGTGGAGCCGGCGGCCCCCGTTGCGGCGGACAACGGCGTCCCCGCCAAGACGCTGATTCCCACGGACCCCAGCGGCTACACCGTCTGCGGGCGGGTGTACGTCAGCAATTCCACGGAGCATGCCCTGTCTGTTTCCGAGCTGCAGGCGCCCTTCGCGGCGGCTCTGGGAGAGGAGGGACCCCAGGTATTGATTTTACATACCCACGGCAGCGAGGCCTATACTCCCGTTCCGGGGACGGAAATCGTCTGGTCCGGGGACTACCGGACCACGGATTACCGCTGCAATGTGGTGAGGGTGGGGGACGAGATGGCGGAGGTTCTGGGGGAGGCGGGGATCTCCGTCCTTCACGACCGGACGCTGTACGACTACCCCAACTACACCGGGGCCTATGACCGGGCGCTGACGGCTATCCGGGGGTATTTGGAGAAGTATCCCTCTATCCGCTTCGTCCTGGACGTCCACCGGGACGCCATTGAGGACGGGCAGGGGAACCAGCACAAGGTGGTTTCCGAGCTGGGAGACCAGGGGACCGCCGCCCAGATGTCCCTGGTGATGGGCAGCGACGGCAGCGGCTTGGAGCATCCGCTCTGGCTGGAAAACCTGCGCCTGGCGGCGGCGGTGCAGCAGGACGTGCTGGAGCATTACCCTACGCTGATGCGCCCGGTGCTGCTGCGGAACTCCCGGTACAACCAGCACGCCACCACCGGGTCGCTGCTGCTGGAGGTGGGGGCCGCCGGGAATTCGCCGGAGGAGGCCATCCTGGCGGGAAGGCTGTTCGCGGAGCGGTTCGCGGCGGTTTTGAAGGAGAAGGGGGAACCCGGGAACCCTGCGGAGGACGTGGAGACCGGGGAAGAGCTGGAAGGGGAAAAAGACAAGGAGGCGGCTTCATGAGAAGCCGCCTCTTTGCCGCCCGTTTATTGCTGAACCGCAAACTCGCGGCCATATTTCAGAAGGTTTTGGACAAATGGGTCCCTCTCGTCAAGAACACCGATGCTGGTGTTCTCCATATATTGAACAACCCGTTCCTTGCTGTAATTATTTAAAATCAATTGGGCGTAGCAGAGATAGAACACGCCGATTGTATTTGGCAGCGTAGCACCCTCCGGCTCCGTCTTATAGCGGTCACGCAGAAATTTGTCCGCCAGATAGGAGGCAAGGTCGGCGCCGCGCTCGGCTAGCTGGTCTAACTGTGCGGTCGTACTTATTCCCAGGCAATTCAATTTTTGTAAAGTCCCCCCGTAATAATCCTGTTTATCCTTCTGTTTCGCAGGGACTCTGATTTTCATACCCGCAATTTCCCCAATCCGGCGGTTGAGCTCCTGGAAATTGGGCTTGGTCTTTAAAACGGCTTCCAATACCACTGCGTCCAATTCACAATCCGGTGTCCCGTAGTCGCTCTTTTCGCTTATCTCCGCTTCTACTTTCTCGCGGTACGTTTCCAAAAAGTCCCGGATTTCCTGAAACTCTTTGTCTGCCACCTCCAGCAGCCCCGCCAGGCGGGAGAAGCTGCGCCGGATGTCTTTGGGGATGTCGATTTCACTTTTATAGCCCAAATCGTGTTCAATTTCCGCCCACGCGTGCTGTAATACAGTGCGGATTTGAATTTCACACTTTATCCCGGCGTATCCCCGGTTCTCCGGGAGCTTCAGACGGTCCTCGTTCATTGACACAACGTAGTGGACACTGCAGTAACCGAATTTCTCCGGCCCAAGGGCTTCCCGCTTATTAATCGAGTTCTCCTTGTCTACGCAGAATTCCCGTTCCACGATTTTTGCCGCCCGCTCCACATCGCTGTCATAGTAAGTGATAATGCGGATGCCAGCGATATCCGTCACCTCGGATAAACTCTTGTACTTATCCGACTTGACGTCAATTTTCTGGGTGAGGCTGTCCCGCTCTTTCACCCGGCTGGTAATGGCGTTGCATACAATCCCCTCTTCTTCCAATATGCACCGCAGCTGGTGTTCCACCTCCCTCGCAAAGCGCTCGTACTTCTTACGCTGCTGGTCATACTGGGTTAAAACAGCCGTTTTGTTGGACATGGAAGCTCCTCCTTTCAAGGTAAAAACCCAAGGGATGCGTTTGTCCTATTTTGTCATATTTTTCCTATTATGTCAACTGCCGCCGCTTGGATAGGCCCTGGTAATTTCCACCGCCGCGCATGAAACCGGGAAAAGCAGGGACCCTAAAACCACCCAACGATTTGAAAGCAAAAGGAGTGAGCCCATTTGGAAACGGGAATCCACAACACCTCCGAGATCGGGCGGCTGAAAAAGGTCCTGCTCCACCGCCCGGGCCAGGAGCTGGAAAACCTGATGCCGGAGTATCTGGAGCGGCTTTTGTTCGACGACATCCCCTATCTCCGGGAGGCCCAGAAGGAGCACGACGCCTTTGCCGAGTGCCTGCGCCAGCAGGGCGTGGAAGTGGTTTACCTCACGGACCTGGTGGTGAATTCCATTACCAGCGACGAGGTCCGCAAGGAGCTGGTGATGCAGTTCCTGGACGAGGCGGGCGTCAAGGACCAGCGGAGCCGGGTGCTCCTGGGGGAATACCTGGGGAAGATGCCGGACAAGCAGATGGTCTCCACTATGATGGCCGGCGTGCGGAAAAGCCAGCTCCAGGGCGAGAGCGAGAAGCTGGCGGACCTCTTATCCGCCGCCGGGGACGGGTATCCCTTCGTGGTGGACCCCATGCCGAACCTCTATTTTACCCGGGACCCCTTCGCCACCATCGGCACCGGCGTGTCCATCCACAAGATGCTGACGGAGACGAGAAATCGGGAAACCCTCTTTGGCAAATTTATCTTCGAGCACAACCCGGAGTATATGCACGCCCCCCGGTGGTACGACCGGGGCGAGACCTCCTCTCTGGAGGGCGGGGATATTTTAATTCTCAGCCCCCAGGTGCTGGGGGTGGGCATCTCCCAGCGGACCAAGGGGGACTCCATCGACACCCTGGCGGAGGCGGTGCTGACCTACAGCCGGACGAACTTTAAGAAGATTCTGGCCTTCAACATCCCCAAGAGCCGGTCCTTCATGCACCTGGACACGGTGTTTACCATGGTGGACCGGGACAAGTTCACGGTGCATCCCAACATCCTTTCCAGCATTACGGTGTTTGTCATGGAGCTGGACGAGAACAAAAAGATGAAGATCACCCAGGAGGACGGCCGTTTGGAGGACATCCTCAAGGAGCACCTGGGGCTGGACCATGTGACCCTCATTGAATGCGGCCGGGGCAGCGAGGTGGACGCGGCCCGGGAGCAGTGGAACGACGGAAGCAACACCCTGGCCATCGCCCCCGGCGAGGTGGTGGTGTATTCTCGGAACTACGTGACGAACCGCTCCCTGGAGGAGGCGGGGATTAAGGTGCACACCATTCCCAGCGCGGAGCTGAGCCGCGGGCGCGGCGGGCCCCGGTGCATGAGCATGCCGCTCTGGCGGGAGGACCCGTAAGGTTCCCCCACCCGAAGGGCGAGTACAATCCCCCCTTTTTCAGGGGGAACCAGAAAAGGAAGGTAACACAACATGGCATTGAATTTAAAAGGCCGCAGCTTTTTAACCCTGGAGGATTTCACCCCCGGCGAAATCCGCTATCTATTGGACCTGGGCCACGACCTGAAGGCCAAGCGCCGCGCCGGCGTCTGTGAGCCCGCCCTGAAGGGCAAGCACATCGTGCTGCTCTTCGAAAAGACCTCCACCCGGACCCGGTGCTCTTTTGAGGTTGCCGCCACTCAGGAGGGCGCCCATGTCACCTACCTGGACGCGGGCAGCTCCCAGATGGGCAAGAAGGAGTCCCTGGAGGATTCCGCCAAAGTGCTGGGCCGCTTTTTCGACGGCATCGAGTACCGGGGCTATGCCCAGCAGGTGGTGGAGGACCTGGCGAAATGGTCCGGCGTTCCCGTGTGGAACGGCCTCACCGACTGGGACCACCCCACCCAGATCCTCGCCGACATGATGACCCTGGAAGAGCACTGCGCCAAGCCCCTGAACAAGATGAAGGTGGTCTTCCCCGGCGACGTGCGGAACAACATGTGCTACGCCTGGATGATGGGCGCGGCCAAAATGGGCATGCACTTCGTGGGCCTGGGGCCCCAGGAGCTGGCCCAGCAGATGGACCAGGATCTGGTGAAGCGGGTCTTCGCCGAGGCCAGGCAGAACGGCGGCCTCATTGAGATCACCGACGACATGGGCTCTTTGAAGGGCGCGGACATGATCTACGGCGACATCTGGGCCTCTATGGGCGAGGAGGAGCTGATCCCCAAGCGGGCAGAGTTGCTCTCCCCCTTCCGGGTGACGGAGGAGACTATGAAGGCCACGGGGAACCCGGACGTGCTCTATATGCACTGTCTGCCCTCCTTCCACGACTTTGAGACGAAGCTGGCCAAGGAGTGGAAGGACAAGGGCGTGGACATCCGGGAGGTCACCGACGAGGTCTTCCGGGGCCGCCACAGCGTGGTCTTCGACGAGGCCGAAAACCGGATGCACTCCATTAAGGCCGTCCTGGTGGCCACCATCGGAAAATAAAGGGGGAGATCCCTTTGGAACGAGCGAGATTCCGTATGCCGACGGCATACACCATTCTATTCCTCCTCATCATCCTGGTGGCCCTGTGCACCTGGCTGGTTCCGGCGGGGGCCTACCAGTACGTGAACGAGGCCCCGGTGGCCGGGACCTACCACGCCGTGGCCCAGAGCCCCCAGGGGGCCGGGGCGGTGCTGAAGGCCGCTTTCGCCGGGTTTTACGACGCGGTGGACGTGTGTGTCTTCATTTTGATGGTGGGCGGCTTCCTGGGCGTGGTCATGAGAACCGGGGCGGTGGACGCCGGCGTGGGCCGGATTATTCAGCGCCTGGGGGGAAGAGAGAAATGGCTAATCCCCATTTTGATGATCGCCTTTGGCCTGGGGGGCACCACCTACGGCATGTGGGAGGAGACCATGGCCTTCTACCCCCTTCTGATTCCCGTCTTTCTGGCGGCGGGCTATGACGCGGTGGTGGGCATCTCCGTCATCCTCCTGGGAGCCGGGGCGGGCATCATCAGCTCCACGGTGAACCCCTTTGCCACGGGCATCGCGGCGGGCTTCGCCGGGGTGTCCCTGGGGGACGGCATCCTCCTCCGGGCTATCCAGTGGGTGGTCTTTGAGGGGGCGGCGATTTGGTTCGTCATGGCCTACGCCGCCCGGGTGAAGCGGGACCCGGCCCGGTCCGTGGTGGGCGTGGGCGCGGGGAAGATCCAGGCCAACATGGAAGAGACGGTGGAGTTTACGCCCAAGCGGAAGGTCATCATGGCCATCTTCACCCTGACCTTCCTGATTATGATTTACGGCGTCATTCCCTTTGACGAGATGGGCCTGCCCCTGCCGACCTTAGGCTGGTGGTTCCCGGAGCTCAGCGCCCTGTTCCTGGTCAGCGGCGTGATCATCGGCCTCATCGACCGCATGGGCGAGGAGGCCATTGCCGAGACCTATGTGGCGGGCTGCGCGGATTTGCTGGGGGTGGCCCTGATCATCGGCATCAGCCGGGGCATTACCGTGCTGATGAACGACGGGCAGATCACCGGCACCATCCTCCACTGGGGAGAGAAGGCCCTCTCCGGGGCGGGGCCTGTCAGCTTCGTGCTGCTGGTGTACCTGCTGTACCTGCCCTTGACGGTGCTGATTCCCTCTTCTTCCGGCCTGGCCACGCTGTCGGTGCCCGTCATGGCCCCCTTGGGCCGCTTCGCGGGGGTGGGGGGCGATTTGGTGGTGACGGCCTTCCAGTCCGCCTCCGGCCTTGTAAACATCATCACCCCCACGGCGGCGGTGGTCATGGGGGCCCTGGCCCTGGGGCATGTGCCCTATGACAAGTGGGTCAAGTATGTGTGGAAGCTGATTTTGTATTTCTTTTTGCTGACTCTGGTGTTTTTGATCGCAGGCGTGGCGCTGGGCTGAGCGAAAAAACCACCGGCTCTTTTGAGCCGGTGGTTTGCCGCTGTCACGGGATGATCTCAATCCAATACCCGTCCGGGTCGTTGATGAAGTAAATGCCCATGGCGGGATTCTCGAAGCAGATGCAGCCCATCTCCTTGTGCTTGGCATAGGCTGCCTGATAATCCGGGGCCTTGAGGGCCAGGTGGAATTCGCACTCCCCCAGGTCATACTTCTGGGGATGGTCCCGCAGCCACGTTAGCTCCAGGCGGAAGGTGGTCCTCCGGTCCCCCAGAAAGACAATCACATAACTGCCGTCCTCCGCCTCCTTCCGGCGGACCGGGGACAGGCCCAGGGCCTCCTTGTAGAATTTCAAGGAGCGCTCCAGGTCGGTAACGTTAAAATTGAAATGATTGAACGTATACATATTCTGCCGCCTTTCAGCCCGCCTGGTCCTTCAAGATGGTGTAAACCTCATAAATGTCCTGGATGGTATAGGTAGCCCGGACGTCCTTGGGAACGTCGCCGTCCCGGGATTGGGTCAGGAAGGAATGGATGTGGAAGGTAGCCCCAAAGCCCAGATTCTGGGGGCCGATGACGTCCCGGGAGTAGGTGTCGCCCACATAGGCGCAGGTCTTGGGGTCCGAGCGGACCTGATTCAGGGAGACCAGGAAGATGTTGGGGTCCGGTTTGCGGTAGCCGGTGACGGAGGACAGGGTCACGTCCTGGAAGTAATCCCGGATGCCGTACTCCTCCAGCGTGCGGAAGACCTGGTAGAGGGCGGCGGTGTTGCTGATGACGCCCAGCTTCATGCCCAGGCCCTTCAAGCCCTCCAGCATTTCCTTTACCTTGGGGCGGAGCGCACGGTGGTAGTGGGTGACCTCCCACATGTGGGCCAGCTCCTCGGAGAAGGGCTTCACGGTGTCGAAGTCCAGGCCCAGCTCCGTCAGGACATAGTTGCCCCAAATCTCCTCGGGCTTCAGTTCCCGGTTCGTGGGGCCCCGGTAGGCGGCGTAACGGTCCCAGCCGTCGGCAAAGGCCTGGATGGCGGCAGGGATGTCCAGGGACAGGGGGTGGCCGTGGGCCGCCAGGATGCGGAGGACGCCCTCGGCGGAGGCCTTTTTGCTGGCGTCGTCGATAAAAATGTCCTCCAGGGTCCCGCCCATGTCAAACAATACGGTATCGATCATAAATTCTCACTGCCTTTTCCAAGGCCGTGCCGAATCTTCGGCACGGGGCCTTTTTTTCCAGTATAGATAGTACGCCAAAAGGGACGAGCTCAGGCCCAGCGCCAGAGGGGCCAGCACAAACATCCCAAAGAATTGGAGGACCAGCCCGGCGTTTTCCCAGCCCATGAGCATTATGAGCCCGATCAAACAAGCCAGCATCAGCAGCGTCAGCCAGAGATAGCCGGCGGGGAGCAAACGCTTGTCGCCGGGCAGCAGCCAGACCAGAGAGGCCGCCGCCGTCCCCGCCGCCGCGGGCGCCAGGGCTTCCACCAGGCTGATGAGCCAGACGGGAAGCGCCGACCCGCTCAAAAGGCCGTCCAGCCAGGGGTTGAGCAGGGCGAAGCAGCCGCCGTAAACGGCCAGCAGCACCCAGCAGAGGCAGAAGGAGTAGAGCAGGATGGTGCTCTTTACCCTGCCGTTTTCCGTCATCTGGAACGCGCCCCAGAATTTGTCCGCGAACTTGCCGACCCGCTCGTCGATCTCTTTTTGCCGGATGGGATTTGCCATAGGGTTCCTCCTTAAAAGCCTTGAAACATGGAAGCTGTATTCACAGGCGGGAAGCCTGTGCCGTTTCTCGCCTGTGAATACAGCTTCTTAGAAGGCGGGCGGGCGGCCGTCCGGCCGCCCGCCCAGCAAAGCTGTGAACGCGGCGATGGCAGAGAGAGGGATTACTGGTTCAGCCAGTACATCCACATATCCTGCACGTCGGGATAGATCTCATAGATGGAGACCAGGTCGTTGGCCCGGGCGCCCAGCTCGTTGAGCTTGGCGGGGTTCTTCTCGTCCACAAAGTCGTCACGCAGGGGCCAGTTGCCGACCTTGGTGAAGGGCTTCAGGCCGCCGCTCTGGCAGTCCGCGCCGCCGGTGACGAAACGGATGAAGAGGCGGGCGCCGGCGGGGCTGTTGCAGCCCTGGACGACCATCATGGCCTCGGTGTTCAGCAGGGCGGTGTAGGGGCTGAGGTTGATGCACCAGTCGATGTTGTAGCCGGACTCCTCCCGGTTTTCGATCTTACCGGCGGAGGCCAGGGCCAGGGCGGGCTGATCCTTGGTGGAGTTGTGGACGGCCAGCACCAGCTCGTCACCGTCGCCGATGAAGGTCATCTTAGCCTGGGTAAAGCGCCACAGGTACTCAACGCCCGCGTTGTTCTCGGGAACCTCGAAGGCGAACTTGGAGGCGTCGTAGGTGTACTCCAGGTCCTTGCCATAGGTGTCCTTGTAGGACTGGGCCATTTCGTCGGCGTTGATGATAAAGCTGGCGAACAGGGAGAGGTACGCGGTCTCCTGGCCGATTTCCTTGGTGTAGAGGGCGAATTTCTGGTTGCCGGCGTCATCCTTCTCGATGATCTCCCACCAGCTGTTGATGGGCTGGCCATCGGGGAACGCTTCGGTGTTGTAATACCAGAAGGCCTGAGAGGAGTACAGGGGATAGCTGTACTTCAGGTTCTCCTCGGGGATGTGGGCGCAGATGTCCCGGGGATAGAAGGGCTCGATGACGCCCTTGTCATAGTACTCGTGGAACACTTCTCCGTTGACGTCCTTGGTCTGGAGCACGTCGGCGGTGATGTTTCCGGTTTCATTTTCCATCCTGGCCTTGCTCAGGACCTCGTCGGAGTCCAGGTCGGAGACTACCAGGTCCAGGCCGGGAAACGCCTCCTCAAAGGGCTCCTCTTCCTTCAGCATCTTGGAGGAGGTGGCGTAGACGTTGATGGTGGTGTCTTCCTTCAGGGCCAACTCGTAGAGCTCCTCATCGGTCATGTCGCTCCACTCGTCATAGTAGGGGCCATAGACGTTTTCGCCGGTGTCCATGTCATAGCCCAGCTTCAAGTCGGTGGTGGGAGCGGCGTCGCCGCCGTCGGAAGGCTGCTCGGTCCCGGTGGAGGCGCCGGAGTCGGCGGGGGCCTGGGTATCGCCGCCCTTGTCGCCGCCGCAGGCGGCCAGGCTGAGGACCATTACCAGGGCCATCAGCAGCGCAAAGAGTTTCTTCTTCATCAGATCTTCTCCTTTCGTTTTGGGGAAATAGTGATGCTGGAATCTATATAGCCAAGGGGGCGGAAACGGGAGCTTAGCCCGTACCCCGGCGGCGGGCCCGCCGCCGGGGGTGCGCCTCTTTGCCTATCCGGGAGGAAGGAGGGTGCTTAGACCGCGCGCTTGATGAGCCGGGTGGTCTCTTTATTATAGACGTTGATTTTGTCCTGGTCAATGATGGCCCAGACTTTTTGATCAATGTCATAGTGGGCCTGGCCGATCTCCTTGGACAGGAACTCGTCCTCGCCGGCCTTCAGGGTGACGATGGTCTCGGAACCGGCGGGCTGGCTGGCGTACACGGTGACGGGGAGGGCGCCTTCCACAGGCTCCCGGGAGATGAGAATCTGCTCGGGGCGGACGGCCAGCACGCAGTCGAACTCGCCGCTGGAGGGCTTCTGTTCGTTGGTCAGGTACTCGGCGGCGAAGGTGTGCCCGCCCAGCTCGCTCTTGACCACCAGCTGGCCGCCCTTCATCTCGGCCTTGCCGGGGACCAGGTTGATCCGGGGGTTGCCGATGAAGTCGGCGGCCTCCAGGTCAATGGGGTTGTTATACAGCTCCATGGGAGTGGCCACCTGGTTCAGCTCGCCGGCCTTGAACAGGGCGATCTTGGTGGACATGGTCAGGGCCTCGACCTGGTCGTGGGTGACGTAGATAATGGTGGTGCCCAGCTCCTTGTGGAGGCGCTGGAGCTCGGAACGCATGTCGATGCGGAGCTTGGCGTCCAGGTTGCTGAGAGGCTCGTCAAGCAGCAGCAGCTTGGGGCTGGAGGCCACGGCACGGGCAATGGCCACGCGCTGCTGCTGGCCGCCGGAGAGCTCCGTAGGATAGCGGTCCTTGTACATGTCGATGCGCATCATCCGCAGGGAGTCCATGACCCGGCGGTCGATTTCGTCGTGGCTCATCTTCTGGATTTTCAGGCCGAAGGAGATGTTGTTGTACACCGTCATGTGGGGCCACAGGGCGTAGGACTGGAACACCAGGTTCAGCCCGCGCTTGCTGGGTTCGGCATAATAGGCGTCGTCGGCGTTGATCATTTCCACTCCGTCGATGGTCATGATGCCGTTTTGGGGCTTTTCCAGGCCGGAGACCACGCGGAGGGTGGTGGTCTTGCCGCAGCCGGAGGGGCCCAGCAGGGTCATGAAGTCGCCGTCCTCAATGGTCAGGTTGATGTTGCGGAGGACGTGGTTGTTGCCGTAAAATTTGTCAATATTTTTCAGTTCAATGCGGCTCATATGGCACGTTTCCTTTCTGTTCTTATATAAAGTCCGTGGCTCGCTGGGTTACCAACTCTTTCCGATGTCGGCGCCGGCGACCTTGTTGGCGAAGATGTAGCAGAACAGGATGAACAGCAGCACGCACACGGAAATGGCGTCGGACATCTGGGCGTAGCCCTCCTGGGAGTAGGTGAAGGCCAGATAGGACATGGTCCGGGTGGTGGGCGTCATCATGATGATGATGAGGTCCAGCTCCTTGGCGATGGAGATGAACACCAGCATCAGGCCGGAGATGAAGCCGTTCTTCGCCAGGGGGACAATGATGGTGGCCATCCGCTTCCAGAAGCTGGCGCCGGCAATGTCCGCGGCTTCCTCCAGCTCCACGCTGATGGAGAGCATGTTGGCGGTGCCGGAGCGGCTGGCGAAGGGGAAGTGCTTGACCACGGAGGTGAGAACGATCAGGGTGAAGGTGCCGTAAAGGGAGGGGATCAGCCCGCCGAAGTGAGGCACGCTGAACATGGAGAAATACATGGTGGAGAAGGCCACGCCGCTCATCAGGTAGGGAACGAACACCAGCTGCTCGGTGAGGTTGCCGTACCACTTGCCCCGGCCGCGGGAGCTGATGTAGCCCAGGAACTGGCCGCAGAAGGCGGTGATGAGGGAGGTGATGATGGTCAGGCGGACCGTGTTCCACAGGGCGCTGAAGAACTCGGGGTTGCGGAAGATGCCCGCGTAGTTGGTGTACTTCTCCGCTTCTCCGGCCTCGCCGATCCAGTTGTAAAGGGTCAGGTTTTCGGGACCGTAGCCCGCGCCGGTGGTGATCTGGAAGGTCTCCATAATCAGCACAAAGAAAGGCATGACCATGGCCAGGAACAGGAAGACGGCCAGGAACGCCATCATGGGCTTCTTTGCCGCGCCAAGAGGCATCAGGGTGCTGCGGCCGCCCTTGCCGCCCACGGTGGCATAGGACTTGCGTACGCCGATGGCCCTCTGGTTGCTCATCAGAATCAGAGCCGCCAGGCCGACCAGGACGATGGACATGGCGTAGCCCACGCCCCGGGGACCCTGGTCGATGTAGACGCGCATGCGGGTGGCCAGGGTGTAGTAGCCGATGCGGTTGCCCAGGTTGGCCGCCACGCCGTAAGTACCGATGGACTTGGAGACGGTCATAACCAGGGCGGAGAGCACGGAGGGAAGAATCAGCGGCAGGGTGATGTAGCGGAGAATCTGGGCCTTATTGGCGCCTTGAATCTCGCCCATCTCCTCCAGCTCCGAGTTGATGGAGCGGAGAGCGCCGGAGACCTGAATGTAAGAGAACGCGTAGTAGTGCATGGACATGCACAGCACGATGGCCGTGGGCCCGTAGGCCAGCCAGTCGGGAATCGGGATGCCCATGCCGGTGAGGAATCCGTTTGCGCCGCTGGTGGGCGTGCGGAACACCGCCAGCCAGGCGATGGCCTTGGTCCAGGAGGGAATCATGTAGGGCACGGTAATGAGAATGCCCAGAACTTTCTTGCCGGGGAGGTCGGTACGGATCATCAGCCAGGCCAGCACCGAGCCCAGAGGCACGGAAATCAGCGTGGTGAAGAAGCCACAGACAAAGGAGTGCAGCAGGGGCTCCCACAGCACGGCCTTGGACATGTTGCTCATCAGCATGTACTGCCAATAGTAGAGTGTGAAGTCGCCCACTTTGCCGTCCACACGGCGAAGCTCGCCCTGCGCCAGGGTGAAGGTGGACTTAATCATGGTCAGCAGGGGAATGACGATCAGGCAGAACAACACGATCAGGCTGACCAGCACGACCATGTTGAAGGGGTTTTTGAGCACGTTTAGGATCAGGTTCTTCAACCGACGTGCCGTCAATTTCTTTCTGGGGGGTCTTTCCTTGGTCACGGTTACTGCATTTGACACGATAACACCTCTTTCTGATAACTGCCGGGAACTCCCCGGGCGATCGAGTCCTCCCATCCGGTCACGCCCAGGGCTGTCCGCGCGGAGCGGAAATAGGTCCGCTTTGCGCAAACGTTTGCGACTTCCTGGATTCATTATAAAGAATCCTGAGTAGGTTTGTCAATTGTCAGCCTCCCGATTTTAGGGGGGGTTTTTTGTTTGTTTTCACGGTTTGTTTACAATTTAAACAAATAGGCGCTTCCTATTTTTGCTATTTTGTCAATTGCTTTTTGGAGGAATTCCTGAAATTCCGGATACGTTTTCGCCGCCGTTTGCCATTGTTTACGATTGAAATTGAGCGGCGTAGAGCTGGGCATATACGCCTCCGGCGGCCAGCAGCTCCCGGTGGGTCCCCTGCTCCGCCGCGCCGCCCTGGTCCAGCACCAAAATGCGGTCCGCTCCCCGGATGGTGGCCAGCCGGTGGGCAATGACGAAACAGGTCCGCCCTTGACGGAGCCGTTCCATGGCCAGGCTGATCTCCCCCTCGGTCTCCGTGTCCACGTTGCTGGTGGCCTCGTCCAGAATGACCACGTCCGCGTCGGTGAGGAGGCACCGGGCGATGGCCAGAAGCTGCTTTTGCCCTTTGGAGACGCCCTCGTCGGTGAGGACGGTGTCGTAGCCCTGGGGGAGGGAGGAGATGAAGCGGTGGATGCGGGCGGCCTTGGCGGCCTCCACAATCTGCTCCCGGGAGGCTCCCGGTGCGCCGTAGGCGATGTTCTCGGCGATGGTGCCGCCGAAGAGCCAGGTATCCTGGAGCACTAAGGCCAGGCGGCGGCGCAGGCCGTCCCGGCTGTAGGCGTCCAGGGGGACGCCGTCCAGGATGATGCGTCCGCCCTGGGGCCGGTAGAACCGGAGGAGGAGGGAGACCAGGGTGGTCTTCCCCGCCCCGGTGGGCCCGACCACGGCGGCCAGACTCCCCGCCGGGATGTGGGCGGTGAAGTCCCGGAGGACGGGACGGGCGGGGTCGTAGCCGAAGGACACATGGTCAAAACGGATGTCGCCCCGCAGCCGATCCACGGAGAGGGCCTCCGGCGGGTCTGCCGGTTCCGGCTCCTCGTCCAGTAAATCCATCACCCGCTCGGCGGCGGCGGCGCTGGCCTGGAGTTCCGCCAGGAGGTTCGCCGCTTCCCGGATGGGACCGGAGAACTTCCGGGAGTACAGGACGAAGGAGGAGAGGCTCCCCAGGGACAGACCGCCGCCCAGGTACAGCAGGGCTCCGAAAACGCTTACGAAGGTAAGGGAGATGTTGTTGACAAAGTTCACCGAGGGCCCCAGGGAGGAACTGGCCCGGTCCGCGTCGTAGTAGGCCCTGGAGGCCGCGCCGTTGCGCCGGTCAAAGAGGCCCAGGTCCTCCTTCTCCACGCCGTAGGCCCGAATGGACCGGCGGCAGCCCATTCGCTCCTCGGCAAAGCCGTTTAGGGCCCCCAGCTCCTTGGAACGGAGGCGGAAAAGGGGATGAATGCGCTTCATCTGGAACCGGGTCAGCGCCGCCGACAGGGGGACGGTGACAAAGAACACCAGGGTCAGCCGGGGGGAGAGGAGGAGCAGCATCAGGAAGGACCCGGCCACGGTAAAGACGCTGGTGCCCAATTGCAGAAGGTCCGTGGAGAGGGTGGCGTTGACGGTGTCCACGTCATAGCAGATCCGGCTGATGAGATCCCCGGAGGGGTGGGTGTCGAAGTAGTCCACCGGCAGTTCGCTCATGCGGTCAAACGCGGCTTTGCGGAGATCGTGCGAAACGGCCTGGGCCGTTTGGATGAGGCGGGAGGATACGGCGTAGTTCAGGAGAGAGGACAGGGCATAGCAGCCCAGCATCCCGGCGCAGTTCCGAACCACGCCGGAAAAGTCCACGCCTCCCGCCCGGACGCCCACGGCGTCCACCGCCCGGCCGGAGAGCAGGGGGGCCGCCAGGGACAGCAGATTTCCCGCCAGCAGCAGGACCAGCAAGAGCAGGAACCGGAAGCCGTAAGGGCGGAGAAAACGGCTTAAGCGGACCAGCACGTTCTTTTTCATACGGCCCCTCCCATCTGGAGCTCTGCCATGCGGCGATAGCGCCCGCAGGTTTCCAGGAGTTCTTGGTGTGTTCCCTGGGCGGCAATCACACCGTCTTCCAGCACCAGGATGCGGTCCGCGTCCCGGAGGGAGGCCACCCGCTCGGAGATGATTACCTGTGTGACACCGGGAAAGTCCCGGCGGATGGCGGAATGGAGAGCGGCGGCGGTGCGGTAGTCCAGGGCGCTGTCGGCGCTGTCCAAAATCAAAATATTGGGGCGGGCCGCCAAAGCCCGGGCGATGAGCAGCCGTTGGCGCTGGCCGCCGGAGAGATTGGCGCCCCGGATATCCAGCTTGGCGTCCAGACCTTCGGGCAGATGTTCAATGAATTCCCAGGCTTGGGCGGTCTTGGCGGCGGCGGTCACGTCCTCCCGGGAGAGCCCCCGGAGGAAGGAGATGTTTTCGTAGACACTGTCGTTCAGCAGGGCTTCATTCTGGAAAACCACGCCGAAGCGGCCCCGCAGATCCTCCCGGCTGAGCGTGGAGACGTCCCGCCCTCCCAGCCAGACGACGCCGCCGTCCGCGTCATAGAGGCGGAGAAGCAGAGAAACCAGGGTGGTCTTTCCAGAACCGGTGGGGCCCAGGATGCCCAGGGTTTCCCCTTTATTTAATAGGAAGGAAGCGCCGTCTAAATCCTTTTCTACCCCCAGGTAGGAAAAAGACACGTTTTCCATACCCAGCTCCGGGCCCTGGAGGCCCGGGCCCTCAGGGACGCGGACCCGCTGGTCTTCCGGGGCCAGGAGGACCTCCTCAATCCGCCGGGCGGAGGCCACGCCTTTGCTGAATTTGACAAAGAGCTTTGCCAGGCCCAGCGTGGCGGTTTGAATCAACGTAAAATAGGAAAGGAAGGCGACAATCTGGCCGGAGGCCATCCGTCCCCGGTCCACCAGCAGGGCGCCCGCCAGCACGACCAGCACCAGTCCCAGGTTCAGAAGGAAATCCGCCAGGGGATTGGCGGCGGCCATGATGCGGCCCGCGGTCTGTTCGGCCTCCATAGAAGCCCGGCTGGCGGCGGTGAAGCGTTCCCTTTCCCGGCCCTGGCAGGCCAGGGCCTTGACAACGCGGACCCCGGAGGCATTCTCCCGGAGAACGCGGACCACGGTGTCGACCGCCTCCTGGGCCCGGGTATACCGGGGAATGCCCTGACGGGTCACCAGCCAGATGGCGAAAAATGTGGCGGAGCAAACCGCGAGCTGTACGAAGGCCAGAGACGGGGCCTGGAAGAAGGTCAGTACCAGCCCGCCCAGGACCAGCATGGGGGCCCGGATGCCGCCGCGCTGGATTTTGTCAAACATCTGGTGGACATTGTAGGTGTCGTTGGTCAGCCGGGAGACAATGGAGGATACGGTGAACCGCTCCAGCTGGGCCTGGGAGAGAAACAGCGTCCGCTGATAGAGGTCCCGGCGGAGCTGCCGTGTCATATCCATGGACACCCAAGCCGCCATGCGGTTGGCCGTAATGTTGCAGAGGGCCGCGCCGAAAGCCATAATCAGCATCAGGCCCCCCGCCCGCCAGACAGCGGGCAGGTCCCGGGCGGGCACGCAGTCGTCAATGATGCGGGCCAGCAGCAAGGGCAGCAGAAGCTCCAGTAGGGCGGCGGTGAACTTCACCGTCACCCCCACCGCCACCCGCGGAGCGTGGGGACGGAGATAGCCGAGAATGGTTTTCATGCCGGACCTCCTTTCGTTTGTCTGCGCTCAAACGTTTGCGAAAATTTGCATTTATCATACTACGCCCTCCGGCGGCAAGTCAATCCGTATTTTCGCGTGGGGGAGGGCTGCGGCTTAGAAAGGGGGCGGCGTGCCTTTTAAGAAGGAGCGGCGCAGCCGCCGGAAGGGCCGCCGGCAATGCAGGAGAAAGACGCGTGGGGGCGAAGAAATTAAAGTTACATATATAAAATAAAAAAGCAAAGTGATATGGAATTGTAGATAGGCAAAAAATAGCACAAGATATATGAAGTTTTCCATAACATGAGAAAAAATAGAGGAAAAAGAAGCGGTGGAAACGGCAGGATTGTTTGTTACTGTTATGTTACAACTATGCATATCATATTGATTTTAGAAAACCGCTGTGCTATATTCATCATGCGGCACGGATGAGGCGGCAGTCCCGGGGTAGATACGGGCACGGCTAGCCACTGTATGTGCCCGCAAATAACGGCGGTGACCTTCCCGCCGCAAAACAAGGAGGATGAAAATCCATGAAGAAGTTCTTATCCCTGGTCCTCGCACTGGTTATGACCATGTCTTTGGCCACCATCAGCGCCGGGGCCACCGAGTACAAGGACCTCACCGACAAGGATGAGATCCAGTACGAGGAAGCCGTTGCCGTCCTGAACCGGATCGGCATTATCACCGGCTATGAGGACGGTTCCTTCCGTCCTGAGACCGAGCTGACCCGCGGCGCCGCCGCCAAGATCATCGTCTCTTTGATGATCGGCCCCGAGGCCGCCTCTGCTCTGCCCAATGACACCAGCCCCTATCCCGACGTTCCCGCGGGCCACACCTTTGCGGGCGTCATCAGCTACTGCAAGACCGCCGGCTACATCAGCGGCTATAGCGACGGCACCTTCAAGCCCGCCAACTCCCTGACCGGCTTCGCCTTTGCCAAGATGCTGCTGGGCGCCGTCGGCTACAAGAGTGAGCTCGAGGGCTTCACCGGCACCGGCTGGACCATGAACGTGGCCCGTCTGGGCAACATCGCCGGCCTGTTCAACCGCCTGAGCTTCCAGGGCGCCGACGCGGTCAACCGCGAGGAGGCCTGCCAGCTGGCTCTGAACACCCTGAAGGCCACCATGGTCGAGTACACCGGCGGCTTTACCATCACCACCGGAGACGCCGCCATTGTCGGGGACAAAACCCGTACTTATGTGACCAGCAACCAGGCCTATGCGAAAAACATCTCCAACCGGAAACTGGACACCGTAGGCAACTCCAAGGACGATCACTACACCGTGGAGTTCGGCGAGGAGCACTTCAAGGATCTGCGCCTGGACGACGAGCACAAGAATGCGAAGGACGATTTCGGCCGTCCCTCCAACGTCTGGAGCTACAAGAAGGTCACCATCGGCACCTTCCCCATCGCCCCCGACTTCACCTTCGACAAGCAGGCGGCTTATTCCGATAAGACCGACGCTGTGAAGAACCGGGCCACCGGCCTGGGCGGCTACACCCTGGAGTCCGACGAGGCGAACGTCTACACCCGTTTCTGGGTGAACGGCACCGAGTACAACATCAGCGAGTCCGGCAAGAAGGTTGTGTGGGGCGCCCAGTGCCCCGAAACCAACAGCGAAGATGCGATCCGCTCCGGCAAGGAAGCGAAGATCTCCAACATCTCCGATCTGACCGACAACGGCACCGTGGTCGAGGTCTATGTCTCCGAGGATGAGGCCGACTTCATCACCGACGTCGTGGTGGTCAAGAGCCAGCTCATGGAGGTCAAGAAGGTCGGTTCCGACTATGTCTCCCTGGAGAAGAAGGACCCCGACGACGGAGACAAGGATTTCCCCGGCTTCAACCAGGATCCCATCGACGTGAAGGTGGGCAATGTCCAGGCTGAGGACGCCCCCTATGCCGCCTTGAAGGATCTGAAGGCCGGCGACAACGTGGTAATCATCCCTGTGGACGCCGACCATGACGGCGAGGACTTCGAGGTCGCCGAGGCCTATGAGCCCGAGACCGTGTCCGGCACCCTGACCGGCGTGAAGGACTACGGCCCCACCAACAAGGCCAAAAACGCCGTCTCCCTGACCGTGGGCGGCACCGACTACAGCATCTCCCTGTGGAACAAGGACATGTCCGAAATCGACGGGGACAAGATCAAAGTCACCAAGAAAGACGTTACCCTGACCCTCGACAAGCACGGCTATGCCCTGCTGGCTGAGGATGTGGGCTCCACCTCCGAGTGGATGGTGATTGGTTCCTTCCGCTCCAACGTGGAGAACGGCCGCATCGTGACCGTCGTCACCGGCTGGGATATCTCCGGCGAGCCTGTGGAGCTGAACCTTGGCCCCAACTTCGACAAGAACGCCACCGGCTTCCGCCCCGGCGACCTGGTGAAGTATGAGAGCACCTCCCGCAGCAACCTGTATGACTGGGAGATCAAGAATGACGGCGTATACGACGTCTTCACCGGCGTGGACGAAAAGACCGGAGAACCCTACAAGATCAAGGCGAGCAACGTCAAGGTCGACCTGCGCGACTACGGAGACGACAGCGCCCTGTTCATTGACAAGGGAGTGAAGTTCATCTACGTCTCCTTCGACAATGACAACGAGGTTGAATCCATCGAGGTCAAGTCCGAGGTCAAGACCGTGGAGAACAAGGAACTGCGCACGACCGCCGAGGGCGTAATCTCCAATACGGGCGCGGACGACAGCCTCCTGCCCATCGAAAAGATTCCCGTCCATCAAAACAACTTCAACGCGGCCCAGGCTGCGGTGACCGACAAGGGAGCCATCAAGGCCGTGGTCATCAAGCAGGAAAGCAACGAGGCCGACAGCGCTTCCATGCTGTATGTCCGGGATATGCCCGGCGGCGCTCACTATGACTCCACCGGCAAGATGGTCTATGTCTACACCGTTGCCATGAACACCGCGGACGGCGTCCGTGAGGAAGAGACCATCTACTCCTATGACCGGCTGTACAGAGGCGACTTCGCTTCCTATGCCAAGACCGAGCACGCGGAGCACGACGAGTTCTACACTCTGCGTCAGCGCAACGACTTCACCCAGCGCACCACTTCCACCTTCCAGGCTGATATCCAGGAGATTGTGAATGTCAACGCCAGCCTTGTGGAACTGGGTAACTACAAGAAGGTCGGCTCCGGCAGAAGCACCGACAAGACCACGCTGGATCTGGCTCCCTACGTCAGCAGCGATCTGAAGGGCGACCTGGGCGTCGGAGACGAGCAGAACATCGTCAGCCTGCGGAAGGCCGTGTTCGTCGACCTGACCAAAAACGACATCGACAGCTTCGATGATCTGAAGACCTTCATGTTCACCAATCCCACCACGAAAGAGGTGGAGGACTACCGCCAGCAGAGGGCCGAGGTCCAGCTGGTTGTGAACGACAACCCCGACACTGACGGCTTCCGCCGCGTTGCCATGGTGATCATCACCGGCTGGGTTTCCGCCGCCGACACCACGACCCCGGCTCAGAAGGACCTGCTGTCCGCCAACATCAAGGGCGTGACTTTCTCGAATCCCGCTACTTCCGAAACGGTCAACGGCCTGACCCAGGCGGCTATGGACGGCGACGGAAAAATCAGCTTCACCCACAACGGTAAGGAAATGGAAATCGAGCTGACCCACAATGGCTCTGCCTCTACGATTCAGAACGGCTCCACCGCCGCTCTGGCCGCGGGCGATACCATTAAGGTAACGGTCTATGCTCGGAACCACACCTCTGAGGCTCCCAACAAGTCCGACTACACCTTCACCATCGGTTCTGCGGTTGCGGCGTTCTATGAGAACACCGTGGCCACCGGACTGGGCGTTGCTGCGGCCAACGACGCGGCCGACGGCACCCTTGACTGGGCTTCTATCACGGAGGATGATATTGACCTCACCACGACTCCCGGCGAACTGGACTTCGCAGGTGTGGTTCTGACCGGCAAGGATGAGGATACCATCAAGCAGCTGGGAGATGCTCTGGACTTCGTGGGCCAGCAGTACTCCACCATTGCCAAGGCTTTCGACCATGCCACCTCTCACGAGTGGGTTATTACGACGCCCAACGGCCAGCTGACCTGGGATGATTCCACCGGCTATGCCTTCATCTCTGTGGGCAGCACCAAGCTGATTGTTGCCGCCGACGAGACCCTGGATCAGGTCACCGGCCTGGACGCGAACGTGAAGGTCACTCCTCTGGAAGGCGACCCCGTCTATGTTAAGACGGCGGATCTGAACTCTACGACGGTTGTCCCCGGCGCGAAGTATGAGAACGATATGTTCGCTATCTTCAATGGAACGGCCCCGACCCATGTCAACCTCACCGGAAACTTCGAGGTGTCCTACACCATGAATGGTAAGGCGATTGCCGACGGAGCTTCCTTCGACAAGGGCTCCGATCTGGTAATCACCATCAAGGCCACAAAGACCGGTGGTGTGACAAACGGAGCGGATGTCACGAATGCCGGAACTCTGGCCTTCGCCTCCAATATCACCGGCGGTGTGTGGGCTAAATCCGCCGACAGTGTGGAAGGCAGCAAAACGGATGATAAGACCTGGACCTTTGCCGGTCTGGCCAGCGCGGTCATCGTTCCCGAGAACGAATCCATCACCATCACGGTTGCGGATCTCCAGAGCGATTACTCGGTTCCCGTTCTGACCTACACGGAGTCCCACAACTAATCTAATCCAACGCGAAAGACAAAGCAATCCCACACAAGAAAGGACCCGCCCCGCCTGGGGCGGGTCCTTTTCGTCCGGCGGGAAATTCTTCCCCAAGTCATGCGTGACAAACTCTTCCAAATGTGTTATGATGAAAAAAATCCGGAAAGGAGGCCTACCCTGTGATTGAAAATCACGGCCTGATTGAATATCTCCTGCGCAGCGGCGGGGACCTCTCGGACCGGGAGAGCCTCACCGCCCGGCAGATTAAGCGCTTCACCGACGAAATGCCCGGCGGATTTTTCATCTACCGGGATGATGACGATAAAATTCTCTACGTCAACTATGCGGTCCTCCAGATGCTTGGCTGTAAGACGGAGGAAGAGTTCTGGTCTCTCACCGGCGGGACCTTCCACGGCCTCGTCCACCCGGATGACCGGGAGGCTGTGGAGGCCAGCATCCGGGAGCAGATTTCCCAGAACAGCTTCGACCTGGACTATGTGGAATACCGTATTGTCCGAAAAGACGGCTCCGTCTGCTGGGTGGAGGACTTCGGCCACTTCATCGAGACCGAGGAGCTGGGAGGCGTGTTTTACGTCTTCCTGGTCGACAGCACGGAGCGCCGCCGCCGCCGGGTGGCGGAGCGTGCGGCCATTCTGGAAGAAAAGCTCCAGAAGGAGCGGGAGCTTCAGGAGCAGGCGGAACAGACTCTGGATTTCCTGGAGCAGATGAACGACGAGCTGGTCCGCCGCCTGGAGCTGATTGAGGGCCTGAGCGCGGATTACGAGGTGGTGTTCCACGCGGACTTGGCGGAGGACGTCATTCAACCCTATCGGGTCAGCGGCCGGGAGTGCTTCCAATTTGGCCGGGATCTGCAGGTCCGGCCCTTTCGGGACTTTGCCGGGGACTACGTCCGGCGCTGGGTCCATCCGGAGGACCGGGAGCGGTTCACCCGGGAGCTGGACCCCGCCTATATCCGGACGGCCCTGAGGGACCAGAAGTCCTACCATATCAATTACCGGATCCTTCACCAGGGAAAGGCCGAGTATGTCCAGGCCTTCATCGTCAACGTCAGCCCGGACGGGGAAGCGACTCAAATTATGTTCGCCTGCCGCACGGTGGACGAGGAGGTCCGCCGGGAGCGGGAGCGCTCCGCCATTCTGGAGGCGGCCCTGGCCCAGGCGAAGCTGGCGGGAGACGCCCGGAACACCTTCTTGTCCAATATCTCCCACGACATGCGCACGCCCATGAACGCCATTGTGGGCTTCACCGAGCTGGCGAAGCGCCATCTGGACCAGCCGGAGCGGCTGAAACGGGAGCTGGAGCGGATTGAAGCGTCCAGCGCCCAGCTGATGGGGCTTTTGAACAACGTGCTGGAGCTGAGCTGGCTGGAATCCGGCCAGATTCACATTGAGGAGGTCCCCTGCACCCTGCCGGAGCTGGCCCGGGAGGTATGGGGGGAGGTGCTTCCCCGGGCGAAGGAGCGGGGCGTGGAGCTGGTGCTTTCCGACCCGGAGACGGAGCATCCCAAGGTCTGGTGCGACCGCCAGAAGCTCCGCCAGTCCCTGGAGCGCTTGGCCCTGGGGGCGGTGCGCCGGGTGGAGTCCGGCGGGCGGGTGGAGCTGTCCCTCCGGGAGCGGAGCGCCACCCGGGCCTATGGGTCCTATCACTTCATCGCCCATTGTTCCGATATGGCGCGCCCTTTGAACGACCAGGTTTTCGCCGCCTTTGCCCGCCGGGAAATCACCGCCGCCTCCGACGCGGCGGGGGCGGATTTGGGCCTGCCCATCGCCAAGCACGTCATGGAGCTGATGGGGGGCACGGTGGACGCCCAGACCCTGCCGGACGGCGGCGGGCTGCTGACCGCGTCGCTGAACCTGCGCCTGCAGGAAACCGCCGACGCCCATGCCGCCCCGTCCACAGAGGGAGAGCGCCGGGTCCTGGTGGTGGAGGACAACGAGCTGAACCGGGAGATTGCCGTGGACCTCCTGGAGGAGGCGGGCTTTCTGGTGGATACCGCCGGAGACGGCGCGGAGGCCGTGGAAAAGGTGAAGAACTCCCGCCCCGGCCACTATGCCCTGGTGCTGATGGACCTGCGGATGCCGGTGATGGACGGCCACAGCGCCGCCCGGGCCATCCGGGCCCTGGGGGATCCGGGACTGGCCAATGTCCCCATTGTGGCCCTGTCCGCCAATACGTTTGACGAGGACCGGAAGCAGTCCGCCGAAAGCGGCATGAACGCCCACCTGGCCAAGCCTTTGGATATCGACCGCCTGCTGGAGGTAATCTCCGGCATAACGGGGGGATGAAGCGCAAAAAACCACCGTGAGGAATCACGGTGGTTTTTTTCCTCCCCGCCAGGGCGCGAACAGGCGGGGGGCGATGTCCTGAACCTCCGGCCACATGAGGAAGGCGGCCTGGAAGCCCATGCCCACCCCCAGGCGGAGCTTTTGGTTCAGGGTGTCCGCGTCGTCAAAGAGGACGAAGTGGGCCTCTCCCTCCCGGTTATAGGTAAAGTACCGGGCGCAGAGGTCCTGGGAGAAAAAGACGGCGGGATTCTCCCGCTCCATCAGCGCCGCCAGCGCCTCCCCGGTCAGGGGCTCTCCCTCCCCGGATCGGGCGGGGAGGCGGAAGTCCATGCGGAGCCGCTGAACGTCCAGGGCCAGCCGTCCCGCGCCCCCGGCCTGGGCCACGGCCTCCTGGAGGTACTGAGAAAAGCTCCCGCCGGAGACGGCGGTGCAGAGAAGCACCGCCGCGCCGGGGGCGGCGCCCGCGTACCCCTCGGGGAGGAACAGCGCCCGCCGGGAGGAGGAGAGCGCCGGCGCCAGGGCGGAGACAAAGGCCGTCCGGTCCCGCCGGGGGGCCTCCTCAAAGTCCAGCAGCACGCCGGAGTAGCCCCGCCGCCCGCACTCCCGCAGCACCGCGTCCCGCAGATCCTCCGGGCTGTCGATGAAGGGGGCCTGGCGGTCGCTGACGGATAAGAGGCCCCCCTTGGTTTGCAGAAGCAGGCTCTGCCGCAGCAGCGCGGAGCCGGGGCCGATGCGGTAGGCCACATGGGCCAGGTTCCGGCAGTGCCCCCGGGCCTCCTGCGTCTCTTCCGGCGTCACGGCCAGGTAGATTTGCAAATTTCACTCCCCCTTGCGCCCAGGCTTGAAAACTGGTATACTGGAAATGACTTCAAAAGATTCTATGCGAGGAGGCTGCCGCCTATGCCCCTTTCCCTGGTTCCCAGCCGCCTGTTCGGGTGCTATCGGGAGATTACGCCGGAGCTTCTCCGCCAGGCGGGCGTGGCCCTGCTCCTCAGCGACCTGGACTTCACCCTGGCCCCCAAGTCCGTCCGCCGCCCGGACCCGGCCCTCCGGGCCTGGATTGCGGAGCTGAAGGCCGCGGGAATCCAGGTGATGATTGTTTCCAACAACCGCTCCGGCGCAAGGGTGACGGAGTTCTGCGCGGATTTGGGCGTCCCCTACCAGGGCCATGCCGGGAAGCCCTCCACCCGCGGCCTGGCGGCGGCCATGGCCCGGGCCGGGACGGACCGGGCCCATACCGCCATGCTGGGCGACAAGCTTTTGACGGATATGCTGGCGGCGAACCGGGCCGGCGTGCTGGCGCTGATGGTGGAGCCCCTGGGCGGCGCGGCGACGCCCTGGCAGAAGGTTCTCCACGCCCTCCAGGCCCCCTTCAAGGCCCTCTGCCGCCGCCGGGAGGAGCGGCGGAGATAGGAGCCGTCCAAAATATTTTTGCATGGTCCCGGACAATTAGAGGAAAAATACTTGCAATCACCGCCTGGATGGGATAAAATAGCTACGGCTATAATGGAAGAACCATGAAAAGAGAGAAAATGCCCTCTCACGGGTCGTTTTCTCGGATAAAGATTTGTGAGGAGGATTTTATTATGCCGACAATTTCCGCAGGCGAGTTTCGCAAGGGAATGATTTTCGAGATGGAAGGCAAGCCCATGCTGGTGGTGGACTTCCAGCACGTGAAGCCCGGCAAGGGCGCGGCCTTCGTGCGCACCAAGTATAAGAACGTCATCACCGGGGCCATCCGGGAGGAGTCCTTCAACCCCACCGCCAAATTCGAGCAGGCCAGCGTGGAGCGCAAGGACGCCGAATACAGCTACAACGACGGCGATCTCTACTACTTCATGGACCCGGAGACCTTTGACATGTCCCCCCTGAACCGGGACGTGCTGGGCGAGGCGTTCAAGTTCATGAAGGAGAACACCGTCTGCAAGCTGGTGAGCTACAAGGGCAGCGTCTTCACCGTGGAGGTTCCCAACTTCATGGACCTGGAGGTTACGGAGACCGAGCCCGGCGTCAAGGGAGACACGGCCACCAACGTCACGAAAAAGGCCACCCTGGAGACCGGCGCGGTGATCCAGGTGCCCCTGTTCATCAACGAGGGAGAGAAGATCCAGGTGGATACCCGCACCGGCGAATATCTGGGGCGCTGCAAAGAGTGAGATTACGCAAAGGGGGGAGTTCATCCCCCCTTTGGATTCCCCCACACCTGTGACGCCGGTCATGGGTGTGTGCGCCGAAGGCGCACGAGCCGAGGTATTTTTGTGACGCGCATGTGGTCACGAACATGATTTGAATAATAAAGGAGGTCATTGACTATGAGCATCACGGAGAAGGTCGCGTATCTGAAGGGCCTGGCGGAAGGCATGGACCTGGACACCGAAAAGAAGGAAGGCAAGCTCCTGGCCGCCATCATCGACGTGCTGGAGGACATTGCCCTGGAGCTAGCCGACATTGAGGACGCCCAGGAAGAGCTGGGAGAGGGCCTGGACGCCGTCAGCGACGATTTGGAGGACGTGGAGGACCTGCTCTACGGCGAGGAAGACGAGGACGAGTACGAGCTGGACGACCTGGAAGAGGGCGAGGACTGCTACGCCACCACCTGCCCCACCTGCGAGGAGAGCATCTACTTCGACGAGTCCGTCCTGGAGGACGGCGAGGTCGTCTGCCCCAACTGCGGCGAAAAGCTGGAGTTTGACCTGAAGAGCCTGGAGGAAGAAGAGGAAGAGGGGGAATAATCCCCCTGGCGGCAAAAGCCGGACGCCAAAGCGTCCGGCTTTTCGCTGTGCCGGAAAAGATATATTGCCAAATTCCAGCCGCCGCGGTATACTGGATGGAGTGAGAGCATCCAAAGGAGAAGACCCATGATTAAGGAGAAGACCTTCTACCGCGCCTTTTTTGCCCTGACGCTGTCCCTGGCTTTGCAGAATCTGCTGACCTTTGGGGTAAACCTGATGGACACCGTCATGCTGGGCCGCTACAGCCAGGAGGCCATGAGCGGCGTGAGCCTGTGCAACCAGATCCAGTTCCTGCTCCAGATGCTGGTGGGCGGCGCGGGGGAGGGGGCCGTGGTGCTGGGGTCCCAGTACTGGGGCAAGAACAAGCTGGAGCCCATTCCCCATATCATCGGCGTGGCCCTGCGGTTCGGGGCGGTTCTCTCGGCTTTGCTGTTCGGGGTGGTGCTGCTGTTCCCCCATGAGCTGCTGGGCCTGCTGAGCAGCGACGCTGAAGTCATCGCCCAGGGGGCGGATTACTTTCGGATCATCTGTTTTTCCTACGTCATTTTCACCGTCACCAACATCCTGGTGGCCTCCCTCCGGTCCATCGGCGTGGTGAAGATCGGCTACGCCATTTCCTTTTCCACGCTGTGCATCAACGTCACGCTGAACTACCTCTTAATCTACGGGAATCTCGGCTGTCCGGAGCTGGGGGTCCGGGGGGCGGCGGTGGCCACCTTGGTCTCCCGCTGCGTGGAGCTGCTGATCGTGGTCTACTATTTAAAGTACCGGGAGAAGAGGCTGAACCTGACTTTGCGGAAGCTCCTCTTCATTGATGCCAGCTATCTTGGCGACTACAACCGGGTTTCCGCCCCGGTGCTGGTGAACCAGGCCCTCTGGGGCGCGGCCCAGATGGTGCAGACCGGCATTCTGGGCCACCTGGGGGGCGACGTGACGGCGGCCAACGCCATCGCCGTCCAGGTTTACCAGGTCCTCTCCGTAGTGGCCTACGGCGCGGCCTCCGCCTCCGGCATCGTGGTGGGGCGGAGCATCGGCGAGGGGAGGAAGGACGCGCTTCGCCCCCTGGTGGCCACGCTCCAGGTTCTGTTCATCGCCATCGGCCTGGCCTCCGGCGCGCTGATCTTCCTGGCCCGGAATCCCATTCTGGCGGTCTTCGGCGGCACGCTGACGGCCCGGGCCCGGGGCCTGGCCCTCCGGTTTATGGCAATCATCGCCGTCACCACCGTGGGCACCTCCTACCAGATGGCCTGTGACACGGGCGTCATCCGGGGCGGGGGAGACACGGCTTTCAGCGCCAAGCTGAATCTGATCAGCATGTGGGGCATCGTGGTGCCCTTCTCCGCCATGGCGGCGTTTTGGTGGAAGAGCCCCCCGGAGCTGGTGTTCTTCCTTCTGAAATGGGACCAGATCTATAAAATCATTCCCGTGGCCCTCCGGCTTCACAGCTGGAAGTGGGTGCGGAGCGTCACCCGGCCCGACGGGCCGGAAAAGGAGGAGAACCATGTCTAAGCCCAAGGAGCCCAAAAAGCCCTTCAACCCCAGAGTCCGCGCCAACGTCTATGCCCTGGCGGCGCTGTACCTGGTCTATCTCTTCTACCAGATCGCCAAGCCCTACCTGACCCGCGACCCCTATGGCCCCACCTCCTTCCAGTTTACCCTGGGCGCGGTGGTGCTGGGCGGCGGCGCGGCGGTGCTGGGCCTCCTGGCCTGGAAGATGTTCAAGGCCCCCCTGCCGGAAGACCCGGAAGAGCCCGCCCTGCCGGAGGAAGCCGGAGAGGACGAGGAGGAAGATTAAAAAAGACGGGACCCGTGAAGACCGGGTCCCGTCTTTTATTCAATTTCAGCCTCCGTCCCGGGGAGAAAACGCTCCCGGAGCAGCTTTTGCATGTCCTCCGGCAGGGGGGCGGAAACCTCCACCCGCTCCCCGGTGACGGGGTGGGCCAGCGTCAGGGCGCAGGAGTGCAGGGCGGGCCGGGGGATGAGCGCCGGGTCTTCCGTGCCATAGAGCCAGTCCCCCGCCAGGGGACAGCCCAGGTACGCCATATGGACCCGGAGCTGGTGGGTCCGTCCGGTCTCCGGCCGGAGGGCCAGGAGGGATACCCCCTCCCCCTTGGCCAGCACCTCATAGTGGGACACGGCGCCGGCCCCGTCAGGGCGCACCCTCCGGGCCACGGCGGAGGATTCGTCCCGCCCGATGGGCGCGTCCACGGTCCCCCGCTCCGGAGCGGGACAGCCCAGGCATACCGCCCGGTATTCCCGCCGGAACGCCTGTGTGTGCAGGGCCCGCCGGAGCAGATCGTGGACGTAGCCGCTCTTGGCCACCGCCATCAGCCCGGTGGTGCCCTTGTCCAGGCGGCTGACCGGGTGAAAGATGAAGTCCGCCCCCCGCGTCCAGGCCAGGGCCCCCGCCACCGTGGGGGTGCCGGGGAGGAAGTTGGAGGCGTGGGCCGTCATGCCCGCGGGCTTGTTCACGATAAGCAGGTGCTCGTCCTCCCAGGCCACCGGCAGGGGCCAGTTCCCCGGGACGGCGGCGGCCCGGGGCGGGCGGCGGTCCTCCGTCTCCACCGCCAGCACATCCCCGGCCCGGAGCACGTAGGGCGTGTGGACGGGGACGCCGTTGACGAAGATGCACTCCCCCCCGTGGGCCAGCCGGGAGACGGCGTGGGAGGAAAAGTGGAGCTTGGCCCGGAGGATGTGCCGCACCGCGGCCCCGTCCTCCTCCGGCGGGATGATTCTTGTAATCACCGCCATCACTCCACCCTCTTCCGGTCCCTGGAGAGATCCAGCCGCACCAGGGTCCCCTGTCCGGGGCGGGAGGCGATGGAAATATCGTGGTTCAGCCGGTCCATCACCTGGCGGCAGAGGCAAAGCCCGATGCCGGTGGACTTTTTGTCCTCCCGCCCGTTGAAGCCGGTGAAGCCCTTCTCGAAGACCCGGGGCAGATCCTCCGGCCGGATGCCGATGCCGCTGTCGGCAATGACCAGGGTGTCCCCGTCGCCGTAGATGCGGACCCGGCCCCCCTCGGGGGTGTACTTCACGGCGTTGGACAGAAGCTGTTCAATAACGAAGGACAGCCACTTCTCGTCCGTCAGCACGGTCTTTCCGGTCTCCTGAAAATCCAGGGAGATCTTTTTCAGGATGAAAAGGCGGGCGTACTTCCGCACGGCCTGGCGCACCAGCGCGTCCAGGCCGCAGTCCCGGAACACATAGTCCGTGGACTCGCTGCCCAGGCGGAGGTATCCCAGGACCATCTCCACGTACTGCTCGATTTTCAAAAGCTCCCCCTCCAGTTCCGGGTGGGGCTCCTCCTGGAGGAGCAGCCCCATGGCGGCGATGGGGGTTTTGATCTGGTGGGCCCAGAGGGTGTAGTAGTCCGTCATGTCCTGGATCCTGTTCCGGTCCTCCAGGGCCAGGGCGGCCCGCTCGGAGGCCAAGGCCTGGCACAGGGCCTGGTAGTCCTCCTCCAGCAGTCCCCCGGGGGGCGGCAGGGGGAGGACCTTCTCCCGGACCTGGACCAGCAGCCGCTCCAGCTCCCGGTGCCGCCGGAGAAACTGGACGTAGCCCACGGCGAACAAGGCAAGCCCCAGGGAAAAGCACAGCACGAAGGCATAGCCCACCGACTCCAGAGGCAGGCCGTAGAGGTAGAAGACGGCGGAGCAGATGCCCAGGCACCCCGCCAGGAGGAAGAGCAGCTTCCAGTGCCGCCGGAAATACGCGCCCAGAATTCTCATACGGTTTCATCCTCCACCAGGTAGCCCGCGCCCTTTTTCGTGCGGATAAAGTCCGGCAGTCCCGCCGCCTCCAGCTTCCGCCGGAGGCGGTTCACGTTGACGGAAAGGGTGTTCTCGTCCACGAAGCTGTCCGACTCCCACAGGGCGGTCATCATGGCGTCCCGGCTGACGATCCGGCCCTTTTTCTCCAGCAGGAGCTGGAGAAGCTTTCCCTCGTTCCTCGTCAGCTCCACTCTCCGGCCGTTGACGGTGACCGTCCCGTTGGCGGGGTTCAGCGCCGCGGCGCCGCAGGAGAGCAGGGCCGGGGCGGAGGCGAAGTCATAGGCCCGGCGCAGCATGGCCTGGACCTTGGCGGAGAGGACCTGAAGGTCAAAGGGCTTGGCCAGCAGGTCATCCCCTCCCATCTGCATGGCCATGACCAGGTTCACGTTGTCCGCGGCGGAGGTCAGGAAGAGGATGGGGACCTGGGAGACCTTGCGGATCTCCCGGCACCAGTGGTAGCCGTTGAAGAAGGGCAGGGAGATGTCCAGCAGCACCAGCTGGGGGCCGAAGTCCAGGAACTCCGCCAGTACGGCGTCGAACTTTTTGGCGCAGGCCACCTGATAGCCCCAGCTCTCCAGGTGCCGGGCCACCGCCCCTGCGATGACGCTGTCGTCCTCTGCGATAAAAATACGGTACAAGCCGGACGCCTCCGTTTCCATCAAAAATATGTCTTCCTGTAGTATAGCACAGGAGCCCCGGCAAGTCGAGGGGCGGGCTTGGATTTTATCGGGAACGCGGGCCCGGCGGGAAGGGATCTGCTCCAATACGCTTGCAATCCGCTTTCGAAAGCCGTATACTATCCCCAACAACAAACAAAGGAGAAATGTCCCATGAAATCCTGTCCCGAAAGAGCGGCGGCCCTGGCGCTGCTGCGCAAGTACAACACCGAGCCCTTCCACCTCCAGCACGCCCTGACGGTGGAGTCCGTCATGGGCTGGTACGCCCGGGACCTGGGCTATGGTGAAGAGGCGGATTTCTGGTCCGCCGTGGGCCTCCTCCACGACGTGGACTTTGAGAAGTGGCCCGAGGAGCACTGCAAAAAGGCCCCCGAGCTGCTGGCGGAGATCGGCTGCTCCGACGAGCTGGTCCGCGCCGTGTGCAGCCATGGCTACGGCATCTGCTCCGACGTGGAGCCTGTCCACGAGATGGAAAAGGTCCTCTTCGCCGCCGACGAGCTGACGGGCCTCATCGGCGCGGCGGCCCGGATGCGGCCCAGCAAGTCCTGCTCCGACATGGAGGTGTCCTCCCTCAAGAAGAAGTTCAAGGACAAGAAGTTTGCCGCCGGATGCTCCCGGGACGTTATCAAGGACGGCGCGGCGCGCCTTGGCTGGGAGCTGGAGACTCTGATGGACAAGACCCTCCAGGCCATGCGGGAGAGCGAGGCCCGGGTGGCGGAGGAAACGGCCTCCTTGAGCTGAATCCGTTTTGTACGCGAAAAGAGCGCCGGGACGCCGCCCCGGCGCTCTTATGTTCCCTTAACCGAGGACCTCCAGCTTCCCGTCCTCCCCGAATTTCACGGGGACAATCTCGTTCCGGGTCTTCTGGGCGATGTCGTCAATGCGCATTTTAGAGGGGTAGTCCGCGATGAGGCTCACCGCCACCCCCTGGCGTTTCGCCCGGCCCGTCCGGCCGATGCGGTGGACGTAGTCCTGGTTTTCATCCGGCACGTCGCAGTTAAATACGATGTCCACGTCGTCCACGTCGATGCCCCGGGCGGCCACGTCGGTGGAGACGAAGACCCGGAGCCTGCCCTCCCGGAAGAGGTTCATCACCTGCTCCCGCCGCCGCTGGGGGATGTCTCCGTGGATACACTCCGCGTCGATGCCCCGCATTTGCAGGAACTTGCAGATGCGCTCCGTGGAGCCCTTGGTGTTGCAAAAGGCCATGCAGCGGTCGAAGCCCGTCTCCTCCAGGATTCTGGCGATGACGTCCGCCTTTTCGTTTTGGGCCACGTCCATGCGGAACTGCTTGATGTCCGGCTTGTTCTGCTCGTCCTCCCGGACGGTGATTTCCGCCGCGTCCCGCTGGTAGACCCAGGCGATGTCCATGACCTCCCGGGAGATGGTGGCGGAGAAGAGGCCCAGGTTCTTCCGCTTGTTCATCTTGTCCAGAAGCCGGGTCACGTCGTGGATGAAGCCCATGTCCAGCATCCGGTCCGCCTCGTCCAGCACCACGGTCCGGGCGCTGTCCACCCGGACGGTGCGGCGCTTCATGTGGTCGCTGAGCCGGCCGGGGGTGGCAACCACGATCTGGGGCCGCTTTTTCAGCGCGTCGATCTGCTTCCCGATGGGCTGCCCGCCGTAAAGGCAGACGCAGCGGACGCCGGGGCGGAAGGCGGAGATGTCCCGGAGCTCGTCGGTGATCTGAATGGCCAGCTCCCGGGTGGGGGCCAGGATGACCGCCTGGACGGCGTCGTCCTCCGGGTCTACGTGCTCAATAATGGGGATGCCGTAGGCAAAGGTTTTGCCGGTGCCGGTGGGGGCCTTGGCGATGACGTCCTGCCAGGCCATCATGGGCGGGATGCAGCCCGCCTGGACGGGGGTGGTGACCTCCAGCTCCCGCCGCTGGATGGCCCGCATGATCTCCGGGGACAGGCCCAGGCTGTCGAACCGGACGCCTTCTGTATATTCCATAAATATTTCCTCTTTTCACGTAGTGGGGGCGTATGATAAAATGGACGCGGGTCCATAGAAACAAGATAAAGGTATTATACAGAAAAAGAGGCCTCTTGTAAAGCGGTCAGGCCTTACAAGTCCGATGATTTTAGAGGATTTTAAAACTTTAATCAATTAAAATCTAGTGAATCCAACAAATTATACATGGAAACCCGAAGAAATTGTAGTAAAATTGTGTGTTGTAAACCCAACAAACCCCATTTTTTATGATAAATTAAAGTTGGAAGACAAACCGGGTAAAAGTCAATAGGGGGGGTGTCGAACGTGGATGATATGGAGTATGTACGTATTCTTCGTGATTTGCGCGAAGACGCCGACAAGACACAGTCACAGATCGCCGAGGTCCTGGGAACGTCCCAGACCATGTACGCACGCTATGAGCGGGGCGCCAACGAGCTGCCCATCCATCATTTAATCACGTTGAGCAAGTATTACGGCGTCAGTACCGATTATCTGCTGGGGCTCAGCAAGGAACGATGAAACACGGACAGGAAGGTCTCCTGTCCGTGTTTTTTACTCGGGAAGGGCATCTGCCGAAACCGCCCCTCAGTGGATTTCCTGATCCAAAGCGCGGAATGCCTCCGTATCGAAAAACTCTGTGATGCTCAAGCCAAGGCCGTCCGTCAACTTTTTCAGTGTAATGATGCCAAGATTGTGGGTCTTACGGTTCAGGAAATTATTGACCGTGGATTGCGGGACCGCCGCCAATTCACACATGCGGTTAACCGTGATATCCCTCTCCCGGCACAAAGCAATGATTCGGGTCCGTACCATATCCGCAATCCCCATGATGGTTCCCCTTTCCGTTTTCTTCCACACTACCATTCCCAGAGAAAAAGAATTGTGGGAATACGGTTGACTTATCAACCGAATACGGTTATAATGTGGGAATACGGGTAAAAGAAGGACATATGAAACAGTATGAGATTCGACTAAATAGAGAAGTGGCAATTTTCTATGAAAGAATCGCTTTCCAAGCGGGGCGGGATGTAGAGAAAGAAATAAACAAGGAGGTCTGCCGCAAAACGGCAGACCTCCTTCTATATCACATGCAGGGACACATTGCCTGAGGCAGACCCAGGCGGTACGGCGGTTTCCACAAGCGGGAAACTCCCGGTCCGCCCCGCGGACCGTTCCCTTTGCGAAGGGAGCCGGCCCTGTTCCGCTCACAGCCTCGTCACAACGGGAATGACCATGGGACTGCGCTTTGTCGTTTTGAACAGGTAGCTGCTGACGGCGGACTTCACCACGCCCCGGAGCTCCCCGTCGTCCCGCCCGCGCTTGCGGGTGACGGACTCCGCCGCGTCCATGGCGATGCCCTGAAGCTCCTTCATCAAATCCCCGGACTCCTTCACGTAGATGAAGCCCCGGGTGACGATCTCCGGCGGGCTCAGCAGGCCGCCGTCGTGGCTGGAGGTGGGCAGGACCACGACGACCATGCCGTCCTCGGCCAGGCGCTTGCGGTCCCGCATGACCACGGCGCCCACGTCGCCCACGCCGGAGCCGTCCACGAAGACCTCCCCAGCGGGCACCGCGCCGCCGGCTTTCAGCGTCTTGGCCGTCAGCTCAATGACGCTTCCGTTTTCCGCGATGGCGATGTGGTTCCGGTCCAGGCCCATCTGCTGGGCCACCTGGCTGTGGATCTGGAGCATCCGCTGCTCGCCGTGGAGGGGGATGAAGAACCGGGGCCGGGTGAGGGCGTGGATGATCTTCAGCTCCTCCTGGCAGGCGTGGCCGGAGACGTGGAGCATGTCGGCCTTGTCATAGACTACATGGACGCCCTTGCGGAACAGCTCGTTGATGACCCGGCTCACCGTCACCTCGTTGCCGGGGATGGCGGAGGCGGAGATGATCACCTTGTCCCCGGGCCCCACCTCCACCTGCTTGTGGGTGGAGAAGGCCATGCGGTACAGGGCGCTCATCTCCTCGCCCTGGGAGCCGGTGGTGACAATGACCTGTTTGTTTTTCGGCAGGCTCTTGATTTTATTGATGTCCACCAGGGTGTTCTTGGGAACCTTCATATAGCCCAGCTCTGTGGACACCCGCATGATGTTCTCCATGGACCGGCCCGTGACGGCCACCTTCCGCCCGTGGGCGGCGGCGGCGTCCAGCACCTGCTGGACGCGGTGGACGTTGGAGGCGAAGGTGGTGACGATGATCCGCTCCTCGCAGCCCTGGAACTGGCGCATGAAGGTCTGGCCCACGGCCCGTTCGCTGAGGGTGTAGCCCGGGCGCTCCACGTTGGTGGAATCGGCGCAGAGGGCCAGGACCCCTTCCTTCCCCAGCTCGCCCAGCCGGGCCAGATCGATGACCTCCCCGTCGATGGGGGTGGAGTCGATCTTGAAGTCTCCCGTGTGGACCACGGTACCCATATGGGTGTGGATGGCGAAGGCCACGGAGTCGGCGATGGAGTGGTTCACATGGATGAACTCCACGGTGAACTTCCCCGCCCGGACGGACTTGCCCGGCTCCACGGTGATGAGCTTGGTGCTCTTGACCAGGCCGTGCTCCTCCAGCTTCAGCTGGATGAGGCCCGCGGTAAACCGGGTGCAGTAGATGGGCATGTTTACCTGCTTGAGGACGTAGGGAATGGCTCCCACATGGTCCTCGTGGCCGTGGGTGATGAACAGGCCCCGGATACGGGCGCGGTTTTTGATGAGGTAGGTCACGTCGGGGATGATGCAGTCGATGCCGTACATGTCGTCCCCGGGGAAGGCCATACCGCAGTCTACCACGATGATTTCCCCGCCGTACTCATAGGCGGTCATGTTTTTGCCGATTTCATTCAGGCCGCCCAGAGGAATAATTTTCAGTTTTTCTGCCATAGATTGTAGAACTCCTTACCAATATAAAAAGATGTACCGCGGCCCTGTATCCGGCGTCTGGGCACAGCAAAGAAGAGACGCCCTCTGTCCGCCCGGCCCCGTTACGCCGGCGGAGGTTTGGCAGCGTCCTGTCGCAACCGAATATGAAAGCCGCTTTGAGCTTGAAAAGCCCTATATTATTTGACCAGCCGGGAAGCGCGTCCCGCCCTGGAAAAATACCGATATCAGCGCCGGGGACCCGCCCCGGCGGAACCGCCCCGGGCGCCCTGAACGGGCCGCCGGAACGTCAACTCGATATAGTATAGCACAGGAAAACCCGTTTGTATACAAAAACTTTTCGAAATCCGCCGGAAGATTGACGGCTCCTGGAAAATATGCTATCATATTCTCCAAATGCCGCGCTCAGATTCCGCCGCCGCCGGCGGAGGGGCGGAGCTTACAAGGGAGGTGCGTTTATGGGCGTCCACGACGGGCACCGGGACCGGATGCGGAAGCGCTTTTTGGAAAATGAACTGAACGGCTTCGCCGACCACGAGGCCCTGGAGCTGCTGCTCTATTACGCCATCCCCAGAGGGGATGTGAATCCCCTGGCGCATGCCCTGATGGACCGGTTTGGAAGCCTTTCCGGCGTGTTCTCCGCGCCTGTGGAGCTGCTGGCCCAGGTGAAGGGCGTTGGAACGCAGACGGCGGTGCTGCTGCGCCTGGTTCCCCAAATCGCCCAGAGGGCCCGCCTGACGGACCTGGAGCGGGAGCTGGCGCTGAACACCCGGGCTCGGGTGGGGCAATATCTTCTGGAGCTTTTCTCCCGGGAGCGGAACGAGGCGGTGTATGAGATCTGCCTGGACGGAAAGGGAAAGCTGCTGGCCTGCCGCCGCCTGGGGGAGGGCAGCGCCTCGGCGGTGAACCTGGACATCCGCCAGATTGTGCAGAACGCCATCACCTTCTGCGCCAGCTCCGTCATTCTGGCCCACAACCACCCCAGCGGCGTGGCCCTGCCCTCCCAGGCGGACCAGGGGGCCACCCTTCGGGCCAAGGCGGCGCTGGAGTCTATAGACGTGCGGCTGGAGGATCACATCATCGTGGCGGACGGTGAGTATGTGTCCTTCTCCGAGTCGGGCTACTTGGGGTAAGCGGGTCCTGCTTTTGAAAAATATATCGAACAAACGTTGTAATCCGGCGGGCTTTGTGGTAAGATAACAACCGATCGCTTCACTGAAATCCCACCGGCAGGAGGTCCTCATGCCAAAGTTTCAAGTCGTATCCGAATACCAGCCCTCCGGCGACCAGCCGGAGGCCGTCGCCGCCCTGGCGGCGGGCATCGAGAGCGGGCTGAAGGAGCAGGTCCTCCTGGGCGTCACCGGCTCCGGCAAGACCTTCACCATGGCCAAGGTCATTGAGGCCGTCCAGCGGCCCACCCTGGTGCTGGCCCACAACAAGACCCTGGCGGCCCAGCTCTGCGCGGAGTTCAAGGAGTTTTTCCCAAACAACGCCGTGGAGTACTTTGTGTCCTACTACGATTACTACCAGCCGGAGGCCTATATTCCCCACACGGACACCTATATCGCCAAGGACGCCTCCACCAACGACGAAATTGACCGCCTCCGCCTCTCCGCCACCTGCGCCCTGCTGGAGCGGCGGGACGTCATCGTGGTTTCCTCCGTCTCCTGCATCTACGGCTTGGGGGAGCCCGATGACTTCGCCAAGATGGTGGTCTCCCTCCGGGCGGGGGCGGAATGGGACCGGGACGAGCTCCTCCGGCGGCTGGTGGAGATCCGCTATGAGCGAAACGACATCGCCTTTGAGCGGAACATGTTCCGGGTCCGGGGGGACACGGTGGAGATTTACCCCGCCTATTACAAGGACAAGGCCATCCGGGTGGAGTTCTTCGGGGACGAGATCGAGCGGGTCAGCGAGTTCAACCCCATCACCGGCTCTGTGAACCGGGTGCTGAACCACATTGCCATCTACCCCGCCAGCCACTATGTCACTACCAAGGACAAGATGGACCGGGCCATTGGGGAAATCCGCCGGGAGATGGAGGAGCAGGTCCAGGCCTTTACGGAGAACAACCAGCTGGTGGAGGCCCAGCGCATCCGCCAGCGGACGGAATACGACATGGAGATGATGGCGGAGCTGGGGTACTGCTCCGGCATTGAGAACTACTCCCGCATTATCTCCGAGCGGCCCCAGGGCTCCGCCCCCATGACCCTGCTGGACTTCTTCCCCGACGATTTTGTGCTGTTCGTGGACGAGAGCCACGTTACCCTGCCCCAGGTCCGGGCCATGTACAACGGGGACCACGCCCGGAAGGACTCCCTGGTGAAATACGGCTTCCGCCTCCCCTGCGCCTACGACAACCGGCCGCTGAAGTTCGAGGAGTTCGAGGGCCGCATCGGGCAGGCCGTCTTTGTCTCCGCCACCCCCGGCCCCTATGAGCGGGGGCGGGCGGACCAGGTGGTGGAGCAGGTCATCCGCCCCACGGGCCTGCTGGACCCCCGGGTGGAGGTCCGGCCCGTCACCGGGCAGATCGACGATTTGATGGAGGAGATCAACGCCCGGGCGGCCAGGGACGAGCGGGTGCTGGTGACCACGCTGACGAAAAAAATGGCGGAGGACCTGACGGAGTATTTCAAAAACGCCGGCATCAAGGTCCGCTATATGCACTCCGATGTGGAGACCATCGAGCGGATGGAGATCATCCGGGATCTGCGGCTGGGGAAGTTCGACGTGCTCATCGGCATCAACCTTCTGCGGGAGGGGTTGGACCTTCCCGAGGTCAGCCTGGTCGCCGTGCTGGACGCGGACAAGGAGGGCTTCCTCCGGTCCGAGACGTCCCTGATTCAGACCATCGGCCGGGCGGCCCGGAACGCGGAGGGCCTGGTTATCCTCTACGCGGATACCATCACCCCCTCCATGCGGGCGGCCATGGATGAGACGGAGCGCCGCCGGGGGATTCAGGACCGCTTCAACCAGGAGCACGGCATCGTCCCCAAGACCATCATCAAGGGGGTCCGGGAGGTGCTGGAAATCTCCCCCACCGCCGAGGACGAGACCACCCGGGCCCGCCACCACCGCAAGCTGAACAAGCAGGAGCGGGACGCGGAGATCAAGCGCCTGGAAAAGGAAATGAAGGAAGCCAGCAAGATGCTGGAATTTGAATACGCCGCGGTTCTGCGGGACCGGATCATCGAATTGCGGGGGGAGAAATAAGCGGGCAAGGAGCGAAATATGGACGGCAGGGTATTGGTTTGCTGCAAAAGCGTAACCGGCTTCACCCGGCGGTACGCCGGGGTGATTGCCCGCGAGGCAGGCGGCACGCTGATGGATTGGAAGGATGTCTCCGCGAAAACGGCGGCTCCCTATGAAACCATGGTATTTGGCGGAAGATTTCGCGCCGGGACGGTGGACGGGCTGAAGCGGGCAAAAGCGATCGCGCGGTCAAGCGGGGCGGCGCTGATGGTCTTTGCCACAGGCGCGATGCCCGCCGGGGCGGCGGAGATGGTGCTGCGGCAGACCTGGGAGAAAAATTTCACGGCGGACGAGCTGGACCGGATTCCCCATTTTTATATGCCAGGAGGGCTGTGCTATGAAAAGATGCCGCTGTTGGACCGGGCGCTGATGAAAACCTTTGCCGCCGTGATGAAGCGGCATCTTAAGGGAAAAGAGGAACTGTCGGAGCAGGACCGGGAATTCGTTCGTATGATTTCCACGTCCTATGATCTCTTCTCCGAGGATTTCGCCAACCCCTTGATCGCCCTGTTGAAAAAGACGGAGGATGGGAAATGAAATACGATTGGCTGGACGAATACCTTCTGTCCCTCCCTGGGGCGGAGAAGGACTATAAGCCCGAATGGGCCTGGTTCCGGTATAGGATCCGGGGCAAGCTCTTTGCCGCCGTCTGCTCCCCCAGCGGGATGAAGGACGAGGCGTACAACGGGCACGACCTGGTGAACCTGAAATGCGAGCCCGCCCGGAGCGAAATTCTCCGGGCGGCCCACCCCGAAATCCTGCCGGGGTTCTACTGCGACAAGCGCAGCTGGATCGCCTGCCTTTTGGACGGGGGCCTGCCGGATGAAACCCTCCGGGAGCTCTGCGCGGAGTCCCACGGGCTGGTTTTGAAGAAGCTGCCCAAGTATGTGCAGCGGGAGATTTTGGGAGAATAGATGGAGACGCAAAAAAGAGCCCCGGCCAGCGCCGCAATCCTGGCGGCGGCGGCTCTGTGGGGCATGATCGGATTATGGAACCGGACGCTGATGGCGGCGGGCCTTTCGCCTCTTTCCATCGTTGTGGTGCGGAACCTGGGGGGAATGCTTCTCCTGGCGGCGTTCTTCGCCGTGAAGGACCGGAGCGTCTTCCGGGTGGAGCGGAGGCACCTCAAATATTTTCTCGGCACCGGCGTGGTCAGCGTGGTGTTTTTCACCGTGTGCTACTTCTCCTGCCAGAAGCTCTGCTCCCTGGCGGCGGCCTCCATTTTGCTTTACACCGCCCCCTCCTTCGTGGTGATTCTGTCCGCCGTTTTGTGGAAGGAGCCGGTGACCGGGAAAAAGCTCCTGGCCCTGGGCCTGACCCTGCTGGGCTGCGCGTGCGTCTGCGGCGTGTTCAGCGGCGGGCTGTCCGTCACGATCCCCGGCGTCCTCCTGGGCCTGGGGTCCGGGTTCTTCTACGCGCTGTACAGCATTTTCGGCCGGTACGCCCTGGCCCACTACCCGCCCCTGACGGTGACGGTCTGGACCTTCCTCTTCGCGGGCCCGGCCTCCCTGGTCCTGATCCGCCCGGCGGAGCTGGCGGGGACTTTCGGCGGCAACCCCGGCCTCTGGGGGACGGCCCTGGCTCTGGCGGTGTTCTCCACCGCCATACCCTACCTTCTGTATACCTGGGGCCTTGCCCGGACGGAGCCGGGGAAAGCCTCCATCCTGGCCAGCCTGGAGCCGGTGGCGGCCACCCTGACGGGCGTGCTGGCCTTTGGCGAGACCCTGGGGCCGCTGACGGCCCTGGGGATTCTCTGCGTCCTGGCGGGCGTGATCATTTTGAGGTGAACCATGGCAAAGAAAAAGGACGAGAAAACCAATGTAATGCGCATCCTGGACCAGAAAAAGATCCCCTATACCCCCCATTTCTATGAGGAGGAAGAGGGCCCGGAGGGCACCCGGGACTATGGCGTCCATGTGGCCCAGGCCCTGGGGCAGGACCCGAGGCGGGCCTTTAAGACCCTGGTGGCAAAGGGGGCCTCCGGAGCCTACCACGTCTTTGACATCCCCGCAACCGACAGCCTGGACCTGAAAAAAGCGGCGAAGGCGGCGGGGGAGAAATCCATCGACCTTCTGCCGGTGAAGGATATCACCGCCGTAACGGGGTACATCCGGGGCGGATGCAGCCCGGTGGGCATGAAGAAGCAGTATCCCACCATTTTCCACCAGACGGCCCTGGAGTTTGAAACCATCTACGTGTCCGCCGGGAAGATCGGCGCCCAGGTGGAGGTGGAGCCCCGGGCGCTGTTAGGCCTTCTCCGGGCGGAAACGGCGGATATCATTATTTAAAAAGGAAAGGCCCAGATGGAGACCGGCGGCGAAGGCGGCGGCGGACCATTGATAATAGTAGTGACTGACCTGATCGTAAATGTGGATTCGGCGGCGTTCCTCAATCGGGAGGGCATTCAAAAGGTCGACCAGTTCCCCATGGGGAAAATTGTTCAGCTCTTTCAGAACGGACTCGCCATAGGTGTCGAAAAGTCTTTGAATGGTTGGGTCCATAATCATCACCACACGAATTATTATAACGTCATTATACCTCTTTAAAATTCGTATGTCAAGGAGTTTCTATGAATACTTTGGAAATTTTCGGCGTACGGCTAAAGGCTTTACGGAAAGAACGGCGAATATATCAGCGGGAAATGGGAGAATTGCTTGGAGTTACACTCCGCCACTATCAGAAAATTGAGTATGGAGAAATCAACATTTCTGCCTTGACATTATGCACCCTGGCGGATTATTTTGGAGTGAGTACCGATTATCTGCTGGGGCGGTCTGAGGAGAGATAGGGGGAAACCTGGGGGAGGGCGGACACACAGGTCCGCCCCTACAGGGTGTCCTATCGGGAGAAGGATGGGCCCGGAAGGAATGGCCTACCGGGAGAAGGGCAGTTCCTGGAGAATGGCCTGACCAGGGGGTCAGGCCCCACAAAGAGAGTTTTCCGGTCTACCGGAATATTTCCATTATGGAAATGGTCTACCGATAGAAGGGTGGGTCCCACAGTGTCCTATTGAGAGAAAGGCAGTCCCGGAAAAGGCGGACATCCACCCCCTACCACCAGATTAGCGGCAGCGAAAAGAGAAGGGAGTCCATTCGATAATCTCCAAACCCCCGCTCAGACTACGCCGCGGGCAGAAGGCATGCGTGCCCGGAGGAAGCACCTCTTGCGCGACCCCCGTCCCACGTCCCCCCGCAGGGGCGATCCTTCTTTTTCTCTTTTGGACCGTGCACGGCCCGTTTTCTCTTTTTCTTCTGGAAGAAAAAGAGAAAATGGGGGGTGCAATGAACCAGCCATCGCTGGTATCCAATCCTCCCCGCCCGCAAGGGGAGAACAACCCTCCCCCTGGCAGGGGGAAAAACAAGGAGCCCCCTTATGCAAGATAAAATCATCGTAAAAGGCGCCCGCGCCAACAATCTCAAGAACATCGACGTGACCATCCCAAGGGACAAGCTAGTGGTCATGACGGGCCTCAGCGGCAGCGGCAAATCCTCCCTGGCCTTCGACACCATCTACGCCGAGGGCCAGCGGCGCTATGTGGAATCCCTGTCCTCCTATGCCCGGATGTTCCTGGGGCAGATGGAAAAGCCGGACGTGGACTACATCGAGGGCCTGAGCCCCGCCATCTCCATCGACCAGAAAACCACCTCGAAAAACCCCCGGTCCACCGTGGGCACCGTCACCGAGGTCTATGACTACCTCCGCCTCCTCTGGGCCCGGGTGGGCACCCCCCACTGCCCCAAGTGCGGCAAGGTGATCCGCCAGCAGACCATCGACCAGATCATTGACCAGGTGCTCTCCCTCCCCGAGGGGACCCGCATCCAGGTGATGGCCCCCGTTATCCGGGGCAAAAAGGGCGAGCACGCCAAGGTCTTCGAGGACGCCAAGCGCTCCGGCTACGTCCGGGTCCGGGCCGACGGGAACCTCTATGAGCTGGACGAGGAGATCAAGCTGGAAAAAAATAAAAAGCATAACATCGAGGTCATCATCGACCGCCTCATCATCCGCCCTGACATCCAGCAGAGATTGACGGACAGCGTGGAAACCGCCTCCGCCCTCTCCGGCGGGCTGGTGGTGGTGAACCTCCTGCGGGAGGAACAGGACCTGATGTTCTCCCAGAACTACGCCTGTGAGGACTGCGGCGTCTCCATCGAGGAGCTGACCCCCCGGATGTTCTCCTTTAACAACCCCTTCGGGGCCTGCCCCACCTGTACGGGCCTGGGCAGCCAGTTGAAGGTGGACGTGTCCCTGGTGGTCCCGGAGCCGAAAAAGTCCATTCTGGAGGGGGCCATCCAGGCCAGCGGCTGGGGAAATATCCGCTCCGACGGCATCTCCCGGATGTACTTCGACGCGTTGTCAAAAAAATACCGCTTCTCCCTGGAGGAGCCCTGGGAAACCCTCTCCGACGAGGCCAAGGACATCATCCTCTACGGCACCAAGGGGGAGAAGCTGGAGCTCCACTATGACCAGCCCCGGGGAAAGGGCGTGCTGTACCAGCCCTTCGAGGGCATCTGCAACAACGTGGAGCGCCGCTATCAGGAGACTCAGAGCGACGCCAGCAAGCGGGAGCTGGAGGAGCTGATGACCGAGTGCCCCTGCCCCGCCTGCAAGGGCCGGAGGCTGAAAAAGGAGTCCCTGGCGGTCACCGTGGGAGAAAAGGACATCGACGCCCTGACCCGTTTGTCCGTGGTGGACGAATTGGCCTGGGTGGAGCAGCTGGAGCTGACGGAGCAGCAGCATTTGATCGCCGATCGGATCTTGAAGGAAATCAAGTCCCGCCTGGGCTTCCTCCAATCCGTGGGCCTGGGCTACCTGACGCTGAGCCGGGCCGCCGGGACCCTCTCCGGCGGCGAGAGCCAGCGCATCCGCCTGGCAACCCAGATCGGCTCCAGCCTCATGGGAGTGCTGTATATCCTGGACGAGCCCTCCATCGGCCTCCACCAGCGGGACAACGACAAGCTGCTGGCGACCCTGCGGAACCTCCAGAGCCTGGGAAACACCCTCCTGGTGGTGGAGCACGACGAGGACACCATGCGGGAGGCGGACTACCTCATCGACATCGGCCCCGGCGCGGGCGTCCACGGCGGGCAGGTGGTGGCGGCGGGCACGCCGGAGGAGGTCATGGCCAACCCGGATTCCCTGACGGGCCAATACCTCTCCGGGAAGAAACGGGTGCCCATTCCCGACGTCCGCCGTCCCGGAAACGGGAAATTCCTTCATGTCCGGGGGGCGGAGGAGAACAATCTCCGCAAGGTGGACGTGGACTTCCCCCTGGGGACCTTCACGGTGGTCACCGGCGTGTCGGGTAGCGGCAAGTCCTCTCTTGTCAACGAGGTGCTGTTCAAGCGCCTGGGAGCGGAGCTGATGCGCATGAAGGTCCACCCGGGCAAGTGCGCGGGCATCGACGGCCTGGAGCATCTGGACAAGGTGGTCAGCATCGACCAAAGCCCCATTGGCCGGACGCCCCGGTCCAACCCCGCCACCTATACGAACCTCTTCAACGATATCCGGGACCTCTACGCCTCCACCCAGGAGGCCAAGAGCCGGGGCTACGGCCCGGGCCGGTTCAGCTTCAACGTCCGGGGAGGACGCTGCGAGGCCTGCTCCGGCGACGGCGTGCTGAAAATCGAGATGCACTTCCTGCCGGACATCTTCGTCCCCTGCGAGGTGTGCAAGGGCCGCCGGTACAACCGGGAAACCTTGGAGGTCCATTATAAGGGGAAAAATATCTCCGAGGTGCTGGGCATGACGGTGGACGAGGCGCTGGAGTTCTTCGCCCCCCTGCCGAAGCTCCGCAACCGCCTCCAGACCCTCCAGGACGTGGGCCTGGGGTATGTGAAGCTGGGCCAGCCCTCCACGGAGCTCTCCGGCGGCGAGGCCCAGCGGGTGAAGCTGGCCACGGAGCTTTCCAAGCAGGCCACCGGAAAAACCATCTATATTCTGGACGAGCCCACCACGGGCCTCCACACCGACGATGTGCGCAAGCTTTTGGAGGTCCTCCAGCGGCTGGTGGACAGCGGAAACACAGTGGTGGTCATCGAGCACAACCTGGACGTTATCAAGTCCGCCGACTGGATCATCGATCTGGGCCCCGAGGGGGGCGACGGCGGGGGAAACATCGTCTGCACCGGCACGCCGGAGAGTGTGGCCGCCTGTAAGGAATCGTATACCGGGCAGTATCTGAAAAAGGTCCTGGTGCGGTAAAAGGAAGCCGGACCGCGGTTATAAAAATACTTTTAAAAAGTAATATTGCTCAAAGAAAGTTGAGGATCACCTATGAACATTCAAAAAACCGCCATGATCACCGTCTGCGGACGGCCCAACGTGGGCAAGTCCAGCCTGACCAACGCCCTGGTGGGGGAGAAAATCGCCATCGTCTCCAACAAGGCCCAGACCACCCGGAACCGCATCTACGGCGTGGTCAACCGGGAGGACACCCAGTTCATCCTCCTGGACACCCCGGGCCTCCACCGGCCCAAGTCCGCCCTGGGGGACTACATGGTCAAGGTCGTCACCGCCAGCCTCTCCGACGTGGACTGCGCCCTGCTCCTGGTGGAGCCCATCCCCCATGTGGGCGGGCCGGAAAAGGCCCTCATCGACCGGGTGCGGGAGGAAGGACTCCACTGCATCCTGGCCGTCAACAAAATCGACACCGTGGAGCCCGCGGAGCTCCTCCCCGTCATCGCCGCCTACAGCGAGGCCTGGGACGGCTTCGACGCCATCATCCCCATTTCCGCCCGCACCGGCGACGGCCTGGAGGAGCTGATGGCGGAGCTCGGGAAATATGCCCAGGAGGGGCCCCAGCTCTTCCCCGACGGGCAGACCTCCGACCAGCCGGAGCGGCAGGTCATGGGAGAGCTGCTCCGGGAGAAGCTGCTCCTCTGCCTGGACAAGGAGATCCCCCACGGCACCGCTGTGGAGATTACGAAATTTTCCGAGCGGGACTCCGGTGTCGTGGATGTGGGAGCCACCATCTACTGCGAAAAGGCCAGCCACAAGGGCATTATCATTGGAAAGCAGGGGGCCATGCTGAAAAAAATCAGCTCTCTGGCCCGGCACGACATGGAGAAATTCATGGGCACTCAGATTTACCTGGAAACCTGGGTGAAGGTCAAGGAGAACTGGCGGGACAACGTGAACTACGTCCGCAGCCTGGGCTACCGGGAGGACTAAAATTTTCATTCCAGATTGACCGGAACTTTCCACGTATCCTTTTCGACAGCAATCGCAGACTATTCCCAAAAGGAGGCCTGCGACATGGACCATATGGAACCCGCGCCCCTCTGGGAGCTGTTCTGCCTTACCGGCGAGCCCCTGGCCTATATGCTCTATCGGTCGGCGGAGGGCGAAACCGATAACTTTTTGTCATAAACGGAGAGATGATTCCTCTCCGTACATAAAGGAGGGAGGCCGCCGTGGCGGGAACGCCCTATGCCGTGGACCGCGGCGTGGTCCTGCGGGAGACGGAGACCAAGGAGACGGATAAAATCCTGACCCTCCTGACCTGGGAGGCGGGGAAAATCGGGGTTATCGCCCGGGGGGCCCGGCGGAAAAACTGCAAGTTTGCCGCCGCCGCCCAGCCCCTGGCCTACGCCGAGTGGACCCTGTACCAGCGCAAGGACTGGCACTACGCCAGCGACGCGTCCACCCTGGATTTGTTTGACGGCCTCCGGGGCGACCTGACGGCCCTGGCCCTGGGCTGCTACATGGCGGAGCTGACGGAGGCCGTCTGCCCGGAGGCCGTGCCCGCCCCGGAGCTGCTGCGGCACCTCCTCAACGGGCTGTATGCCCTTTCCGCTTTACACAAGCCCCCCGCCCTGGTGAAGCCCGCCTTTGAGCTGCGGCTTCTGTGCCTTGCGGGCTATGAGCCCCTGGCGGACGCCTGCGCCCTCTGCGGAAGGGAAGACCCGGCGGAGCCGGTGCTGGACACGGTCCAGGGGGTGCTCCGCTGCCGGGACTGCGGCGGGGGAGGCGGGCGGCCTCTTTGCCGGGACTCCCTGGCGGCCTTGCGGCATATCGTCTATGGGGACCCCAAGCGGCTGTATTCCTTCCGCCTGGGGGAGGAGCCCCTGGGCCGCCTGACGGCGGCGGCGGAAGCCTTCCTCTACGCTCAGCTGGAGCGGGGCTTCGGAACGCTGGACTTTTACAAAAGCATGATATGAGACGGATTCCTTCCGGCCCCGCTGCCCTGGAGCGGGGAGCTTTGCGCCGGAAGGGAGCGAAAGCGGATTCCCTTGACAGGAGGAATTTCTATGAGCGAGCTGTTTGAAAAATCCCTCCGCACCCTGGAGCTGCCCCGGGTGCTGCAACTGCTGTCCGGCGCGGCCGTCAGCGCCGAGGCCAAGGAGCGGGCTCTCCGGGTCTCCCCGGAGACGGAAGCGGAGGAGGTCCTGCGCCTCCTGGACCAGACCGACGCCGCCCGGCAGATGATCGGCCGGCGGGGGGCCCCCTCTTTCTCCGGCGTGAAGCCGGTGGGAGAGGCCCTGGACCGGGCGGACCGGGGGGGCAGCCTGAACACCCGGGAGCTGCTGCGGATCGCCGACCTGCTCACCGCCGCCCGGCGGGCCAAGGAGTACTTCAATGACGACGCGGCGGAAAAAACCGCCATCGACCATCTGTTTCTCTCTCTCCACGGCAACCACTTCCTGGAGGACAAGATCAAACGCTGCATCCCCGACGAGGACACCATCGCCGACGCGGCTTCTCCGGAGCTGGCGGACATCCGCCGCCACATGCGGGCCGCCCAGGCCAAGAGCCGCCAGATTCTTCAGAGGATCATCTCCTCCCCCAGCTACGCCAAGGTGCTTCAGGAGACCATCATCACCCAGCGGGACGGGCGTTTCGTGGTGCCCGTGAAGGCGGAGCAGAAGGGGAACCTTCCCGGCCTGGTTCACGACATCTCCTCTTCCGGAGCCACGGTATTCGTGGAGCCCATGGGGGTGGTCCAGGCCAACAACGAGTACGTGGAGCTGGAGGCCAAGGAGCAGAAGGAGATTGAGCGCATCCTGGCGGAGCTCTCCGCCGAGGCAGCCGCCCACCGGGAGGATATCCAGTGGGATTATGACACCCTGGTCCACCTGGATTTGATCTTTGCCCGGGGAGAGCTCAGCTATAAGATGGACGGCGTGCGGCCGGAGATCCGCCGGGACGGGGCCATTCACCTGCGGAAGGCCCGGCACCCCCTGCTGGACCCCAAGACGGCGGTACCCATCGATTTAGAGCTGGGGGAGGCCTTTGACACCCTGGTGATCACCGGCCCCAACACCGGCGGCAAGACCGTGTCCTTGAAAACCCTGGGCCTCTTGACCCTCATGACCCAGTGCGGCCTCCACATTCCGGCGGCGGACCGCAGCGCCGTGGCGGTCTATGACCGGGTGCTGGCGGACATTGGCGACGAGCAGAGCATTGAGCAGAGCCTGTCCACCTTCTCCGCCCACATGACCAACATTGTGGGGATTCTAAAGGAGGCGGACGGGAAGAGCCTCATCCTCTTCGACGAGCTGGGGGCGGGCACGGACCCGGTGGAGGGCGCGGCCCTGGCCATCGCCGTTATCCAGCACGTCCGCTCCGCCGGGGCGAAAATCGCCGCTACCACCCACTACGCGGAGCTGAAAACCTTTGCCATGACCACCGCCGGGGTGGAGAACGCCTCCTGCGAGTTCAACGTGGAGACCTTGAGCCCCACCTACCGGCTCCTCATCGGCATCCCCGGCAAGTCCAACGCCTTCGCCATCTCCCGGCGGCTGGGGCTTCCCGAGGAGGTCATTGAAGCCGCCCAGACCCAAATGAGCGGGGACAGCGTCCGGTTTGAGGACGTGCTGACCCAGCTGGAGGCCAAGCGCCAGGCCCTGGAAAAGCGGGACGCGGAGTCGGACCGCCTCTTCCGCCAGCGGGAGGAGGACGCCCGCAAGGCCCGGGAATTCCGGGAGCAGATGGAGCGGGCCAAGGAAAACGCCCGGAGCCGGGGCGAGGCGGAGGCCAAGCGCATCCTCCGGGACGCGAAAGCGGCGGCGGACCAGACGTTCAATGAGCTGGCGGAGCTCCGGCGGCGGCAGGCCGCAGCGGATTCCGCCCAGAACATCAACGACGCCCAAGCCGCCATCCGGGCGGGGCTCCACCAGGCGGAGGACCGCCTCCGCTTGGAGAAGGACCGCCCCGAGCCCATCCCCAAGCCCAGCCGCCCCATTCAAAAGGGCGACCTGGTGGAGTTCCCCGGCGTGCGCCAGCCCGCCGAGGTCATCTCCGTTGGGAAGGACGGCACCCTGCAATTGAAGGCGGGGGTGCTGAAAATGAAAGCCAAGGCGGAGGAGGTCCGGCTGATCGAGGACGACGAGCGCGCCGCCCGGAAGCCCAAGACCTCCGTCCGCTCCGGGGGGACCCGGACCCTCCGGGCCGCCGCCAGCCGGGAGCTGGACATCCGGGGGATGGAAACTCTGGAGGCGGAGAGCGTGGTGGAGGGCTTCCTGTCCGCCGCCGTCATGGGCAAGCTGGAAACCGTCACCATCATCCACGGCAAGGGCACCGGGGCCCTCCGCAAGGCCGTCCACGACATTCTCCGCCGGAGCAAGGCGGTGAAGAGCTTCCGCCTGGGGGTCTATGGCGAGGGTGAGAGCGGGGTTACAGTGGTGACGATGAAGTGAGTTTCATAAAGTAGCTATATAATCAAAAAGTCTGCTAGGGTCCGCCTGAAATAGGTGGACCCTTGAAAAATTTTCCGTCACATTGTTGCAAAGTCAACCAATGTTTGCTATACTGTTTCTACAATATCACAATAGAGGTGGTTGTTATGCAAAAATTGGAAAAACAATTTCATATTGCCTGTACCGCCGGCGACATCGGCCGCTACTGCATTCTCCCCGGCGATCCCGGCCGGGTCCCCGCCATTGCCGCCTACTTTGACGACGCGAAGCAGGTGGCCTATAACCGGGAGTACAACGTCTGGACCGGCACGCTGCTGGGGGAGAAGGTGACGGCCTGCTCCACCGGCATCGGCGGGCCCTCCGCCTCCATCGCCATGGAGGAGCTCCACAAGTGCGGCGCGGACACCTTCATCCGCACGGGCACCTGCGGCGGCATCGACGTAAACGTCCAGTCCGGGGACATCGTGGTGGCCACCGGCGCCGTCCGGTTTGAGCACACCAGCCTGGAATACGCCCCCTTGGAGTTCCCCGCCGTGGCGGACTTCGGCATCGTGGACTGCCTGGTTCGGGCCACTAAGGCCCTGGGCTATCCTCTCCACACCGGCATCGTCCAGTGCAAGGACAGCTTCTACGGCCAGCACGACCCCGCTGCCTCCCCGGTGTACTACGAGCTCCAGCAGAAGTGGGAGAGCTGGAAGCGCCTGGGGGTGAAGGCCAGCGAGATGGAAAGCGCCGCGCTCTTCGTGGTGGCCGCCGCCCTGGGCTGCCGCTGCGGCAGCTGCTTCCATGTGGTCTGGAACCAGGAGCGGGAGGCCGCGGGCCTGGACCAGAAGATGAGCGAGGACACCTCTACCTCCGTCCGGGTGGCGGTGGAGGCGCTGAAGCTCCAGATCGAGGCGGACCGGGCCGCGAAAAAGTAAGAGGAGCCTCTTACATTTCCCAAAATCCGGCCGATATTCCGAAAAGAAGGGAATCGAGGCAGGGGCGTTTCCATTGAACGGATTCAAAGACGGGGCGCTCAAAACCCAATGAATCTGTGAAATGGAGGAAAAACCATGATTCAAGCGACAAGCAGACAGAGCATCCCCAAAGAGTGGATGGACCCCATCGGCCCGAACGTGGGCTATGCCAAGCCGGAATTCCGGGAGCAGGTGCTGGAGATGGCGAAAAAGGGGAGCGCGGCGCACTTCGACCGTCTAAGGGACCGGCTGGAAAACGGAGTAATCAAGACCCCGCTGACGGCGGAGCAGAAGCAGTACCTGAAGGACAACTTCGACCTGAAGAACATGAACTGGGAGGACTATCAATCCCTGGTTGACAAGCTCTGCGAGTTTGGCGTTTTGGACCAGGAGGACAAGGATTTCCTCCATTGCGGGTTCAGCGGCCTGGAAATGACTCCTGTCGATCTCTCCGGGCCCACCTGCACCGCCAGCCTTTATACGGCCCCCGTCAGGGACCCCTGGTCCTTTGATTCCTGGAAGGGCGACGTTCTGGGCTGGATGAAATTCCTCTCCAGCTTCCAGAGCTGGGATTCGGACAGCCAATCCTGGCGGAAGACCGATGAGGCCCGCCTGTTCGGGAAGGTCCGGGACCTCCTGGACGCGATCGCCTGACGGGCTTTCAAACCAATCGAAAGGGAGGCTGGACGATGATTTCAGCGGCAAACGCCTTTGGCTGTGGAGGGCCGAGAGCCCTTCGCGCTCCGTCCTATACCGGAATGGGACACCAGGCTCTTCTGTCGGGCTTTATGGAGGAGCTCCGCAAAGCCCAGGCCAAGTCCTGCAAGCAGGAAGTGGAGGAGCTCAAACGGGCCGGACTGTCGGATAAGCTGGCCGGGAAGGAAGACGCCCGGCGGGACGAAGACAAGAAATTTACTTTCTAAAAGCATATAAAAAAGGTGGGCCGCCGCCCGGCGGTCCACCTTTTTTCTGCCTTGAGGCCTTACTGGATGCCCAGCACCTTGTAATCCTGGTCCTCCACGGCCTTCTTCAAAGCCTCGTCGGTGAGGGCCCCGGAGAGGGTCACCACCGCCGTGCCGCTCTCGTGGCTGACGTTGGCGGCGCTGACCTCCGGCAGGGCCTCCAGGGCCTTCTTAACCCGGGCCTCGCAGTGCCCGCACATCATGCCCTCGATTTTCATGGTCTTTTCCATAGTCGTTACCTCCTCGGAATGTTTGGAATGTTTGGATTTTAAGGGTTTATCTTTTCTCGCGTCCCGCAGGTTGAACAGGTTCAGCCGCAGGGCGTTGGAAACCACGCAGAAGCTGGAGAGGCTCATGGCCGCCGCGCCGAACATGGGGTTCAGCGTCAGCCCGAAGGGGATGAAGAGCCCCGCCGCGAGAGGAATGCCGATGGTGTTGTAGAAGAAGGCCCAGAACAGGTTCTCATGGATGTTCCGCAGGGTGGCCCGGCTGAGCCGGATGGCGGCGGGCACGTCCAAGAGACGGCTTTTCATCAGCACCACGTCCGCCGCGTCAATCGCCACGTCCGCCCCCGCGCCGATGGCGACGCCGGTGTCCGCCCGGGTCAGGGCCGGAGCGTCGTTGATGCCGTCCCCTACCATGGCGACCCGGCCCTGCTCTTTGAGCTTTCGGATAACGCGCTCCTTGCCGTCGGGCAGGACCCCGGCGATGACCTCGTCCACCCCGGCCTGTTTCCCGATGGCCTGGGCGGTGCGCTGGTTGTCGCCGGTGAGCATCACCACCCGGATGCCCATGTTCTGAAGCTCTCTTACCGCCTGGGGACTGTCCTCCTTGATAACGTCCGCCACGGCGATGACGCCCAGCAGCGCCCCATTTTGGCTGAAAAACAGCGGGGTCTTGCCTTGGCCCGCCAGGGCCTCGGCCTTGGCCTGGAGGTCCTGGGGGACCGCGGCCTGGGTGCTGATAAAGCTGAGATTGCCGCCGCTGAGGGCCGCGCCGTTCAGCCGGGCGGTGAGGCCGTTCCCCGGCAGGGCCTGGAAGTCCGTGACCTCCTCCGCCGGGATTTGCTCCTCCTCCGCTCTTTGCAAGATGGCCTTCGCCAAGGGATGCTCGCTCTTTTGCTCCAGGGCGCGGGCCAGCCGGAGCAGTTCCGTTTCCGTAAGTCCTTGGACCGGGAGAATCTCCGTTACCTTGGGCTCTCCCTGGGTGATGGTGCCGGTCTTGTCCAGGGCCACGATCTCCGTCCGGCCCGCGGCCTCCAGAGAGGCGGCGGTTTTAAAGAGGATGCCGTTTTTCGCCCCCATGCCGTTGCCCACCATGATGGCCACGGGAGTTGCCAGCCCCAGGGCGCAGGGGCAGGAGATCACCAGCACGGAGATACCCCTTGCCAGGGCGAAGCCGACGGTCTGCCCCAGCAGCAGCCACACCAAGGTGGTCGCCAGGGCCACGCCAATGACCGCCGGGACAAAGACGCCGGAAACCCTGTCGGCAATTTTGGCGATGGGAGCCTTGGTTGCCGCCGCGTCGCTGACCATCTGGATGATCTGGGAGAGGGTGGTGTCCTCTCCCACCCGGGTGGCCCGGCACTTGAGGAAGCCGGACTGGTTCACCGTGGCGGCGGACACGCCGTCCCCCGGAGCCTTGTCCACGGGGATGCTCTCCCCGGTGAGGGCGGACTCGTTGACGGCGCTGGAGCCCTCCACCACCACCCCGTCCACCGGGATGTTTTCGCCGGGGCGGACCAGGAAGATATCGTCCTTTTGGACCTGCTCGATGGGGACGGTGATTTCGTTCCCGTCCCGTTCCAGCACGGCGGTCTTGGGGGCCAGCTTCATAAGGCTTTTCAGCGCGTCGGTGGTCTTCCCCTTGGAGCGGGCCTCCAGCATCTTGCCCACGGTGATGAGGGCCAGGATCATGGCGGCGGACTCGAAGTAGAACTCCATCATGTAGTCCATCACCGCGCCCATGTCCCCCCGGACCTGGGCGTTCGTCATGGCGAAGAGGGCATAGGTGCTGTAAACAAAGGCCGCCGAGGCCCCCAGGGCCACCAGGGTGTCCATATTCGGGGCCCGGTGCCAGAGGCTCTTGAAGCCGCTGACGAAGAATTTCTGGTTGATGACCATGACGGCCACCGTCAGAAGAAGCTGGATCAGGCCCATGGCAATGTGGTTTCCATGGAGGAACTGGGGGACGGGCCAATTCCACATCATATGGCCCATGGAGAAGTACATAAGCACCGCCAGGAAGATAAGGGAGGACCACAGCCGCTTTTTCAGCAGGGGGGTCTCATGGTCCGACAGAGCCTCCTCGGGATTGGCGGCGGGTCCGGCGGAGGCGGCTTTTACCCCGCCCTTTTGGGACGCGCCGTAGCCCGCGCTCTCCACGGCGGCGATGACCTCGGCGGCGGAGGCGCTGCCCTCCACGCCCATGGAGTTGGTCAAGAGGCTGACGGAGCAGGCCGTGACCCCCGGCACCTTGCCCACGGCCTTTTCCACCCGGGCGGAGCAGGCGGCGCAGCTCATGCCGGTGACGTTATACTGTTCCATATGCAGGACCTCCTATTTTGAATATAATTTATAAAAGTCATTTCATCAGCTTCTGGAGGGTGTCCAGCAGCTCCTCCACCGTTTCGTCCTTTCCCTCCCGGATGTCCCGGGTGACGCAGGTGCGGATATGCTCGCTGAGCAGCTCCTTGGAAAAAGCGTTCAGCGCCGCGTTGGCGGCGGCTACCTGGGCCAGGATGTCGGGGCAGTAGGCGCTGCGCTCCACCATGCCCCGAATGCCCCGGATCTGGCCCTCCACCCGGTTCAGGCGATTCACCAGCCGTTTGACCTCCTCTTCGGAGCGCTCCTTGGTCTTGTGGCAGTCGCAGGTTTCCATAGCGGACGCCTCCTTTGTTAAAATACCCCCTAGGGGTATTCTTATCATATACCCCCCGGGGGTATTTGTCAAGCCCTCATTTAAAAAGAAAACCCGGCACAGGGAGTTTCCCCCATGCCGGGCTTTTGTATGAGCGCGGTCAATCCTGATGAACGACGGTTCCGGGCCCCTTGAAAATGCTGTCCGGCGGGACGGCCCCCCGGACGGAGGACAGGGGATAGACCCTGGAGGCCCGGCCGATGATGGTCCCGGGGTTCAGCACGCTGTTGCAGCCCACCTCCACATGGTCCCCCAGGATGGCCCCGAACTTCTTCCGGCCCGTTTCCAGGCGTTCTTCCCCGTTTCGGACCACCACCAGGGTTTTGTCGGACTTGACGTTGGAGGTGATGGACCCCGCGCCCATGTGGCTCTTGAAGCCCAGGATGGAGTCCCCCACGTAGTTATAATGAGGGGTCTGCACGCCGTCAAAGAGAATGACGTTTTTCAGCTCCACGGAGTTGCCCACCACGCAGCCCGACCCCACCAGGGCGGAACCCCGGATGAAGGCACAGTGCCGGACCTCCGTCTCCGGGCCAATGACGCAGGGCGCGCCCAGGAAGGCCGTGGGAGCGACCGAGGCGGTCTTGTGAACCCAGACGTGAGGAGACCGCTCCTCATATTCCGCCGGGTCCAGGGCGGGGCCAAGCCGCAAAATCAGCTCCTTGATGCCGTCCAGAGCCTCCCAGGGGTATTGGAATTGGGCCAGGTAGTCCCCCGCCAGGGTGTGGGAGAGGTCCAGCAGGGCCGTGATCGTCAGATCCATAAAACGCGCCTCCTGTTTTCGCCGCCAAAAGGGCGGCGGTCTGGCGTTATTATATACCAGTTCTCCAGGAGTTGCAAGGGGAAGTCAGGCCGCCGGCAGCTCCTCCAGGGAGGCGAAGCGGTAGCCCATGTCCTCCCATTTGGTGAGGAGCTCGTCCAGGATGTCCGCGTTGGTCTTGGACGTGGAGTGCAAAAGCACGATGGCCCCGTCGTGGATGCGGGGGAGAAGCTTGGCGTAGGCCTGTTCCGCCGTGGGCTGGTTGTCCACGTACCAGTCCACATAGGCCAGGCTCCAGAACACCGTCTTGTAGCCCAGGGCCTGGGCCTGCTTGAGATTTTCCTCACTGTACTTTCCTTGGGGCGGACGGTAGAAATGGGGAAGCTCTTTCCCGGTAGTCTCCTGGTAGAGGTCCGCCAGGCTGTCCAGTTCCTTCTGGAAGGCCGCCTGGTCCGAAATGGCGGACATGTCCGGGTGGTGGAAGGTGTGGTTGCCCACAATGTGGCCCTCCTCCGCCATGCGGCGGATGATGTCCGGGGCGGTTTCGATCATGTTGCCCACCACGAAGAAGGCCGCCGGGGCGTTGTGCTTTTTCAGCGCGTCCAGAATCTGTTCCGTATAGCCGTTCTCATAGCCGCAGTCAAAGGTCAGATAGATCACCTTCTGAGACGTGTCCCCCAGGAACCAGGCGTTGTACCGGGCCAGATCCTCCGCGCTGGCGTTGCCCACGGGGGACTGGCCCTCGTTGGGAAAGGAGAGGCCCCAGTTGTCGGCGGAGGCCGGAATGACGGCGGGGGCGGCGGCGGGGAGGGATTTTCCCTGGAGATAGAGCATCCCCGCCAGAAAGAGAAGGGGGAGCATGAGCAAACATAGGTTTCGCATACGCTGGAGCATAGGCACCTCCGGTTTTTGAAATGTTGTCACCATTCAGCATGTCCGGGGGCGGGCGGATTATCGGTTGAAAAAGCTGGCGAAAGATGTTATATTTGGGGTGTCGAAAATTTTCGCTTTAAGGAGGACGGTATGGCAAAGCGGAGAGGCAAAACGAAGCAGCAGCTCACCCCCAAGCAGATGGCGGCGCTGCTGGTTTTGTGCGTGATCGCGGCGGCGGTCCAGTGGTACCTGCGGCCGGAGACGGTGTCTTTGGAGGACATCCCGGAGTGGAGCGGCGCGGCCTATGTGGAGCTGGAGGACAACCAGCCGGGCTTCACCAAGGAGGAGATGACCCTGGAGGCCTTTGAGGATTACAGCGAGCTGGACTACCTGGGCCGCTGCGGCGTGGCTTACGCCAACATCTGCCCGGAGCTGATGCCCACGGAGGAGCGGGAGAGCATCGGGAACGTGAAGCCCACGGGCTGGGTTTCCGCCAAGTACGACTGCGTGGACGGGAAGTACCTCTACAACCGCTGCCATCTCATCGGCTTCCAGCTGGCGGGGGAAAACGCCAACGAAAAAAATCTCATCACCGGCACCCGGTATCTGAACGTCACCGGGATGCTGCCCTTTGAAAACGACGTGGCGGACTATGTTCAGCGGACGGACAACCATGTGCTCTACCGGGTGACGCCGGTGTTTGTGGGGACGGAGCTGGTGGCCCGGGGGGTGCAGATGGAGGCCTATTCCGTGGAGGACGCCGGGGACGGCGTGTGCTTCAACATCTTCGCCTACAACGTTCAGCCCGGGGTGGTTATCGACTACGCCACCGGGGAGAGCCGGCTGGAGGAGGACGCGGCATGAAGCTGTGGGAGCAGTTTGACCGGATCGTGGTCTTCGACACGGAGACTACCGGCCTTGATTACCGCCGGGACCGCATCATCGAAATCGGCGCGGTTTCGCTGGAGGACGGGGTGGAAACCGGGGGCATGGACCTATTTATCCGCCTGCCGGAGGGGCGGCGGCTGGACCCCTTCATCGTGAATCTCACCGGCATCACCGAGGAGCGGCTGGAAACCGAGGGCGTGGGGGACGAAGAAGCCGCCCGGGCCTTCGCGGACCTTCTGGAGGGGGCGGAGCGGCCTTTGGTAGCGGCCTACAACGCTCAGTTTGATTTGAATTTCCTGTTCCGCCTGCTCCAGCCCTGGGGGCTGGGGGCGGCGCTGAAAAAGCCCCGGTTTTTGGACGCGCTGACGGTGTATAAGGACCGGCGGGACTACCCCCACAAGCTGGAAAACGCCATTGCCGCCTACGGCCTGGAGGACAAGGCGGTGAACAGCCACCGGGCCATTGACGACGCCCGGGCGGCGGCACTGGCGCTGGAGGCCATGGCGGCGGAGCGGGACGACCTGGAGCGGTACGTGGACCTCTTCGGCGCCCATCCCAAGTATGGGGTCTCGGGACGGCGGATTTCCTCCGTCACCTACCGGGCCCAGCCCTATGAGCGGGTACGGCCGCTGTATGAGCTGGCGTAAGGGCGGCAAAAAACGGCCCGGCGCTTGACGCCGCCGGACCGCTGTGGCATACGCTTGCAAAAGACAGGTGGGCACCTGCCGGCAGTCAGGCTTTCAGCCTGGCTGTCTATTTTTTAGGAGGGATTGCCCATGGTTTCCTATATCTGGCCCATTGCCCCAATTGCCGCCTCCAACGAGGCCTATCAGGTGTGCGCGAAGTCTGCTCCGGAGGCTATAAACCCGCCGGCGGCGCTGGCCTCCCGCCGGTAAGCCTCCGCCTCCCGGACGGTATGGGCCAGGTAGCGCATGGCCTCCACCGGGTGCTTCCCCACGGCGGTCTCCCCGGTGACCATGACGGAGGCCGCGCCGTCCAGCACGGCGTTGAAAATGTCGCTGACCTCCGCCCGGGTGGGGACGGGATTTTGCTCCATGGAGGCCAGCATCTGCGTCACCACCATGAAGGGCCGCCCCGCCTCCCGGCAGGCGGCGGCGATGCGCTTTTGCAGGGCCGGGAGCTTCCAAAGGGGGCCGGAATTCCCCAGGTCCCCCCGGGCGACGACGATTTCGTCCGCGGCGGGGATCAGCTCCGCCAGCTTCTCCACGCCTTCCAGGTTCTCGACTTTGGCAAAGAGGCGGATGCCCTCTCCCCCGGCGGCGTTCAAGACCCCCCGGACGGCCTCCAGATCCTCCCGGCCCCGGACGAAGGGCTGCATGACCCCGGTGACGCCGTAGTCCTTTGCCAGATAGAGATTCTCCCGGTCGCTGTCCGTCATGGCGGGGAGATGAACATCCACGCCGGGAAGGGCGGCGCTTTTCCGGCTTTGCAGCACACCGCCCCGCTCCACCCGGGCCAGGGCCCCATCCGGCAGGAGCTCCGCCACCCGCAGGAGCAGCTTCCCGTCGTCCAGCAGCACCGGCTGTCCGGGGGTTAAACGCGGCAGGACGGCGGCGGGCAGGGGGACATCCCTTCCCAGGCGGACGGAGGTTCCCTCCGCCAGCTCCAGGGGGGCCGGAAGCGCGCCCACCCGGAGCTCCGGGCCCTGCATGTCGATGAGGAGCCGGGGCGTGACGCCGCGGCTCCGGGCGGCGGCGTGGAGGTGTTCGATCTGCTCCGCCGCGCGGTCAAGGCCCGCGTGGGAGAGGTTCAGCCGCACGCCGGTCATCCCGGCCTGTAAGAGGGCCTCCAGCGTTTTGGTATCGGAGCAGGCGGGGCCCAGGGTGCCGTAGATTTGAACCATGGTCGCCGCCTCCCCTCAGCGGAAGAGGGCCGCCAGGCTCTCGGTGTAGGGGGGGCGGCAGATGCCCTGCTCCGTGACGATGCCGGAAATCAGGGTGTGGTCCGTCACGTCAAAAGAGGGATTGTAGCACGCGACGCCCGGCAGGGCCATGGGCTTGTCGTACCAGAGGGTCTTAATCTCCTCCGGGTCCCGGAGCTCAATGGGAATGTGGTCCCCGTCGGGGCAGCTTAAGTCAATGGTGCTGGTGGGGCCCAGAACGTAGACGGGGATGCCGTAGTGCTTTGCCAGAATGGCCACGCCGCTGGTGCCGATTTTGTTGGCCGTGTCCCCGTTGGCGGCGATCCGGTCGCAGCCCACAAAGCAGGCCTGGACCCAGCCGTTTTTCATGACCATGGAGGCCATGTTGTCGCAGATCAGCGTTACGTCCACCCCGGCCCGGTGGAGCTCGTAGCTGGTGAGCCGGGCCCCCTGGAGCAGGGGCCGGGTTTCGTCGGCAAAGACGCGGATATGGATGCCCCGCTCCGCCGCCAGGAAAAAGGGCCCCTGGGCGGTGCCGTAGCGGGAGGTGGCCAGAGGCCCGGCGTTGCAGTGGGTGAGGACGCCGTCCCCCTCCTTTAAGAGGCTCAGGCCGTGCTCGGAGATGGCCCGGCATTTGGCGATGTCGTCCTGGTGAATCTCCACCGCCTTTTGGTACAGGGCTTCCAGCAGGGCGGGGCGGGAGTCCCCGGCGTGGGCGGCGGCGGTTTGCCCCATCTCCCCCAGGGCCCAGCTGAGATTCACCGCCGTGGGGCGGGAGGCGTTGAGCTGGGCGGAATACGCCCGGAGCCGGGCCTGGAAGGCGGCGGCGTCCGGCTCCTCGATGGTCCGGGCCAGGGCATAGAGGCAGTAGGCGGCGCAGATGCCGATAGCCGGGGCACCCCGGACCCGGAGCTTTTGGATGGCCTCCACCATTTCGTCCACGGTCCGGAGGCGGATTTCCCGTTCCTCGTTGGGCAGAAGGCTTTGATCAATGATGTACAGGGCCTCGGCGGCCTTGTCATAGCGGATATTTTGAGCGTGGGTGACGGCTTTCAGGGAAATAGGCATGTGGAGCGCTCCTTTCTTTTGCGGCGGCTGTATGAATTCGATTCTAGCATAGGCCGCCGCTTTTTGCAACGGCCCCGGCCAAGGGGCAAAAGCGCCCGGACACAAAGTGTCCGGGCGCTTTTCTTTAAACTGCGGGAGCCGCCTCAGCGGAAGTCTCCGCCCACCTCAATGGCGCGGATGACTCCGTCCTCGCTGGCGTACATGTCGCATTTTTTGGCATAGGCGTGGGCGATGTCCACCACGCTTTTGCCGTCTCCGGCGGAGATCCACTCCCCCGTGTCCTTGTTGTAGGCCATGACGGTGACGGGAATGCTGTAGGTCCGCCCGTCCACTGTGACGGCGCCCTCTCCGCTCCAGGCGGTGTTGGGCACGTCCTTCAAGGCCGTGAGGGGCTTGAGGCTGGAGAAGCCGGTGCCGTCGTTGGACTCCACCGCCGCCACGTATACGCCTCCGGCAATGTCGTAGTTGCTGCGGAAATAGTCCGTCACCTGTCCCTGGTCGTTGAAGATGGCGATGCGCCGGACATCGCGGTCGTCCAGGGAGATGGAGGTGCGGCCGTACAGGGTCGCGCCGCTGCCCACGGCTCCCAGGACGATGATATCCACCTGTCCCGCCCAGTTGGTGTGGGCGTAGCTGATTTCACCGTTGGGGATGGGCCCGGCCCCCAGGTCGCTGAGGCTGAGGGTGTCGATGCCCTTCGCCGTGTAGCGGAAGACGCTGACGGTCTCCGCCAGATTGCTGCTGCCGATCCGGCGCTTTTCCAGATCCAGCGCGCCGGAGACGCCGCCGCCCAGGCGCACCAGGCCAATCCGGTTCTTTCCGGTGGAGGTGACTCGGACCAGGCGGTTCTGCATCCGGGCCAGCTCCTCCTGGCGGATCTGCTCGGCGCGGTTGCCGTAGGCTTCACCCAGGTCCACAGTGCCCTTGATCTCAATGCCGCAGAGGAGTTCCACCGTGGCGCTGGTGCCGGAGACGGAGGTGGCGATGCCGATGGCGTTGGCATTGGCTCCGGCGGTGTTGGGCTTTACCGCCCCGGCTACCTTATTGTCCTCCGTCAGCAGCAGGGTGATCTGGTCCCCGGGACGGAACTTGGCCAGGGTGGACTGGGCCGTGGGCAGCACGTCAAAGTCGTGGCCCAGAAGGCGGAGGCTGGTGGGCTCCGTGGGGCTGGGGGTGCAGGACTCGTAGTAGCCCGTCAGCCGGGTGTCGCAGACCCGGATGGTGTTGGTGGAGCTGGCATAGGTGGCCACGTCATAGGGCCGCATGTCCTTGGCGTTGGCCCGGCAGCCGTTTTTGTAGATGGTGTAGCCGCCCACGCCTCCGGTGAGGGCGTCGAAGCCCTTGACGGAGTTTTTCTCATAGACGATGACGGCCTCGGTGGAGCTGTCGCCGCCGCCGACGAAGATGAATTCCACATTTCCGGCGGTGCCCAGGTACAGCGTCAGGGATGTGCCGGGATTCACCCAGGACCGGGCTTCGCTCCAGGTGGTTTCCACGCCGTTGCGGTAGACCTTGGTGCCGGAGGTGACGTTGTATTTGGCGCCGGAGCGGTCCGTAATCACGTTGGCCTCGGCCTTGGCGACCGTGACGGTACGGCTGATGCCCAGAGCGTCGGGGAGGAAGGTGCGGACCTTCTGCCCCTCCAGCACCAGCGTGCCCTTCAGACCGTTGAGGGAGCCGTTGGACGCCTTGTCTCCCGCCATCTGGTAGATGGACCCGTCGGAGAAGAGCATGGCGGTCTCCTTGCCGTCGGGGCCCCGGGCGTTGGAGGACACCAGGACCATGTCCGTCTTGGTGGTCAGCCCGGCGGCGGTGAGGAAGTTGCTGACGGTCTTATCCCCCTGGACGTCCGCCCGGAGGAGGTTGTTGAAAAGGATGGCGGCGTCGCGGCGGCTGAGGGGGGAGTTTCCCTTGGTGGTGTCCACCCCGTCGGTGAGGCCGATGGAGGCGGCGAAGGACAGATAGCTGTCCGGCCATACGCCGCCGATGTTCTCGTCCTTATACCCCAGGACCCGCAGGAGAATGGTGGCCGCCTGGCCCAGGGTGACGGTACGGTCGGGATAAAACTTGCCGTCGGAGAAGCCGGAGATGGCCTTTTTCCCCTTGGAGGCCATGTTGATATAAGCCGCCGCCCAGTGGGAGGGCTTCACGTCCGGGTAGACGGTGACGGTGCGGTAAAGGCCCAGCTCGTCCTCGGCGTTCAGGGCGCAGACCACCATCTTGCAGAACTGGGCCCGGGTGAGCTGGCCGTTGGGCCGGAAATTCCCGTCGGAAAAGCCGTCCATCACGCCCATGAGCCGCAGGGACTCCACCTGGGCGTAAGCGTCGCCGCCCAGGTCGTAGAAGCGGTTGGCGGGGGGCGCGGCCTGGGCGGGCAGGACCAGCAAGGACGCCGCCATGGCCGCCAGGAGCAGCAGGGACAACACGCGTTTTTTCATAGTCTTCCTCCTCATTATTCCGCTCGGAGCGCCTCGACGGGCTGGAGCTTGGACGCCTTAATGGCGGGGTAGCTGCCGAAGATCAGCCCCAGCAGCACGGAGAACCCCAGGGCCCCGGCCGTCACGCTGGCGGAGGGGTAAATGGTCATTTTAAACAGCAGGTTTCCCGCCACGTAGCAGCCCAGGGTGCCAAGCAAAATGCCGATGATGCCGCCGATGCCGCAGAGCATGGCCGCCTCGATCAAAAACTGGGTGACGATGCTGCTCCGCTGGGCGCCGATGGCCCGGCGGATGCCGATTTCCCGGGTCCGCTCCGTCACCGTCACCAGCATGATGTTCATGATGCCGATGCCGCCCACCAGCAGGGAAATGGCGGCGATGCCGCCCAGCACCAGGGAGATCATGCCCATCTGCTCGTTCATGCTCTGCTGCCAGCGGTCGTCGGGGCTGACGTAGGAGTCCCCTGTGGCCGGGTCTACCAGGCCCTTCAAGAAGCCCCGGACACGGGTAGCCACTTCCGTGGTGGAAACGCCGTCCTTGGCCTTGATGATAAAATTCTCAATCCGGTTGCCTCCCAGCAGCCGGCGGGCGGTATAGGGCAGGAGGATGATGTTGTCGATGGTGCTCCCCTGGGCGTCGCTTCCGGTGACACGGGGGGCGTAGACTCCCACCACCTCGAAGTTCTGCCCGTTGAGCTGGAGAAACTTACCCACCGGGTCGGCGGCGTCGAAGTACACCTCCGCCGCCTGGGAGCCCAGGACGCAGACCTGGTTGTACCGCTCGACGTCCAGCTCGCCCAGGTCCCGGCCCTTGGTAATCGTCAGATTGTTGCAGGCGCTGTACTGGTTGGAGACATAGTAGACGTCCGGGGGCCGCTGGCCGGTCATGTTCCCCATCTCGTCCCAGCTCCACTCAAAGTTGGCGGAATTCTTCGTGCCGTAGACCACGTTGACGCTGGCCTGGGCCTCCGGCGTGATGCCCACGATGTACTGGGGGATGGACTTGCAGTAGGCATAGAGGTCCGGAAAGTAGTCTTTGCCGGAGCTGATCATGTTGCCGTTTTCGTCCACTTCATACATGTAACTGTAGATGTCTACCGTGATTTTGTTGCTGCCCATGGCGGAGAACTGCTCCATGGTTTTCGCCGCGTAGCCGCTCATGACCGAGACAATGGTCATCACCGCCGCGATGCCGATGATGACGCCCAGCATGGTCAGCATGGAGCGGCCCTTTTTGCCGATGATGGACTTCCAGGCCATTTTCACTGCCTGACGGATGTTCAAAACCAGTCCACCTCCTGTTCCTTGTCCTCCACGATCTTTCCGTCGGTGAGGCGCACGCAGCGCCGGGCCGTGGCGGCGATTCCGTTGTCGTGGGTAATCAGGATAACGGTGGTGCCCTCCCGGTTGAGCTGCTGGAGGAACTCCAGCACCTCGTGGCCCGTCCGGGAGTCCAGGGCGCCGGTGGGCTCGTCGGCCATGATGATGGGGGGCTTGGTGGCGATGGCCCGGGCGATGGCCACCCGCTGCTGCTGGCCGCCGGACATCTCCGTGGGCTTGTGCTTCACGCGGTTGGAAAGACCCACCCGGTTCAGGGCCTCCAGGGCCAGGTCATAGCGGTCGTCCGCCCGGACGCCCTGGTAAATCAGGGGCAGCTCCACGTTTTCCAGCACCGTCAGGGATTGAATCAGGTTGTACTGCTGGAAGATGAAGCCGATCTCCTTGTTGCGGATGCGGCTGAGCTCTGTGTCCGTCAGCTCCCGGACGTCGGTGCCGTCCAGAAGGTAGTCCCCCCGGGTGGGGATGTCCAGGCAGCCCAGGACGTTCATCATGGTGGACTTGCCGGAGCCGGACTGGCCCACGATGGCCACGAATTCCCCCCGCTGTATGGTGAGGGAAACCCCGTCCAGGGCCCGGACCTCGCTTTCAAGACCCTCGCCGTAGATCTTGAAGATGTCCTTCAATTCAATCAGATTTGCCATATCAGTAACCCCAGGGGTTGGCCGTCTGAATCTGGGTGAAGACCTCGGTGCCTTCCTCCACGCCGGACTTGATTTCCACGTTGTAGTTGTCCGAGATGCCGATTTCCACGGCCACGGGCCAGAAGCCCTCGGGAATCGTCTCGTCGGCCATGATGTTTTCCACCACGTTGTCCGGCCGGTCGCCCTTGACGTAGACCACCGTCAGGGTCTCGCCCTCCTCGGTGGAGACGGTGCGCACGGACTGGAGGGGCAGCACCAGGCAGTTGTCGTTTTCGCTGGCGGTGAGCTTGTAGTTGATGTAGCTGTTGACCTGGAGGGTTTCTTCCGTGTTGTCCACCGAGATGACCATGGGATAGGTTGCCACGCCGTTGTTGATGGTGCTGGAGAGGCTGACGCTCTCCACCATACCCATTGCCATGGTGCCCCACTGGTCCAGCTCCACCATGGTCCCCACCTGGACGGCGCTGACGTTCCGCTCGTCCACCGTGGCGTTGACCATCAGGGAGGAGGTGTCGGAAATGGTGACCACCGTGGTGTTGGCGGCGATTTCGTCTCCGGGCTTCATCGTAAGGCCAATGACCTTGCCCGCGATGGAGGCCACGGCGGAGCAGTTGGCCAGGTTCTTCTCGGCGGTTTCCAGGGTCTTTTGGGCCTCGTCCAGGCTCTGCTGGGCGGAGTAGATCTCCGCCTCGCTGTCCTCGCCGTCCACCCGGACCAAAACCTGCCCGGCGGTGACCTGGAGGAAGTCCACCAGGGTGCTGGAGAGAACGGTTCCGTTGACGGTGGATTTCAGATCGCCGGTGCGGTAGTACTCCAGCTTCCCGGGCTCATAGGGGTAGATGGTCTCGCCCTCGGCGGTGGTCACGGTGGCGGAGGCCGCCATCTCGGCGGTAAGAGCCCCCTCGTTCTCCACCAGAATGTCGGCGGAGAAGAGCTTGGTGCCCTCCGGCGTGATGCGGCTGACCATGTGGACCGCCTCCACCGTGCCGGGGAGGGAGCTCATCAGGGCGGGAATGGAGACATCCATGCTCTGGCCCTGGTGGATCATGCCCTCGTAGGCGTAGCTGTAGTACTGGGTAAGCCGCAGGCGGGTGTCGTCCGCCAGCACGGCCAGCTTCTGCTCCTTGCTGATGGTGTCGCCGGGGTTCAGGTCCACCACTTCCATCAGCTTGCCGGAGTAGCCCGCCGCCAGGTTGAGGCCCGCCACGTCCTTCAAAAGGGCGTTGAGCTGCTTCTCCCGGCCCAGCACGTCTTGCCGGGCTTTGTCCACGGCGGTGCGGGCGGCGTCGGAGTCAATGACGAAGAGGGGGGTCCCCGGCTCCACGGTGTCGCCCTCGTTGACAAAGACCTCGGACACGGTTCCCGTGGTGGCAATGGTGATGGTTTCGCTGTCCTTGGCCTTGGTCAGCCCGCTGCCCTCCACGGTGGAGGTGATGGAGTTGTACTGCACCACGTCGGTGAGCACCTCGGTTTCCTCGCCGCCTTTCTTTGCGGACAGGAACTTCCAGACGCCCAGGCCGATGGCAATGAGAATCAGGAGAAAAATAAACCGCCGGACGATCTTTCTCCGCTTCTTCCGGGGCATCCCCTTCCACTTTTTCCAAAGGGAGGTCTTCTCCGCCGCCGTTTCCGGCGCGGGAGGCGGGGCCGTCTCAACGGCCGCGGCCTGCTGTTCGCGATCCATGACTTCTGACATAGGCTTTCTCCTTCAAAGGTTGGATGGAATTTCTGAGCGCCGCGCCTTCCCTCCAAAGAGAGGCGCGGGGCCTGAAACGGCGGTCCTGCGCGGGGCGTCCGCCGCCGGGACGGCACAGGGACAGGGTAGCGGGGTCCTGCATCAAAACTGTATCATCTATGCTAGAACAGTTCGGCGGGGAAAACAACAACAAAACGGTTACAGATTTCTTAAGATTTCCGAAAGATTTGGGCGCGGCCCCTTTACAGGTTAGACGCTGGAAGGGCTGGAAAGGTTTCCGGCGATTCTGTACAAATATCTGGAAGGAACCCGGCGGATTTCCGTCAAAGCCCCCTGTCAGGAAAAAACCGCCCCGAAGCGGGGCGGTTTTTGGAAAAGCTCAGGCGGCGGCGGGGCCCTTTTTCGCCATGGCCCGCTGATAGAAGACCATGGCCGCCAGGGCGATGAAGCCCACCACGTCCGTGGCGGAGCCGGGGACCATCATGGCAAGGCCCGCGATTACCAGGGCGAAGCGCATCCACTTGGGGATGGGCCGGAACAGGTAGCCGTTCAGCGCCGCGGCCACGCCGAAGATGCCAAGCAGCGCGCTGATAATAATCTGCACCACCTGGAAGACGCTGGTCACGTCCACGAAGAGCATCGCCGGGCTGTAGGCGAAGATATAAGGGACAATGAAGGCGGCGATCGCCAGCTTTGTGGCGTTGACGCCGGTTTTCATGGGGTCGGATTTGGCGATGGCGCTGCCCGCGTAGGCCGCCAGGGCCACGGGAGGCGTGATATCCGCCACGATGCCGAAGTAGAACACGAAGAAGTGGGCGGGAATCTTACCGATGCCCAGCTGAATCAGAATGGGGGCGCAGGTGGAGGCCATGATGCAGTAGTTGGCTGTGGTGGGCACGCCCATACCCAGCACAATGCAGCACAGCATGGTCAAGAACAGGGCGATGAACAGGGACAGGGCCGGAATGGGAATCATATTGCTGATGTTGATGACCCCGTTGATGAGCTTGGAGGCCAGGCCCGTCACGGTGATGCACCCGGCCACCATGCCCGCCATGGAGCAGGCCACAGCCACGGTGATGCAGCTCCGGCCGCCGGCCTCCAGGGCGCTGACGATCATGGAGGCGGTGTCCTTCACGAAGTGGACGGCAAAGCCCTCGTCGTGCTGGGCCCGGCTGTCCGTAAACATATGGGGCAGGCTCACCAGGATGGCCAGCAAAATGGCGATGGAAGCGGAGAACTGGAGGGTCCGGGTTCCGGTGGAGACCATCCACACCAGGATTACCAGGGGCAGCAGCAGGTAGATGCTGCGAATCAGGATGCCGAACTTGGGCAGCTGGTCCCGGGGAACGCCTTTCAAATTCAGCCGCCGGGCCTCCAGATGGACGGCCAGGAAAATGCCGGTGAAGTACAGCAGGGCGGGGAGGATGGCCTTTACCGCCACGTTGGCGTAGGTGGTGTCCATATACTCCGCCATGAGGAAGGCCGCCGCGCCCATGATGGGGGGCATGATCTGCCCGCCGGTGGAGGCCGCCGCCTCCACCGCCCCGGCGAACTCGCCCTGATAGCCGGTGCGCTTCATCATGGGGATGGTGACAGAGCCGGTGGTGACGGTGTTTCCGACAGACGAGCCGGACACCATGCCGCAGAGGGCGGAGGAAATGACCGCCACTTTCGCGGGACCGCCGGAGGTGCTGCCCGCCAGGGAGTTGGCGAGGTCAATGAAGAAATTGGAGATGCCCGTCCGCTCCAGGAACGCGCCGAAGATGATGAACACGGCGATGAACTTGGCGCAGACCTGAATGGGCGTGGCCATGACGCCGGAGGTGCCGTAAAAGAGCGTATAGATGACCCGGGCCAGGTTCTGGCCGCTGGCGAAGGTGTAGATCAGCAGCGCGCCCACCACGAACAGGATGGGCAGGCCCACGCAGCGGCGGCAGAGCTCCGCCAGCACCAGAATCGCCACAACACCGATGGCCAGGTAAAACCAGGCGTTGGGGATGGCGGATTCGCTGGCGGGGTTGATTTTGGCGGCGCTGGTGATGACCATGACCAGGGAGTTATAGTTCAGGCAGTAATAGAAGAAGGACCCGGCGCCCAGCAGCATCAGCACAATGTCATACCAGGGCATGGAATTGGGCTTCACATGGTCCTTTCGGGCGGGGTAGGTGAGATAGCCCATGATGGTGATAAGCCCCAGGAAGGAGGTCAGCCGGATGGGCAGGTCCCAGGTGCAGCGCAGGGTCATCCAGATGCAGTACAGGGAGAACAGGGCCATGACCACGCCCACGATCAGCTTGGGTGTCCCCTGCCAAATGCGGGTGGCGGATTCCCGGTCAAACTTCCGCATGACCTCGTCCATGTCCGCCGCGGTGCCGGTGTCCACGCCGGGAAGGTGCTTCTTGTCTTTCTCGCTCATAGAATCCTACTCCTTATTAAAATAAACACAGGGGTATCACAAAGGAAAACAGGTCCTTGCCGTATTGAAGGGGCGGCGGGAGAGCTGCCCTTTCAATGCGGCAAGGGCCGCTTGACGCGGCCCTTGCCGGGGATGGCTCGGGTTGGGGGATTAGTAAGTCCCGGCGGGGATGGTGTAGGCGCTGTAGTAGGGGGAGGACTCCAGCAGGGCGCTGGTGTGCTCCTCGTCCAGGCTGACCAGGTACACGGGGCCGCTGGTGGCCAGGTCCACAATGGCGGTGGTGGGCGCTCCGGCCACCACGAAGGCCGCGTCGATTTTCTTGTCCTTCAGGCTGTCCGCGCTGTCGCCGAAGCCCTGGTACACGGGGCTGATGCCGCTGTCGGGGTCGATGTCATAGGCGCCCAGCACGTCCACGGCGTTGAACCACACGCCGGAGCCCCGGTCGCCGATGGAGACGGACTTGCCCGCAAGATCCGCCACGGACTTGATGTCGGGGTTGGTGGTGACGATCTGCACCTGCTCCATGTAGAGGGCGGCCACCACGGAGAAGTTCTCCACCTTGGCGTCGAAGAGGCGCTCGCCGTTAAAGGCGTAGCTCATAACGTCGGACTGGACGAAGCCCAGCTGGATATCCCCGGCGGCCAGGTCCTCGATGTTGGCCTTGGAGCCGCCGGAGGTGACGGCGGTGACAGAGACGCTGGTATTATTGGAGATATAGCTGGACAGCACGCCGCCGAAGGCATAGTAGGTGCCGGACTCGCCGCCGGTGCCGAAGGTCAGGGCCTTGGAATCGCCGGAGCCCGCGCCTTCCTTCACGGAAGCGACTTCCTTGCCCTTCTCGGCGAAGTACTTGGCCGCGCCGGGGTGATAGGGCACGGAGGTGACGGAGGAGGCAAAGTCCAGGTCCAGCTCGCCGCCCTTGGCGTGCTGCTCGGTGATGGTGGGGATGTTTTCAAAGATGGCGGAGGTCAGGGCGTAGATGTCGTCCTCGGGCACGTCGTCCCGGGCGATGACCACGGCGCCCACGGCCACGGTGTTGGTGTCCTGGGCCACGGCGGAAGCGCCGGAGCCGTCGGAGCTTCCGGTGTCGGCGGGGGCGGAGGTGTCGGCAGGGGCGGAGGTGTCGGCAGGGGCGGAGCTTCCGCCGCCCACGGCGCCGTCTTCGCTGCCCTTAGAGCCGGTATCGCCGCCGCAGGCGGAGAGGAGCATGGCCAGCATGAGGACGGCCATCAGCAGAGAGAATTTCTTTTTCATCGTTCTTCCTCTTTTCGGGATTGGATTTTGCGAGGGTTGAAGCCAACTCTTGCAAGTATGTGATTATCATACCATAAAATGCCCCTTTTTACAAGGGGACATTTTAGCGCAGTAAATAATTTTTGCAAGTTAACATGAATATTCCTGCATCGAAAGGCGTTTTTGTGAAAGTTTTCAGGCCAATTTCCACGAATGCGGAGAAACTGCACAAAGGGACTCCTTCTAAAAATTAAAATTTTGTGCAAAAATGCAGGCCGCCCGGTGAGGGGCGGCCTTTTGGGTGCCGTTTACACGATTTTTCGGAGGGTGGGCTGGGCCTCCTTCTCCTCGGCGAGACACCGGATGATGTCCTGCCGGGTGACGATGCCGATGAAGCTGTTGAGATCGTCCACCACAGGGACAAAATTCTGGCGGACGATGGTGTCCAGCAGCTCGTCCACGGAGGCGGTGATGCGGACGGAGGGGTTCTCCCGGAGGATGTCCCGTACGTGGAGCCGTTCCAGCTCCTTCACGGAGCAGGGACAAGGGGTGCTTTCGTCCGGCAGAAGCCGCCAGAGGAAATCCCCCTCGCTGACGGTGCCTACATACTGGCCCTTGCGGTTGATGACGGGGACGGCGCTGCGGCCGTGATGCCGGAGCTTTTCCAGGCCCTGGCGTATGGTGTTGTCGTCGTACAGGTAGGCGACGCGATGCTTCGGCGTCAGAAGGTAAGCGATATTCACAATGATGCCTCATTTCTGATGGGCAGACGGGCCGGCCCGCCTGGGTCATAGTGGGGGTGAGGTGCATATCTATAATATACAGGAAGGGCCTGGATAAATGGTGAACAGTTTATGAAATCTGCCGGGGAGTTGCCTGAAAAATGGTGCGCCCTCCGGCGGCGGGGGACTTGCCGCCGGGGCCCGGCTTTCCGCGGGAATCCCGCCGGATTCCGGGAAGCGCGGCAGGCGCTTTTATTATTTCCGAGCTTAAAGCGCGGAAATAGTAAATTTGATTCGAACCGCTTTGCTCACCTCTGTAAACATCGGCAACCGCAAAACATGGCACATATTACTTCCGACCTTTCAGTTCGGAAGGGTAAATGTCAAGAAGAATTTAGACATACCCCCTAAGGGTATGCACATGAGCGTAACACAAGAATCGTCCTGGCGGAGCTGCTGCGGGCTGGGGAATGTGTTACAGACCGCACGGCGGGGACGAAAGGAATGAGGAGCCCCGGCCATGGGGCGGGGCGGTCGCACAATAATAATTGGCCGTCAAGGGCCGCAAAAATTTTTCCAGGTTCCGAAGAGCCTGGAAAATTTTTTTGCTTTCCACTCCAACCCTTGACAACCAACAGTGATTGTGCCCACGGTAGGCAACCGAAATCGCCGAGGCCGATTTCGGCAGGCCGACACGTTTTTATTTTGGAGCCGGGGTACGTCCCGGAGGAAGGAACAGGACATGACACAGAAATTCACTCCTCAAGCAGGACAGACCTATCAAAACATTAGATGGTGTCGTCAATAAACAAGGAGCCAAATAGCAATGCAGCGGATTTGGACAGCGGCAGTGAAAGGAAGCGGCGTTTTTAGCGTAGCGTGTAGCAATACCGCACCGCCTTTTGAGAAGAAGGAAAGCGTTTTCAACGAGATGGCGGAGTTTGTAGAGATATTTGTCGTATTCCCGCAGATGTTTTCGGTTCTTTCTTGGTGGAATGACCGTCGTCATGCCCTCGTCAACAGCCTTGAGGATGATCGCGTCTGTATCATAGCCCCGGTCTGCCAGAAGGTACTCTGCCCGGAATCCCGCAATCAGTTGCGTTGCAGCTGTGCAATCCGCTGTGGTACCAGAACTGATAAAGAATCGCACCGGCATACATCAGGCTATCTTGGAGGGCATCAATGAATTTGTCCAGGCAGGGCAGGGCCTTGGCGATGAACTTCTGGATCTGGCCAGCATCGTCCAGCAGGGCGGGAATGCGGATGGCATCAACCCGCTGACTCTCCGCAACCGGCTGGATGCGCTGACTGCCCAGCAGGCGGAGTTGCTGGACAAGGTGCTGGAGGACATGGAGAATGAGGAACTGAACGCCCAGCTCAAGGCGATCATGGAGGAGAAGCAGGCCATTCTGGGGCGGCTTGGTGCGATTCAGCAGGATGAGGAGCAACGGGCCGGTCAGGAGGCCAGACTGCGGGAGCTGGCGGAGTGGCTGAAGCAGCAGAAGTCCGAATTTGCCGAGTACGATGATTCTATCACCCGCAGGTATGTGGAGAGGATCACCGTTGTGGATGCCGAAACCATCCGCATCAAGTTCCGATATACCGATGTTGAGATCGACAGAACGATCAGAAAATAACAGGAGATCACACATCATGGAAATTTATATCACGGGAGACCTCCACGGAGATCTCCGGCGCCTCCAGCCGGGAATCTTCTATGAGCAGGTGGGCCTCACAAAAGAGGATATCATTCTGGTGGCTGGCGATTGAAGCTGTGAAAAACGTCCGGCAGGGCGGGAACAAGATAAGTTCCCACCTTGCCGGACGTTTTTCCGTTGTAGCCACAATTTCTCCCAGGTGGGGCAATATGTGTCCGAAACCTTTGCGCCGTAACGCTTACCCAGGTGCATCTTTTTTATCTACAGAAGGAAGATTGCCTGTTTCTCCACGGGGTTCTCTTTGCTCTACTTCACCTTGTAGAACACTTTCTCGGTCTTGAAGTTCACAAGGTAGCCCGTGTATTCCCGGTTTTCAAGGATATGCGCCACGGTGTTTGTCGCCCATCTGCACTCATAGCCGGGGTGGTAGCGGCGGGTGCTTCCCGTCCGGCGGTATTCCAGCGTTCCCGGCGTGGGGGTTTGCTGTTCCGCAAGCATACGGGCTATCTTGGCCGGTCCGTTCCCGGCAAGGCATAAGCTGTATATCTGCTTCACCACGGGGGCGGCTTCTTCGTCAATGATGTAATTTTCGTCCTCGTCCATGAGGTAGCCATACACGGGCTTGCTTGTGACGGGCTTCCCACTCATGCCTTTTGACCTCTTGACTGCCTTGATTTTCTTGCTCGTATCCCTCACCAGCCATTCGTTAGATAACCTCGCATAAAGAAGGATAGATTTCAGAGTTCCACATACCCGACAAAGTTGTAGTAGATTTTGATGTCCCGGTGGGTTTCCCCGGCGATTTCGTACTTTTCGCCCACCTCAATGCGCTTCACCAGCCGCAGAAGCGTAGGGCGGTCAAGTTTTTCAAGCTGGGCATAATCGCGGATGACGGCCAGCCATTCGTCGGTGGCCTGCTCGTCCTCCTGCGTGGCCTCCAACTGGGCGGTGAGCTGCGTCCGCTGTTCCAGCTTGCTCCGGCGTTCGTCCCCGTAGCGGTTCATCAGCTGGACACACAGCGCCTCCGGCATAACGCCCTTCACCTTGTCCTCGTAGGCCGACACCACCAGCTTTTCCAGTTCGGCCAGCCGCTTGTCCACCGCCGCCAGCGTTGCCCGGAGTGCCTTTGTCTGCTCCAGACTGGCAGCATTCTTCTGAGCGAGGATTTTCTCCTTGAGGGCGGCGGGGCTGTTCTGCGCCAGCATCGCCTTGGCGTGGATGTCCAGCAAGAGCAGCTTCGTCAGCACCTTGCAGTTGATGTAGTGCGAGGTACAAGCCGCCTTGCCGCCGCTCATATACCGGTTGCAGGAGTAGGCTTGAAACCCGCCGAAGTGTCCATCGGCGTGGCGCTTCCGGCTGCGGTAATCCCTTTGATACCGCATAGAGCCGCCGCAGTCCGCGCAGTAGAGGACACCGGCAAACAGGGAGATTGTCCCATCGCTGCCGGAACGCCCCTTGGAGGGGTGATTGTCCAGCCTTTGAACAGCGTCCCAGACCTCCTGAGAGATGAGCGGCTCATGGGTATGCTCCACCTTGATCCAGTCCTCTTTCGGCTTGCTGACCTGCTTGTGGACCTTGTAGGAGACGGTGCCGGTCTTGTTCTGTACCATGTGGCCGAGGTAGACCTCATTCCGCAGGATAGTCTTGACCGTCACATCGTTCCAGTACGGCGTTTCGCTCCGCAGATTCGGCCTGCCCTCCGCCATATAGTAGAAGCTGCGGGGAGAGGGTACGCCCTCCTCATTCAGCGTCCGGGCGATCTTCCGAAAGCTGTCTCCCTGCAAGCGCATATCGAAAATACGGAGGACAACAGGCGCGGTCACAGGGTCGATTTCCAGGATGTGCTTGTCCGCCGGGGATTTTCGGTAGCCGATGGGAGCGTAACAGCCGACATACTTTCCGCTCTTGAAGGTGGACTGTTTCACTGCCCGGATTTTGCTGCTGGTGTCGCGTGCGTAGAGGTCGTTCATGACATTTTTCAAAATCACCAGCATCTCATTGTTCTTGTGAATGGTGTCCACGCCATCGTTGAGAGCGATAAACCGGCAGCCCATCGAAGGGAACACGATGTCCGTATACCGGCCAGCCTCGATGTAGTCTCTGCCGAGGCGACTGAGGTCTTTGCACAATATCAGATTGATTTTCCCTGCCCTGGCGTCGGCGATCATCTGATTGAACATAGGCCGGTCGAAGGTCGTACCCGAAACGCCATCGTCACAGTGGGCGGCGTAGAGGTTCCAGCCCTGCTCCTGCACATAGCGGCTGAGCATGATTTTTTGATTTTCGATGGACACGGACTCCCCGGTTCTCTCATCGTCCCGGCTGAGCCTGCAATAAATTCCGACATTGTATTTTTCCTGCATCTTGTTTTTTTACCTCCCTGGACGCAGGAACATAGCATCTGTTACCTGCTCCCATTATAGCCGCTTTAGCACTGTAAAGTAATAGCTTTCTGTTGGACATCCGAAGTTTTTAAGCTGTCCGCCGCCCGTTCCGCTCCAGTTCTGCTGTGTCGATGACCTCGCCCATTTCCGCTTTTTCCGCAAAGCTGCTGGACAGGTGATAGATTACTCCGTCCATTTCCACATCAAGCCCCAGGTTCAAAAATACGCCCCGGTACCCGCCGTATTCAAAGCCGGGGAGTTCCCCCGCCACTGTGATCTCCACTGGCCGCTTTTTCGTCTTCATGCGATACCTCCCATACTCCGCAGAATGTCCACGGCATTTCCCAACGCACAGTAAAGTGCCTCGCTGTCTGGATTTTTTATGCTTGATTTCGCCGCCATGCGGATTTTCCGCAAAACAACCTCCACCTCCCGCGTGGTGTATCCGTTTTGAACGGCGGCGATGGCAAGGTTGGCGAGATAGACGCAATCGGTGTAGGCCAACTTGTTCTGCATCGCCATTCTGCCAAGCTGTTCCAGGATGCCGTCACGGGATTTCACAGTGACAGCGGTTCTATCCTCCTGCCACAAGACCTCGCTGTTTGGAATTTCAGTAGCCGCTACCGATAACAGGTAAACACCTTCGTACATATACATCTTGTTCAGCGCCTGCCGCCTGCTGGGGGCGTATTCCTCGGTGATGCGGGCGTCCAGTTTCGGCCTGCCCCGCTTGCGCCCGACTTCCTCGATCTTGATTTTTTCCATTGTCCGGCCTCCCTTCAAAAACAAAAAAACGCAAATACAATAAGACCGCCCCCAGCAAAAACGCTGTGGTTCGGTCTATGTATCTGCGTGAAAAATATGT